>ENA-OBIO01000469-OBIO01000469.1-metagenomes-genome-assembly--contig:-NODE-469-length-21394-cov-31.5804_pt1 | contig 21394 bp, 27 predicted proteins | sample MGYA00153383_OBIO01 | MGnify analysis MGYA00153383 | reverse complement strand
AATTTAGGATGATTACATTTACGTCCTAGAGCTTAACTACACAGAGGCTTTGACTGTTTTCGGAGATGTCTATTGATGAATTGTGACAAAAGTCAGTTAATTGAAATTACAGTTGACAATTTAACTGAGTTGCCATTTGCTTTGATAAAAGCTCGGATGGCATCCAAAATCACCCAGCAAGAACTAGCGGAAATTATAGGAATTGACCCGGAGCGAATTAAGCAATGTGAGGATAAAAATTATCAATGTGCTAGTTTTGTAGAACTTCTTGAAGTTAGCGCAGCTTTGGGTGTGGAGTTTAAAACGGCTGTGATGTGGGTGGATTTTGGGGAAATAAAAATTGGCAAAAGAATTGCAGAGAAACGACTAAAAAAAAGAATGAAGATGGCAAGTAAAGCATCCTAGAAAGTAATTTATTGCCATAAAAAGTGCTGAATATGTCGGGTTTGTTGGCTGTGAATTAGATAAGGGCGATCGCACTTTTATTTTAGGTACTCGCTCATCAGAAAAAAGAAAGGGCGATCGCTCTTTCATTTTAGGCGATCGGTCATCAGAAACAACAAAGGGCGATCGCAATTCGTACAATCATCGAAGTGTTTGGTATTTGGTGTGAAGGGCGATCGCTCTTTCATTTTAGGCGATCGCTCAGCAGAAACAATAAAGGGCGATCGCCTTTTATGGGTGAAGGGCGATCGCTAAACACCTAACCCACACTAAACGTCTATGAATGTTGGGTTTCGGACTACGGGCTTAACCTACGGGAGAGCAGGGATCGCACTCAATGGCTAAAGCATGAAAAGAAAACTTCTCAGTGCAAATTATTGATAGTGACTTGCACTGAGAATACTAACTTTTATTCGTCACTCACAACCACATAGGTGATTGACGCAAGAGCAAGTTGCTTTCTTTACTTCCTCTTTAGTTGCTTGAGGAAGAACAACACGACGGATGTCTGCCTCACTTTTTGCTGTTTGAATTTTCCTCATAAAAGACTCCTTTGTTTTGATTTAGTTGAGCATAACACTAGACTCGCTACAGACAAAGTTTTTACTTGCCTATAATGAGGTTGATATCTTGACCGCATTCTATAGCATAACGATGCTGTAGACGTTTATCTAGTCCTGCAAAAGGGAGTGTACAGTCTTGACCTACAGTTCCTTCAATTCCCCGTAATTTACGACACCCTCCCATGCACATAGGCATGAAGGTGCATGACAAACATTTATCTTCAAATGCTGTAATCGAATTCCACTGATTCAATCTTTCACCTTCCCAAATAATTGTCCCATCACTTCCAAAAAATCCTAAACGATCTTCTGTTTTAAATTTACCAACCGTGCATTTAAACACATCACCGTTATAATTGATGACAAATTGATTAACCCTGTCAGCATAGCAATATGTAAGTTTTCCTGGTGATAAATCATTCATCGTAACGGTAAAGCCTAAGCGACGGGCATACTCATAAATATCTTCTACTGTGGTAGCTACTTGTCGCTCTGGCATTTGGTCTAAAAATTTTCCATATTCTTGACCAAAGATACGTTCACAAACAACATTAAGATTCGATCTCACATCTTCAGGAAATAGGTGCAGCAAGTCAGGAATCGTGTTTATATTAAAATCATTGTAATTGATTCGCAGCTTAACACTAACCTTTGGATGTGTTTTTGCTAAGTAACAGATATTCGACATTACACGCTCAAATGAGTCCCCACCACCGCGTAAAACCCTCATCTGATTGTGGATTTCAGGAGGGCCATCCATTGTTATTTGATAGCTGTACAAGCCTAACTCAGTCAATTTTTGAGCTCGTTCAGGATTGAGGAGATAACCATTTGTTGTTAGATGAGAGGCAAAGCTCACATTCGATTCTTGACAAAGATTGCGAACCTTCTCTTGCACTCTCGCAACAGTATCATAACTAAGAAGGGGTTCACCCCCAAACCAACTAATTAGCACTACCTTGAAACGGGGTATCATTTTTTCAAACCAAGTGACGAGACGTTCCTCAACTTCATCACTCATTGCTGATTTTTGATGATCTTCATAGCAATATGGACACGCAAAGTTGCAGTTCATATTTGGCATAACAATGACATCTAGCCTATTACTATCTCTAATGCCAAGCCTGCTTCGTTCTAGAACAACTGCAACTTCATCAAATTCATCAGGAACAAGAAAACCCTGCTCAGTCAATTCTTGAATTAGTCGCTCCTCATTGTCACTATCACGACTATTAAAAATGCCATCGACTTTTGCAATTGTCTCTTCGTCTAGAGCAAAAAATGCGCCTGTTAACGTATTAAACAACAATGTCTCATTGGTAGGTTGGTAGTGAGTACGAAAGTTGAATCTAGATGGTTTCATCATCATTTTTACCGATTTTGTAACTTAAGTGAACTATAATTAATCTTCACATGAAGATCGTTAAAAAAACATAAACTATTAGATTTACAAAACTCTGCTATAAACCTTAACAAGTTCTTTGACAGATTTTTGCCATTGAAACTCAAGGGTTCTTTGTTTTCCTTTAAGAATACGCTCCTTTGGACTGCTAAAGACTAATTCTTCAATTGCTTGTACTAAAAAATTTACATCATGAGGATTAAAATAAATAGGGGAAAGTCCACCAACTTCTCGTAAAACTGGTATATCAGAACACACTACTGGAATTTCACACGCCATTGCTTCAAGTAGCGGTAAGCCGAAGCCTTCAGCCATTGTTGGAAAAACAAAACCATAGGCTGATAAGTAGATCGATATCAATTCTTCCAATTTTACAAATCCCAGTAATCTAATCTTGGTTTGCAATTTGAATTTGTCTATTATTTCCATTTCTTCATCAAAGAAAGTTTGCTCACTTCCAACGACTACAAGAATGAAGTCTTGGTTTATTTTCGATATAGCAAAAGCATTTAGTAGTAAAATAAAATTTTTATAATACCTTCTACCTCCAACAAAAAGCAAAAATGGCTTATGAATAAAAAACTTCTTTATATCTTTTTGTATTTTTTCATTTGCCAAAGAAGTTGCATTCTGAAAAATACTGGAAATGCCATGATGAATTACTGTAATTCGATCGGGACTGATTTCATAATGTTGTAGGATACTCGCCTTGGTTGTATTGCTAACAGCAACTATATGATCGGCTAAATCGATACAAGATTTCTTTCGCTTCATAAAATTTTTAAAATTAGTTTCATGAATGAAGTATTCTGGAAAATCTTCGTAAATTGTATCGTGAAATGTTAAAATTTGTTTCGAGTTAAGATTTTGAGGCAAAGTGTAGTAGGTGGAATGAAACAAATCGTAATTTTGTCTAGATTCTTCAGTAACTAAGGTTAAGTATTTACCTAGTTCAGAGCTAGGAAAGTAATTATTGTCTGCCACAGTCATTTCTAAACTCAATTTATTTTCGGTCGAAATACCTAGATGAAGAATTACATTGTTCCAATATGTAACTAACCCACCAAACCATTGAAGCGAGTAGACAATGCCATCTATAAGAACTCTTATATTGCTCATATGAATCCTACCCATTCTGAGTAGCTTTTAATGACGGCATGACTGTTGTGCCGACTTGGAAGCAGCACAAATTTACGCTTTATATTTTTATAGCATCTCTTACAATTTAAAAGTTGTCAAGTAAAAAAAAGTTCGATTTTGCTGACTTTTTTTGACAAAATTTACTCTCTTTCATCTGATTTTGTACAAAAATGCACAAAAATGTACAAAAATGTTTGTCAAAGTGAGCTACAATACATAAAACTCCCACATCTCCTTAGCCAGATGAATCTTAAAGAAGTGTTAACCCTCGCCGATCGCATAATTTTCGAGAAAACGGGTCAACATCTTGATGATTTACAAGAAGCCTTACTGCGAGGTACTCTACAACGTGATACATATAAGCAAATAGCTAAGGATTTTGACTGTTCTGAAAGTAATGTTAGGCAAATCGGATCGCAATTATGGCAGATACTTTCAGAAGAGTTGGGAGAAGATGTTAGTAAAACTAATTTTAGATCGGCAATGGGAAGGTTTATCTTTGAAAATGTCTCTAATTTTGAAAACGTAGCAATTAGTAGTTTTAACACCTGTGGAGAAGCTAGACACCCGCCAAACATCCCAAACTCACATCCACCAAATCAGGAAGCATCTAACACAAAACAAACTAAAACTCTACATCAAGATTTAAGCGAAATGCCGGAGTTGGGTGATTTCTACCATCGCACCCTCGAACTCCAAACCCTCACAACCTGGATTCTACAACAAAACTGCCGCCTCATAGCCCTCACCGGCATCAGCGGCATCGGCAAAACATCCCTAGCAGTAAAACTCGTACAACAAATCAAAGACGAGTTTGAATACGCAGTTTGGTGCACACTAGACGAATTCCCCACCATCGATAAATTTCAATCCAACCTAACACAGCTTTTTTCCCTGTCAGAAAACCCTGATTCATCCTCAACAAACCAGAAACGCTTACCACTAATTAAATATTTACAAAACCATCGCTGTTTAGTAGTCTTGGATGACGTTCACAACCTTTTTTGTAGCAGCGAATTCGCAGGAAAATATAAACCAAACTACGAAGAATATCGCTCTTTATTCAAACAAATAGAAAAATTATCCCATCAAAGTTGCTTTCTGCTAGTCGGCTGGGAACCGCCGAAAGAAGTGCCTCAACTCACCAGCGAAAATACTCCCATTCGCACCTTACAACTCACTGGTTTAGACACCGCAGCCGCACGGGAAATACTCAGAGATAAAGGATTAGCAGAAATCGATAACTGCGAAGCACTCATTCACCGCTACCAAGGCAATCCCTTTTGGTTGAAAAGCGTGGCGACTCTGATTCAAGAGTTGGGAATCGGTGCGGCAGAGTTATTAATAGATGATACCATATTGTTGCCGGAAGATTTGAAAGATGTTTTACATGAGCAGTACGATCGCACTTCCGAACTAGAAAAACAAGTCATGTCATTGTTGGCGACTGAAAACCAGCCAGTTAACTTCGCAAAATTGCTCCAAAACGGACAAATATCATCATCAGATTTGCTAAACGCCTTGCAATCTCTATCGCGGCGCTGTTTGATAGAAAAACAGGCAAGTCTTTACACTTTGCCGCCTGTACTGAAGCAGTATATCAAAACTCGACGATCGCACTTAACAAACATCGACACTGAATAAACATTTCAAACAACACCGCTTGTCAACTCTTGTTTCCTCAAATTCGGCAACAATGCCAAAACATCCAAATACCACCACCAACGCTGAGGTGTAATATCCTCAAATTTGCGCTTCTGGGTTAAATCCACAAATCTCGACAACTCGTCATAAAACTCCCTTGCTTGTTCAACTAACCGTCCATCGGCATTTGCTAATAAACCTTTCTCTTCCTCACTCAGTTGAGATTCAACTTTTGCCAACTCATCTCTACAGCACTTTTCAGGTTAGTGAGGTACACAACAGAGGTAGGGACACGGCACTGCCGTGTCCCTACGGCAATAGAAGAGCAATCGGGGTGTACTCCATAAACGTGGAATCTGCTGTAAGTTGCAACATTTCTAAATGTTCAGCCCCACTCACATCAGGAAATTCAACCATTACACAATAGTTTTTTATCAAAATATTCATAATAAATCCTTGACTAAACCTACATAAATAAACATAGCCGTCTCCCTACAATTTATCGCGGTAGGGACACGGCACTGCCGTCTCCTCTATATCATTCCGGCGCAGCCGGAATTGATATCATGTCATTGTTGGCGACTGAAAACCAGCCAGTTAACTTCGCAAAATTGCTCCAAAACGGACAAATATCATCATCAGATTTGCTAAACGCCTTGCAATCTCTATCGCGGCGCTGTTTGATAGAAAAACAGGCAAGTCTTTACACTTTGCCGCCTGTACTGAAGCAGTATATCAAAACTCGACGATCGCACTTAACAAACATCGACAATCAGACGATCGCACAAATCATCCAATAACCAATCAACATATTTCTTAAAACTCCGGTTCCGCAGCCAAAAGCTTGATCGACAAATCCATCTGTTGCTTCCCCCGCGCCAAAAAACCTTCGCACTGCTGCAAACACTCCACAGCCACCGCAAACTGCTCGAAAACCGCCTCTAGAGGCAATTCTCCCGATTCCACCCGATCGATAATCGCTTCAATTTGATCGACCGTTTGCTCATAATTCCAGTCTGGCAGATTTCCCGGCGCATCAATCATGTTTCTTCCGCATCCAATATTTCAACAATCTTAACTCTCAAAACGCCCCGGCTCAACCTCACAGTCAATTCCTCTCCCAACTGCAAACCGTCAGCCGTGCGAATTACCGTACCGTCACTTTGTTTAACCGCAGCATAACCCCTTTGCAAAACCGCCGCCGGATTTAGTGCAGATAACTTTTCTTGCAACACTTCCAGTTTACCACTTGCCTGCCGCAAAGTTCGCGATGTCACAGGCAACCGTTTTAAGCGATTTTGTAACCGTTGCAAATGCTGTTCTTCTGTCTGAAATCGTGTCCGCACAGCACTTGCTAAATCGAGCATTCTCTGCTTGTGTTGAAAGTAAATATCTGCCAAAACAGGCACTGCTTGTTCCGCCGCTGCTGTCGGAGTGTGAGCTCGTTTGTCGGCGGCTAAATCGGCTAGAGATTCATCTCTTTCGTGGCCGATACCGGTGATAATTGGCATTGCACAGTTGACGATCGCCCTAACAACCCTCTCATCATTAAAACAAGCCAAATCCTCCGCAGAACCGCCGCCACGGGCTAAAATTATCACATCAGCCCTACCGTCCAATTCTACACGGGCGATCGCCCTGACAATTTCCGCAGCAGCCGATTCTCCCTGCACCCCTGTCGGCGACAGCAACACCCGCAAACCCGGATATCTTTGAGATAGAGTCCGCTGAATGTCTCCCCAAGCCGCACTGCTATCGGAAGCCACAACAGCGACAATTTGCGGGTGTGGGGGAATCGAGCGCTTTCTGGCTGGATCGAAGAAACCCTCAGCATCCAAGCGCGATCGTAATTGCTGCAACCGCAAAGCCTGCAATCCTTCCCCAGCGGGTAGCAATTGCACAGCATTCAACTGGTACTCGCCACGCTTGTTGTAAACTCGGATGCTTCCCAAAACGATCAACTGTTCCCCTTTTACGGGGATTTGCACTAATTTTTGCCCCCGATTGTTCCAAGCCACGCAGCGAATAGCAGCGCTTTTGTCAGGATCGGACAGAGTGAAATAGCAGGCTGTGGGGTATGGCGAAACGTTAGTCACCTCGCCTGTCAGCCAAACCGATCGCAAGTAGCGATCGCCCTCCAACAAGTCTTGCAGGTATGATGTTAGTCCGGCAACAGATAACGCTGTATCAGGAAAAATTGAAGTCATCGACATTTCTAATTTCAGAAACCTAGGCTACTATATCTAAGGTAATTTATTTGTATCTCAATCGGGCGATCGAAAATTAACTATCAATAAACTAATGATATCAGATACCATGACTTCGATGAATATGCTGCGTCAAGAGGCTGCGGCGATCGGCATTACCGATGCCGAAGCCCGAAAATATGGCGATCTCCGACATAAAAGAACTTGGTCTTTGGCCATCGAACATCACCTCTCGATGCAAGAAGAAGCCGATCGCATAGAACCATCCTTCACCACTTCCGAATCAGATTCCTCCACCGCACTCAACCACCCTCAGACTGAGGAGTTGAAAGACTATGGTATTGGGCTAACTGCGAACCTAGGCGAATCTCGATTCAAAATTGAGAACCAAACACCATCTGTTGCTTCGCCACAACAGCAAGAAATAGCGATCGGGCGATCGTACGGAAATTTCGACCATCGAAGCAACCAAAATCAAAGTTTTAAACAAGTAGTTCATAACCATATTAAAGCCTTAACAATTGCATCCCCTTCCGGTACAAATCAGTCCAATTATTGTGTTTGTCCCGAGTGCGGTCCCGAAGGTGAATTGAGCTGTCACCTTTGCACCGGAGAAGGCAATGTAGGCAACATTGCAGCCATTAGCTGGACGGTAGCTTATATGGAAATGTTGGGCTGTTCTGCTCGCGAAATAGATCCACTCAGGAAATATTCACCTGCGTCAGAGACTCTGGAATTGAATTTAAAAGTTTGTGTTGCTATCAAAGAAAGTACCGAAGTTTTAGCCAGGACAGAAAAATGGGTAATTGGTAATCGGTAATTGGGCATGAGAAATTGGGCATGAGAAATTGGGCTTTTAACTAATAATCAATAACCAATAACCTAAAAATTCAGTATTGATTCCAGCTTTTTCAAAGCAACTTCTAAGTCATCATTAACAACCTGACAATCAAATTCGCCCGCAGCTTCAATCTCCTCCTTAGCGCGCAGCAACCGACAGGCGATCGCACTTTCGGAATCTTGACCCCGACTCCGCAGCCGCCGCTCCAATTCTTCCCAAGAAGGAGGTAAAATAAAAATTCGCAAAGCCTCCAGAAACTTATTTCTAATTTGCCTTGCTCCTTCGAGTTCAATTTCGAGTAATACCCATTTTCCCTCACCAGTACGCTGCTGGAGAGCAAAATAAGGAGTACCGTAAAAATTGCCCGCAAACTCGGCCCATTCCGCCAATTCGCCAGCCTCAACCATTTGCTCAAAACGGTTGCGACTGACAAAATAGTAGTGTTGTCCCTCAATTTCTCCCTCACGGGGCTCACGAGTTGTCACCGATACCGAAAGATACAATGTCGGATGACGATTGAGGAGCGATCGTACTAGGGTGCCTTTCCCCACACCGCTAGGCCCCGTCAGAACAATTAATTTACCGGATTTCATTTTTATAACAGAAACGTGTAACAATTCAACTTTTTGTTTACTCTAGACTGTCAGTGCTCAAATTGCAACTGACAAACCTCAATCATCCCGACCTTGACCATCTTTGCTCACCACAAAACGATTAGCAACCGTTTCCGGCTGAATCGCCGAGAGGATGACGTGACTCGAATCAGTAATAATAACCGCCCTCGTGCGGCGGCCGTAAGTAGCATCAACCAGTTGTCCCCGCTCCCGCGCATCAGTAATTATCCGCTTAATTGGCGCTGACTCGGGACTGACAATCACAATCACTCGGTTAGCAGACACAATGTTACCAAAACCGATATTAATTAGTTGAATATCCATGAAAATATTAATCTATGGGTGAGCGAGTAACTATTAATTCTTACTTATTATCACATATAAAAATATTTTTTATGGCAATTTTAAAATTAATTCAAACTGATTCTATGAATTTTCACCTGATTTCTTTACCCTTTTGATGCCAAGTCCCCCACTCTTTATCAAAACTTTAAAAAACTAACGCTGTAGTCGCTGTATATTAAAGATTTGGTAAAACTTTAGATTTTTAGTTGCCAATAAAAACATTAGCTGTATCGAAATAAAAGTCTATAAATATTGCGAAATATAACATCGATCTTAGATGGGAGTATAAATTAAGTATAATCACGGATAAAATAACAGCAAATACTCGCAAATTGCTTTTTATACTGACAGTAATAACATTAATGCTGCTTTCACTAGCTGTCAACCCAAGCTACAGCCTAATGCCGATCGCACTTTCTCCCCAATTTCCCACAAAAACATACTCAGAAGCGAAATTAGCCGGAGTGTTTTGTAGTTGTATAACCGGACAAACATAGATTTAGGAGGGTGTATCTTATTTTTGCAAATATATTCGTAGGGGCGAAGCATTTCGGTATTAAATCTCTGACTCTCACTAATAAATTGCCTGCCGAAATGCTTCGCCCTTGCACTCATAGAGATGCACCCGATTTAGGAAACCATTTTTACAGTAATCCAAGTATTAAAAACAATGTAAACCCTAGCTATAAAACTGGTTCTTATTCAGGACTTTAGTCCTGATACAAACCTTTGAACTCAGCAAAAAGTCGGGATTAATGCAGATACAGAGTATTCCAGGTTTATGAAGTGTAGGGACACGGCACTGCCGTGTCCCTACGGGGAGCCAAGGATGGCGGGTGTACTTCATAAATATGGAATCTGCTGTAAATTTACCCGCATTAATCCGCAGTTATTCCACAGTAAATTAAGCCGCAACTAAACCGCTGTGCCTCAACAAGGCTTTAGTGCTCGGTTCGCGTCCTCGGAAAGTTTTAAACACTTCCATCGGGTGCAAACTGCCGCCCAATCCTAATACTGTATCGCGGAAGCACTTTCCTGTAGAGGCGATCGCACTTTCATCCTCCAAACCTGCTTCTTCAAATGCTGCAAAAGCATCAGCGCTCAGCACTTCTGCCCATTTATAACTGTAATAGCCCGCCGCATATCCGCCCGCAAAAATGTGTCCGAAAGCGCACAAAAATGCGTCTCCTTCCAGGGGAGGCAACACAGTAGTAGTTTTAGCAATGCGGTTGCGGACATCCGCCACAGTTTCGCTGCCACCCGATCGATAACGGTGGTGCAATTCGATGTCAACGCTGCTAAAATGTACTTGTCTGAGCATCACACTACCGCTCATGTAGTGGCGCGCTGCGAGCAACTTTTGGTAATAGTGTTCCGGCAAAGTTTCCCCAGTTTGGTAATGCTTAGCCATCCCGAACAAAGTCGCGCGATCGTAACACCAATTCTCCATAAATTGACTGGGCAATTCCACTGCATCCCACTCAACATTATTGATGCCCGAAGCCCCTGGGTAGTCTACCGTTGTTAGCATATGCTGCAAACCGTGACCGAATTCGTGAAACAAAGTTTCTACTTCCAAAAAAGTCATTAAACTTGGTTTGTCGTCAACCGGAGGACTTTGATTACACACCAAATAAGCCACTGGTAATCGTGTTGTTGTCTTTCCCGCTTCCACAAATTTAGCGCGCACCACACACTCATCCATCCAAGCACCGCCGCGCTTTTCCTCCGGACGACTGTAGGGGTCTAAATAGAAATTTGCGATTGTATTTCCGGCTTCATCATCTATTTGGAAATAGCGCACGTCTTTGTGCCACACAGGAGATTGACCGTCAGCCGCAGTTACTGTTACACCGAACAGGCGCTTGACTAATCCAAATAACCCGTCCAATACCTGCGGCAAAGCAAAATAAGGGCGCAATTCTTCGGCACTGAAAGCAAACTTTTCTTCGCGCCGTCGTTCCGACCAAAAACCGATATCCCAGTGCTTCAAATCCCCAGCTTCCGCAGCGCCTTTTTCGGCAGCAAAAGCTTTCAAATCTGCTAAATCTTTGACAGCAGCGCTGTAACTAGCTAAGCGCAATTCTTCTAACAAAGCTTCCACTGCTGCAACGTCGGGAGCCATTTTGCTCGCCAAACTCAATTCGGCATAACTGCTAAACCCAACCAAAGCCGCTTTTTCCTGGCGCAGTGCTAAAATGCGATCGGTCAAAGGCCAGTTATTCAATTCTCCACTGCTGGCTCTGCCGATAAAAGCTTTGTACAACTTTTCGCGCAAATCGCGGCGGGTACTATGCTGCATGAAAGGGCCGTAACTCGGAAAGTCTAAAGTAATCCGCCAAGGGCCGTTTTGGGCATCCGCATTTTCTGCGCCAGCGCTGCGAGCAACTTGAGCGGCTAAACTCAACAAACTAGGCGGCAAACCGTCAATTTCGTCTTTGTTTGTGAGGGTGATGCTGAAGGCTTTGGTAGCGTCGAGGACGTGATTGGAAAATTGGGTTGTAATTTCTGCCAATTCTAATTGAATGGCATTAAAACGCTCTTTTTGCTCCCCTTCTAAACCGACGCCGGAGAGTTGGGCATCTCGGAGGGCGGCTTCGACAATTCGGTGTTGAGCTGACTCTAAGCTGTCCCAATTTTCGCTGGCCCGTAGCGCTTTAAAAGCTTCGTAAAGCGGTTTGCTTTGACTGAGCTTGCTCCAAAATTTTACTACTTCCGGCTGCACTGTTTCATGTGCCGATCGCAATTCCGGGCTATTTTTCACCCCCATCAAATGTCCGACAATGCTCCAAGTCCAATTTAAACGCTCTCCGAGTCGCTGCAAAGGTTCTACTAAGCCGCTCCAAGTAGGCTCAACAGAGGCTTCTAAGGCCGCTAGCGAGGCTTCTAGTTCGGTCAGCAGTTGAGTAACAGCGGGGACTACGTGCTCTGGTGCGATCGCGTCAAAGGTCGGCAGTCCTTGACCAATTAATAACGGGTTATCAGCAATAGTTACGGTTGCAGTCATTGATTTTTTTTGTAACAGGTTGAAAACAGGTGAACTAGAAAGATTAGCTTTTATTTTTGTAACACAGTTGTCGAAAAAATTGGGAGCATCCCACATCTCACACCTCTGTCATGAACAGGCTGTCCGGCCTGTTCCACAAAAATTAAAGTTTCTTGTGGGGTGGGCATCCTGCCCGCCCGTGAAAGGCTTATTAACAATCATGCAAGATGTGAGGATCATCCAATTTATGCAAATATATCCTACACTCATTGGGATGCTCCCAAAATTTGAACTCGTTAGGGCGAGAGTCGGATAGTCGGAGAATGTCTGAGTGTCCGAATGGAAAAATCTTCCTTCTTCCTTCTTCCTTCTTCCTTCTTCCTTCAACAACTGACTAATGACTGCTATCTTGTGTATGCTGCAACTGCTTAACAACCGAGATTAAGCGCTTGAGGTGAGGTTTGACAACTTCTTGCTGCTCGTGTTCCAGACGGTGGATTTGAGCTTGGACGATCGACAAATCGGGAGTCGATTGATCTGTTGAAGCTTGCAGTTGGCTTTGCAGATTAGCCATGACTTTCTGGATTTCCAAAAATCGAATATTTACTAATTCCCAATCGTCTCGGGTAATCGTAGTTTCTGCCAAGCATTTTGTAGCACTTTCGAGTTGCTCTATTGCCTGTTCCACAGCTTCGACATTTGCCGATTTACCAACCGATAAATCTTGCAATTGTTCGCTCACCTGCTGGCGGACATCCAGCACAGCAGACGCCACGATTTCTTGCAAAGAAGCTACCGACTCTCCCAAACTCAGCAACTGCTGCTCAATGTCGATCGACTCTTCAAAGCCCTCAGCCCTAGGCAGTGCAGCCATTTGCTGACGTAGTGCTGTAATATCTCCAGACAACTGTTTGCGCAATTTAACAATTACCGTCACCGCCGTTTTTTCGACCTTATTTACAGACTTTTGCACTTGGGCGATTTCCGAATTTTGATGAAGCCGCGCTTGCTGCTCGAACCGATACCGATTAGCAACATTCAGCGACAAAGCCAAAGTTAAGGGAGCTACGCCATAAAAAGCTTGACCCGATATAGCCACAGCGAGGGAGCCAACACCAGAAGCTGCCAGAGAGGCGTATTCTGCCAACTCCAGCCAGTGCCTTTGAGGAAAACTTGGCCTGAATTGGTTTCCAACAGAAGGGTTTGGCTTTCGGACAGCTCTTTGAGTCATAGTATTTTCTCGTTTTTGATAAGGTTGCGAGACTGGGTGGAGCATGGATTTATATCCTTTTTTCAGTTATATTTTTTAGATTACTTCCTCGCACCCTTCTATTTTTACCCCATTAAGTGAGTTAAGGATGACTGACATATTATTATCTATTTGGGAGCTGTTGGCGATCGCCCTGAATTCCGGTTGTTAAAAGGTAAGCCCCAACGCGCCCTCTATCTTACACGACGCGGGGGTCGATCTGGTTCGGGCGATCGAAAAAGCCGCTGAATAAGGCGAACCGAACAATGTCTTTTAGGATTTTAGATGGTTGCATTTTTGTTCACCCATTGGTAAAATACACTCGTTCTCAATCACCAGTCTCAAATTTACTGCAACAATTGACAAATAAATGAAGTCAGAAAAACCCGAAAATGTCGATCGGCTAAAGTCTATTTTCAGTATCACAATCTTTATCATTCTTGTACTGGGAGTAGGCTTTTTAAGCGTGAATTTTATTTCAGCTATCTATGCAAAATTTTCTTAAAACTAGGACTTAGCACAGGCACCCAGAAACCGGGTTTTTCCCGATAATACTTCGTGAGTTCCACGGATTCGATGAAAAACCCGGTTTCTTTAATCGGAGTAATAGCAAGTCAGTCGGACACGGCAATGCCATTTCCCTACTTCAAAATAATCGTAGCTTCTTGCGGGGTACAACGTCATCGCGATGGCTGAGAGGACACGGCAGTGCCGTTTCCCTACCCCAATTATATTGTAGGGAAACGGCACTGCCGTGTCCTGAGTTTGGGTAACATTAATTCTCCCAAATAATCAATACTTATCATAATTTTAACTATAAAGATTATGATCTGGGTCTAGCCAAACAATGTAAAAAACATTTTCACTAAAAAAGCCATGCACCCTGCCGTATTCATTCGCAGAAATTTGAAACTGGTAGGGCATATTTACTAGCGCAGATTCATTGGGAATTCCGAAGCCATTAGGTTCGGTAGTATTTTGCCAAACTATGCCATGACAGCGCAGACTTTTACTCTGATTATTGATAACTTCTTGAGCATTCAATTGCGACAAATTCCGCAGCCGTTTCAACAGAGATGCTATATACTTAGCATCTCTACTACCAATGGAGAACTTATTTTGATTATCCTGGTAATACCTGAAAGAAAAACTAATTCCTTCAGGAATTTCGATATTGACAACCTCTCTCCTTGCCGAAGATGGTTGACTGCGAATCTCTGTATCTTGTCTTTTTTTATGCTTCTTCGATGACACGGCTTTTGTAAAATTTTTTCATTGATTCCTTGGTAATAATAGCATGAGAAGGTTCATCTCTTGGCAACTCACCTCTAGCATTAATCCAAGGATCTTCCCGTCGCACCATCAATTCTAACTCATAAGCATCCCGAAATAGGTAATCATCGGATAACTCGTCTAAAAACTCTTGTACTTCTTTGGGAAACTCTGGTTTTTCGACTTCTTTCAGAATTGGCTTAAAGTCAAATTGTTCTTTGTATTCGTAAAATAAAGCCGGGATAGTCGGCCCGTGTACCCAGGCTTCAAAATCTTCATCAAACAGCGGTGTATCCTCAAAGGCTAGATACCATGCTTGGGCGTAGTACAAGAGTTTTTGTAGCTTGTGGTTGCTGAGATAGGAACCTACGTCATTTGCGAACCAGACGTAGTAATCAGCGAGTTTTGAGGCTGTTGTAATTGTAGTTATTATTGTGGTCATATAACTCGACTTAATAAGTTTTGTGTTCTATGATAGCACATCGATCGCCCCCAAAGTTTATATTTGATGACACAGCATTTGATCTACCCAGACACATATAAATCTTATAATTCCTGCCCTTCGACTTCGCTCAGGATAAACTCCGCTGAAGGGTTCAGGGACGGCGGAGTCGAGGGATATTCAAATTTGATGAAAATTTTTGGGGTGGGCCAGAAAACCCACCCCAAAAAATACAATTTAGATGCCCGACAGCTTACAATTTGTCGATCGCCCTTTTAGCCTTATCCGTCAAATTTTTTACAGCATCTTTCACATCTTCTGCTGCGTGGCGGGCGGCGGATTCCGCTTGTTTCGCTTTACCTTCAGCCTGGTCTTTTTTATTGCCCGTGATATTCCCGAAAATTTCCTGAGCTTTGCCTTCTACATTTTTGCCGATCGCCTTCGCTCTGTCTTCTGCACTCATAAAACACTCCGCTAAGCAATTTAATGTTTTTACCATTATACAATTGACTTGTCGGATCTTGTATTTTAATTCACATTAATTCATAATCTCCATAAATTCTACTTCAAACTTGCCGCAGCCTAGTAGTAGGGTGCGTCAGAATGACTTGATTATTTCGATTTACTCTGATATAAACTGACGCACCCTACAGTTATTATTTTAAACTTGCAGCAGCAAGTTTCACAGGTTCGAGCAATTCTAACGGCAAATGCAGCATATTCAATTGGGTGCTATCTGCTGCTTTTCTTTCAGGATCGGGGCCGTGATAATCGCTGCCACCAGTTGCTAGCAAACCGTAATCCAGACACATTTTTTTGAGCTTTTCTATTTGGCTAGAACTGTGGCTGGGATGGTATATTTCCACTCCCATTAAACCAGCATCTACTAATTCTTTTAATACTTCCTCAACAACTCCGCCGCGAAATAAATAAGGGTGCGCCCAAACTGGTACTGCGCCGCAACTTCGCAATAAATCGATACCTTCTGCGATCGAGAATTTTTCGTAATGCACGTAAGCTGGGCCGTCATCTCCCAGCCACCTATCGAAGGCTTCCCGCGATGATTTTGCGTGACCAGCTTTTACCAGTGCAGATGCAATGTGAGGCCTTCCCGGTGCCATTCCTGGGGATGTTGTTGGTAGTTCGATCGCGTATCCCATTGCTGCTAATTTTTCTACCATTTCCTGCGATCGCCTAAACCTGCCTTCTATGCGATCGTTCAAAGGAACTCGCAGTTTATTCGCATCGGGATAAAAACCTAAAATATGCAGCGATCGACCATTATGAACCGTACTGAGTTCTAACCCCGGTACTATTTCTAGATTGTACAAGCTAGCGGCCGCAAAGGCTTCGTCCCAACCGGACATCGTATCGTGATCCGTGATGGCTAAAGCCCGAACTCCTGACGCGGCGGCGGCAGTGACGAGTTCAGTAGGGGTGAGAGTACCATCGGAATAAGTCGTGTGGCAGTGAAGTTCTAGCATTTTTTTAGTTAAGGTGTGCGAAATCTGTGATTATTCTTTTTACTGATGCCAGATATACCGTATTCCAGTGAAGTAGGTACACGGCAATGCCTTGTCTCAGAATCGATCCGGGTATTACTTCATAAACGTGGAATTTGCTGCATATTGGCACTGCAAGCAATAAGTTTTTGTGTGAGTTAAATCTGGTTAACTATAATATTATGTCCGACGAAAAAACCGCTATAAAACTGGTTTGTCATGAGAACTTTAGTCCTCCAAATTTTCATGCAGACTGAAGTCCTCACTACAAACCAGAACGGGGTTATTTTCTAGGACACAATATAATATTTTGTCGCGCATTCAATTTGGACATTTCTGTTTATTGAAAATCTGCGATCGGCTTTCAGTTAATTTTAGATTCAGAAAAACTTAGCTATTTCTTGACTTCTCGCATTTCGTGAATAACACCCTCTGGTAATTTCGGAGGAATTGGTGATATTTCAATATTTTGTATGTTGTGAACTGGGATAACTAGAAGCTTATCTGCTAGTTCGAGAATTATCGGGTTTGCTGTCAACATTTTGTGCAGGCGAGTGCCTAAATTTGCTTGCTCTCCTACTCTTACCTCTGGCGGGATGAACTCGAAGTGTTGCTCTTTGCCGTTGGTATAATGGATTGTCAGATTGATAATTGTTTTTTGGTTGGTTGCGTCCATAACTTTGTCCCCTAGTAGTTGATCGAGATGCACCAAAAATTAACAAAGGATCGCAATTGGCGATCGCACCACCTGTTGAAAGCTTTTGAAAAGCTTCTGACAAAACTGCGCTATTGGTACGAAAGTTTGCTTGCTCCTAATTTTACCACAAAACTGCACTGAAACTTGCCAACATACCAAGTATATAATCGGCAAGGGCGCTGTCTTCGCTTCTGGATGTGCGATCGCCCTTGCCGACTATTGCCGATCGGGCTTTTTGCTGTGCCAGTTAGCAAATTGGCTGAATTGAGGCTCTGCTGCGAGTTGCCTCCATAGCGCTCTCAAGTTATACAGCAGCGACACTTGAGAGCTTTGGGGTTAAGCTTTTTCTCCTGTGGGAACTGTGGAGGTTGGGATAGCGGCATTCTGGTTTCACTGCCGCCGAGGAATTTTGTATAAATTAATAACATAATATTCAGGTACAGCTTATGAAATCCCCACTTTGCTTTCCCGAAAGTTCTGTTCAATCTAACAAAGTTAATGCTCGTAATAAAGCAGCTAATTCTCATAGTAACATAGATTATTGTATCGCCGCTGCTTGGATTGACTTAGTAGGAGGAGACTACAGTAATTTTGGAGGAGATGATTGGCTTCCTCTGTGCGGCGACATTGATGACGGCGAAATTTACCGGGAATGGTTTTTGTGGCAAGACAGCGAAGTGACTCAAGAGTGGGAAGCTTACGATCCAATTACTAATTATCGAGTTGTGGCATCTAGCCGAGAAATCATGATTACTAAAATCGATAACATAGAAGACAAAAGACAAGTTTAAAATTAAGGAAGAATGTTAAACTTTGACTCTTTTAAAACTCACCCACAGACTCTACTTATAGGGTGCGAACTCCGCACCCTAATACTAAATAGTCCGAGTGTTTCAACTTGCTGGTATTGCTTTTTTATTTTCTCGTTCTAATTTGCGCTGCTTCAAGGCTGCAAGGTTTTGTTTGATCGTGTCGATCGCACTTTCATTCCCCTGCTGTTGGTACAATTCGCTTGCACGGATCAAATCTGCCACAGCTTCGCCGTCCGAGCGCAAATTCGCAAAAACCAAACCCCGATTGTGATACGCTTCCGCCGTTGCAACCTGTTCTAAAGTGCTGGTAAATTTATCTTTTGCTTTGCGGTAATTTCCCGACTGATAAGCTTCAATGCCTTGTTGGAAATAAACCGCAGCTTTGCTACCGCTGTCAGTAGCTGGAAATTCTGGTAAGTTTAAAATTGGTTCTTTAAACAGTACAGAAATGCTGCCCTTGCCAAAGTAAGCCCAAGTCATTGTTCCCACGCCAATCCCCAGCGCAGCCACAACAATCACAGACAGAGCAATAAAATTGTTGATTTCCATAGAGAAAAATTTGTTGTCCGAGATGAGTTACAGCGAAAAGATGATATTATATATAATAAGATAATTTCTAATTTTTGTACAAATAATCACGAATAATATGAGTTTCCAATACAGCGCCGCCCTAGTTACTTTAGCAGACATCGATAAGGAAGTCCTTGTTAAATTCTACACAAAATTTCTCGACATAGAACCAAACCCCTATATCCCTAACACCTACGCTGAATTTCAACTCCCCGGCTTAAGACTAGGCATATTCAAACCCAAAGATTTCAACAAATCGGAGTTTTCAAATCGAGCAAAAACAGGTATGAGCTTGTGCTTGGAAGTGAGCGATATCGAAACTGCGATCGCCCGAATTTGGGCTTTAGGTTATCCGCCCGCTGGAGAAATTATTAAAGCTTCTCACGGTTTAGAAATCTATGCCTTCGATCCCGCCGGCAATCGCCTAATTTTACATCAATCTCATTAGTAGCTTCCAGAGATCAAATTCCTCTGTGGTAGCCACTTGACTAAAAAGTTTGCTGTATAAATATTCTTCCTTCTTCCTTCTTCCTACCTAATCATTTCAGCAAAACTATAAAAACTGATAACTAATAACAGCACTGCTGTCAGGTGAGTTAGCTGAAATTGAGGCTGCGGGCCCATAGATTCCCGTACCAAAATTGAGAAAGACGAACCAATTATATAACTCAAAGACAGTGTTAAATATTGCCACTGCAATGTTACACTCCACACCCCAAGCAAAATCATCGCTAAAGTCAACATTACTAACTCAACAAACCGAGGCGGATTGTGCTGAGTAGACAAAATCAAAGTATCCAACCAATATTGCCAAGGTCTCATATTTTAGCGATCGAACTTTTGGATTTAGGCTTTTAGTTTAACTTACGATCGCCATTCAATCTGTCGCTGCAAACACACCAAAGCCTCCGCCGTCTCAACCTGCGGAAATTGGGCGTAAAAGCGACTGACGCTGTAAAAGGGATCTGGAGTTTCCAAGACGATCGCCCGATCGCCCGCCAAAAATCCCATCAAATCTGCCGGTGCGACAGGCACACAAATCCACAAAGCCAGCGGTTTCTGAGCCCGCAAAGCCTTCGCCGCCACAGCCATCGTCATCCCCGTAGCAATGCCATCATCCACCAAAATCGCCAAAGCCCCCGCCGCGCTGACATTTGGTCGTCCAGGAGACAAATCCGCCAGCAGAGATTGAGCATTATCTTGAGCCCGATCCAGTGCTGATTTCTGCCAGCCCAAATTCTGCTGCTTTTGCCAGACAACGTGCCCATCAGCAGTTACAGCCCCGATCGCCAATTCTAAATTATCTGGGCGAGTAATTTTTTTGGCGACAACCACATCCAAAGGACAACCCAACAAGCGCGCAACGGGGACAGCAACAGGCAAACCCCCGCGCGGCAAGGCGTAAACAATCGGTTTAACAGCCTTCTGTGTCGTTAAATTCAACTTAGCGAGCTCGGCGAGAACTGCCGCAGCAAGTTTTTCGCCAGCATCGGTGCGATCGTCAAAGAACGGGATAGACAACATATTCCTGCCTGTAAGAGCCAACCCGATCTAAACTATAAACTCTAGCTTCCGAAAAATCTCCCTCATCTTTTAATATATGTCTAGCGACTTGCAACTCAGCCTTTTTGATAACAGTCAAAATAGCTCTTTCATAACCGACTCAATACCTACAAACGTCAAAATTCCCATTCCTCCCGGCACTTATCAAAATATCGAGCAAATAGGCGAACACTGCAACCGTTGTCACCGCTGCGAATTGGGCAATAGCCGCACTCACGGCGTCATCGGGCGCGGTAATCCTCAAGCAAAAATCTTGATTGTCGGAGAAGCGCCCGGACAAAACGAAGACGAAACCGGATTACCATTCGTTGGGCGATCGGGTCAACTTTTAGATAAGATTTTAGAATCAGTAGGACTCAATACAGAAACCGACGTATTCATTGCCAACGTCATCAAATGTCGCCCACCCAACAACCGCCCCCCAACAGTAAAAGAAATAGAAGCCTGCAAACCATACTTACTCGAACAAATCCGCATATTAGACCCTAAAATCATTTTATTAACAGGTGCAACAGCCCTCAAAGGTTTGCTGAGCGACAAGCGACCAATTAGTAAAATTAGAGGTCAATGGATTGAATGGGAAAATCGCCTTTGTATGCCGATTTTCCACCCATCATACTTGTTGCGAAATCCGTCCCGCGAACCCGAAACTCCGAAATGGTTTATGTGGCAAGATATGCAATTAATCAAAGCCAAACATGACGAATTAAAAGAGCAATAGTAATGAATTTTTGTTATTGATTTGTCGGGGCGGGTTTCACCAACAATCTCTGATTTTCACCCGCAATCCACAAAAACCCGCCCCCACCCAACTTGCCATTCAAGGAGATTATTTTAAATGGGTTCAGAAAACAGCGAACCCCCCGAAAGCCTGACAAATGAAGACATTTATCGAGAAGTCAGCAAAATTGTCAGTCAATTTCGCCTCTACCAATGCGACGAAGCCGTTCAAGCTGTTGTAGAATGGTTAGAAACTAGAGACATTAAAGGAATAATCCTGAGAATTAAAACTAAATATGACGAGGAAGACTATATCCTACAGCACTTCCGGGTGTTATGAGGTACAATAAGAATAGATTAAAAAATACACCAATGAAAGCA
>ENA-OBIO01000467-OBIO01000467.1-metagenomes-genome-assembly--contig:-NODE-467-length-21421-cov-8.53141_pt1 | contig 21421 bp, 21 predicted proteins | sample MGYA00153383_OBIO01 | MGnify analysis MGYA00153383 | reverse complement strand
GTACAAACCTTGGTGAACAAGCAAAGCTTGTTAACCTTGCCCCTTCGGGGTGAGGCTTCCCTCCGGGAAACCAAGCGACCAACATAGTTGGTGCCTTGGATAAAATATAAAGTTTTACCTAAAAGGTAAAACCTTTTAGGTTGAGGCCCTTGCTACTATTGCAAGGTAGTAATAGGGTAAACAAGCGAATAACTTTAGTTATTCGATTATTTACTAAAGTTAGCATCGAAAACGCTAACTTTAAGCTTCCTAAAAGGTTTTATTTTATCTGGTAAACAAGCGAAGCTTATTAACCTTGCCCTTCCAGGGTGAGGATAGGAAAACTTTACGTTTTATCCAATATAAAACCTTTTAGTATACTTAATTAGAAACTAGAATAGACTTTGTTTATCCTGGATTGTTTACCGAAAATAAAGAACGGAGTTTTTTATTTTATTTAAAACCAAGTTTTAAATAAAGCAAAGGTTGTTTACCGTAGGGTTAAGGTAACACAAGTAAGCTTTGCTCATCTATATATTACCTGAAAAAGCAACTTTTATTCAAACCTCTTAGGTTTAAATTGAAAAACCTAGGTGGGTCACTTAATATTTCTTCGAGAATAGAATATTGGTTTAGGTAAGAAAGTTTTTATTAAGTTAGTTTACTTGTAATATATTTTAGCAAATAAGTTAGCCAAAAATTATAAATTTTTTATTTATCTCATCTCGATTATAAACTTTATTTTTAATAAAGTGTTAAAACAAAGTGAAGTGATCGGAAATAAGCCTTATATCTTTAAATTACGAAGAAGAACTGAGAAGTTTCCTTGGGAGTAATACTTCAAGGAAATATTCTTTTATTTATATTACAGAAAGTAAAAAATCTAAGAATTTTTCTAAAACTTTATGGCAATAGGAACTACCTCTAAAAGTAAACAAGTCCCATTGGATACCGGTAAAATAACTGCTCTAGGAACTTTATTAAAACCGCTGAACTCAGAATATGGAAAAGTAGCGCCTGGTTGGGGAACAACTGTTCTTATGGGTGTATTTATGGCTCTTTTCGCAGTGTTTTTAGTAATTATTTTAGAAATTTATAATAGTTCTGTTATTTTAGATGATTTAACTGTTAGTTGGGACTCGTTAGCAAAATAAATTTGTTAAAAATTATACTCTAGTTTTATTTAAATTACTAAGCCAAACTAAACGCAGAAGACAAAAGTTCCCCCCGGTAAACAAGCAAAGCTTGTTAACCTTGCCCAAATATTGTATCCAAGGTTTGTACGGAGTACAAACCAGGTTTCCCCCCCCGGGTAAACAAGCGAAGCTTGTTAACCTTGCCCTTTCAGGGTGAGGGGAAACTTTAGATAAAATATAAAGTTTTACTAAATGTTTTATTGAAACAAAACATAAAGGTTTACCTTTCAGGTAAATCTTTTCAGGGTGAGGGGGGGGTTCCGCAAAGCGGAAACGCGGTTCCGATCGAAGATCGCGCATCGAAACCTAGTTTATGCTTGGCATAAACTTTGAACTTCTGTTCTTATACCCCTTGGTAAACAACCTTCGGTTGTTAACCTTGCCCCCTGGGTAAACAAGTTCTGCTTGTTAACCTTACTCTTTCACAGTTCGGGGTCAAGCTCCCTGAAAGAGTTCTTTTGAAAGAAGATTCTTCTGAAAGAAGAAACGTGGTTGCGATCGAAGATCGCACCTCGAAACCAAGGCCCCAACTACGTTGGTTCCTTGGATTAAATATCTAGGGGTAGCTAACTATATATCTATTTTTAAGGAGATACTACTTATGCCAATTGGAGTTCCTAAAGTACCATTTCGTTTACCAGGAGAACCCTCAGCCCAATGGGTTGATTTATATAATCGACTTTATAGAGAAAGAGTTTTATTCTTGTGTCAAGATTTAGATGATGAATTAGCAAACCAATTAATTGGTATTATGTTATATCTTAATGCAGAAGAAAAGTCAAAAGGATTATATATCTATATTAACTCACCAGGAGGATCAGTAACTTGTGGAATTGCAGTCTACGATACAATGAATTACGTTAAAGCAGACGTTACAACAATTTGTGTTGGAACAGCGGCTTCTATGGCTTCTTTTGTATTAGCAGGCGGAGATAGAGGGAAACGAATTGCTTTACCCCACTCGCGAATAATGATTCACCAACCTGAAGGAGGAAGTCAAGGCCAAGCGTCAGAAGTACTATCTGAGTCTGAAGAAGTTATGCGAATTCGTCGGCAAGTTGGTAAAATTTATGCTGAAAGAACTAGCCAAACTTTGAGTAGAATTTCTCGAGATATGGATCGAGATCAATTTATGTCTGCACGTGAAGCTAAAGACTATGGGATTGTAGACCAAGTTGCTGTAGATGTTAAATGGTCTGGTTCTTAATTATGTTGTAGGATATATTATGTTTAATTTAAGGTAAGCTTAATCAGTAATAAATATTACCACTCGAAGGAAAATCCATTTCTTTGCTAAATGTTCTAACTAACTCACTTTACTTACTATTTAAATAAATTAGGATTCTAACAACCTTGCTAAATTCTCTAGCACGTAGTTAAACCTGTTAAGTAAAAGTATAAAATCAGTGGAACTCTACGAAAAAATTTGAACTAAATGACGTTTTTATATTTATAGTATTAAAGACTACGCTTAGAAAAGTAAAAGCTTTAACTCTTCTATAGATACAAATATCATGAAAGAAAAAAGTCTGTGTAATCAAGTAAGCAAATTTAATCTGCTTAGTTAAGTTTTTTAGAGCGCGGTTAAATTATTTGTTGAGGATCACCATAGGCTTTTATCTGTCAAATAAAAGCCTATAAGCTATAAAAATAGCTTAACGCTTTAGACTTCTATGAGTATAAACTTTTTTATATTAATAAAACATAGACCTTATGATTTTTTATATACTGACTTCCCTCTTTATCCCTTGCCATTACTCTTTTAGTGATGGTCTCACCTTAGAAGAGCAAGGTTAATAACCATTATCTCGGGATAATGGTTGTCTATAAAGACTAACTAAAGAAAATGTTTTTAAAGAAAAGATCTATGATAAAATAAATAATACTTTGATTAGTAAAAAATAAGTAAAATTTAGCCTAATTGTGATTTAAAATACGGTAAGGAGCTCTTTTTTATGAGTAAAGTATATGATTGGTTTGAAGAACGTCTTGAGATTCAATCAATAGCGGACGACATAAGCAGTAAATACGTGCCACCTCATGTAAATATTTTTTATTGTTTAGGTGGAATTACATTTACTTGTTTTCTTGTACAAGTAGCTACTGGTTTTGCTATGACATTTTACTACCGACCAACAGTTGCTGAAGCATTCGCGTCAGTACAATATATTATGACAGATGTAAACTTTGGTTGGTTAATTCGATCAATTCATCGTTGGTCTGCAAGTATGATGGTTTTAATGATGATTTTACACGTTTTCCGTGTTTATTTAACTGGGGGCTTTAAAAAACCTCGTGAGTTAACATGGGTTACGGGAGTAATTATGGCTGTATGTACAGTATCATTTGGAGTAACTGGGTATTCTTTACCTTGGGACCAAGTTGGTTACTGGGCTGTAAAAATTGTAACGGGAGTACCTGATGCAATTCCTTTTGTTGGGCCTCCTCTTGTGGAGCTTTTACGTGGAGGTGTTGGTGTAGGTCAATCTACTTTAACTCGTTTTTATAGTTTACATACTTTTGTATTACCATTATTAACGGCTGTATTTATGCTTATGCATTTCTTAATGATTCGCAAACAAGGTATTTCTGGACCACTTTAAGAAAGTTAATTTCAAGGTACCCACATAGTTTTTGCTTTATTATCAACCTATGGTTGATAATTAAAGTTTACGATAAAGGCTTCCTTTCAGGGAAGCCAAAGTTTATGCTTTGCATAAACTAGGTTTCCCCCCCTGAGGTAAAAAGCCTCTGGTTCTTAACGTTACTCTTTCAGAGTGAGATTTCCGCAAAGCGGAAACGTGGTTGTGATCCAAAGTTTGTACTTTGTACAAACCAAGGTTCCCCCCCCCAGGGAAAATTTCGATCGCGCCTCGAAAGCTTCCAGACAAAGCCTCTCGGGGAAATTTATACAAACACAAGTTTTCTGCGTTGGTATCTTAATAATGCAAAGAAAATAATTCAGATTTTAGCCTTAGTTTAAAAATATATTTAATTGTGTAAATCTTTTATTTTACTATACTTAATTTTTAAGGAGATTCCATGGCAGTTACGAAAAAACCAGATTTATCTGATCCTGTTTTAAGAGCAAAATTAGCAAAAGGTATGGGCCATAACTATTATGGAGAGCCAGCTTGGCCAAATGATTTATTATACATTTTCCCAGTAGTTATTCTAGGTACTTTTGCTGGTGTTATTGGTTTAGCAGTTTTAGACCCAGCCGTTATAGGTGAGCCTGCAAATCCTTTTGCGACTCCATTAGAAATTTTACCTGAATGGTATTTCTACCCTGTTTTCCAAGTTTTAAGAACAGTACCTAATAAATTATTAGGAGTACTTTTTATGGCTGCTGTACCAGCAGGTTTATTAACTGTTCCTTTTATTGAAAATATTAATAAGTTTCAAAATCCTTTCCGTCGTCCAGTGGCCACAACTGTCTTTTTAGTAGGTACTCTTGTTGCTATTTGGTTAGGAATTGGTGCAACATTACCAATCGACATTTCATTAACTCTTGGCTTATTTTAATTTTTAGTTAGATTAAAAATAAGTTTTACTAAGTTTTGTCGTATAATTTTCTTGAAAAGCCCTTTTCTAAGACTTTCGAGATAATTAACAGGGTTTTTAGTTGAAAATATAGTAAACTCCTCACCCTGGAAGGGCAAGGTTACCAAGCTTCGCTTATTTACCCTGGGTATAGAATTATATTCCATGGGTAAATAAAAGAATAAAGAAAGGCTCTAACACATCAACCATGTTGGTCTAAAATTTATTCTCCCCCGCCACGGGAAGGTTCGCTTATTAACCTTGTCTTTTCACAGTTAGGCTTTATCTAGAAGTTTTCCCTCTTTATCGGGGAAATTTTGAGATAAAGCCTGGACATTTCCGCAAAGCATAAACATGGTTGTGATTTTAGATTGCGCCCCCAAACTTCTGTATTTTATCAAAGGTTTATGCCTTGCATAAACTAGGTATCCCCCTCAGGGGAAACCTCTGCGAGCACAAGTGATTTACATCCTTCAAGCACAAAATTGAACTTTATGTTGTATCCAGTTTTTCTATAGATAACATTTTTAAGAGAGTCTTAAAAAATGTAGAATAAAAACTGTAAATCTGAATCTTAGCGGGCTTATACACTTGAGTAGAGTTATCTAGAAGAACTTAAATTTTTTAGATTACCCCATTTTTTTTTAGTAAATCTATAATTTAAGTTGATTCGTAAATTAAAATAGGGTTGCTACCTTTTAAAGCTTCACATGACGTAAGAAAAATCTTTAGGTTTTAGTTTATATAACTTGTTATTAGGCTCATTTGAAACTTCAATCATTAGCCTTATCTATAACATCTACTGCTCTTTAAGTAGACTTGATTCAATTTTATGGCAGTTTATATTATAGGAATTATTTTTTATTGATACTTATAACCTTAGAAGTAGGAAGTAATCGGTACGTAAGAAATTAGCATTGTAACAAGAGGATAACTTTATTGCACTTTTTATTATAAAGCGTTAAGTTTATAAATCAAGAGGGTTTTTATATACATTTAAACAAATAAAGTTAAGTATTAATAAGATTATTTAGGTAAAGTTTGTAAAGATATTATCTTTATTTAAGATCAAATTTACGAATACTATAGAAGCGAGTAACTACGTTAGTAATAAAGTTAACAAGCTTTGCTTATCTACCTATTGGTTTGAGTTCTCAACTAATACTTTGCTTTAATGAAGCAATCACAATAAAAAATAAAATATGTAGTGTTTTATCTTTTATTATGTCTAGTCTAAAAGCAAATCTTTACACGGTATTTATACATAATTAAACATCGTAATAAAGTTTTATCCAAATTAAAAACAAACATTTTAATAGGAGAAATAGAGCTTAACTTTTTTCTACTTTGATCTTTACTTTACCCACTTTATTCAAAACACAGTTTTGAATAAAGTGGGTAAAGTAAAGATCAAAGTTTGTTATCTTCTGAAGTGATCTGATCTTAATAATAATATTCTACTAATACTTTTTATAGGAATAAAAAGCATTAGTAGACTGTTAGAAAGCGGCTAAATCAACAATAAAAACTCGACAGTTTAACGACGATAAAATAATTATTTAATTTTTACTGTAGCTCCTGCCTCTTCTAGTTGTTGCTTCGCAGTATCAGCTTCTTCTTTAGATACTCCTTCTTTTAATGCTTTTGGTAATGAAGTTGTAAATTCTTTCGCTTCTTTTAATCCTAACGAAGTTAAATTACGAATTACTTTTAGAACTGCTACTCTTTTATCACTTGGAACATCTTCTAAAATAATATCAAAAGAAGTTTTTTCTTCAGCAGCTTCTTGGCCACCAGCTCCTTCACCACCAGCGGGTGAAAAGCTAGTTCCCACTGATGCTGAAGCATCAACGCCGAAAGTTTCTTCAATTTGAGAAACTAATTCAGCAGCTTCTAATAAAGTGATTGATTTTAGTTTTTCAATAATTTCGTTAGTTGTAGTAGACATAATTTTAAAGATTTTTAATTAATTTATAAATTTACTATATTTTTTATTTTACTTATATCATTAGTCAATTTTAGTTCTATGTAGATTAACCTAAAAGAAGTACCTTTATTATAAGCTACAGTTAGAATTTAAAAGAGTAAGATCTAAATCATCATTAGTACATCTAAGTTATAAACTAGTGAGAGGAGTAAGTATAAATAAAATATATGTTAGAGGTTTAGGCTTTATTATATATTCTTAGGTTTTTTACAATGTGATTTATAAACAGTCTTAAATTTAACTTTTGGAATTCGTTAAATGGAGAGTATAATATTAGGGAATAAAAATCACTACTAAAATTTTTAAGTTATACGATAAACAAAACGAAGTTTTTAGGATACCTTAATTGTAGAAAAATATATTGTTGCCTTCCCTATAGATTTTCTAAACTTAAAGCGAAGCTTCAAATAAAACTTTATCTTTTATCTAAAGTTGCCTCCAGGTTTTGTCTGAAAGTTTATCCCAGTAAACAAGCGAAGCTTGTTAACCTTGTCCTGAAAGAGTGAGGAAGGGTAGACCTGGTTTGTACTTTAGACAAACCTTGATGAACAAGCTTTGCTTGTTAACCTTGCCCCTTCGAGGTGAGGCTTCCCCGAAGGTTTTACCTGGAAGGTAAAACCTTTAGGGAACTTTTATCATAAACCTCTGGTTTGTAATTTAGACAAACCTTTATTAAAAACTTCGTTTTTAATAAAGGTTCTTGCTCTGCAAGAACCCTGCTGATAACGTCAAGGAGTAAGGGAGCTAAAGCCGCAAGTTTTAAAGTTAGTTTATTTTAATCTAAGTTTTTAAACTAACTTACACAAACTATTGTAATTACCTTAACTTTATTAACGCTTAGAAAATTGAGGAGCTTTCCGAGCTTTTTTTAAACCATACTTTTTACGTTCTTTACAGCGAGCATCTCTTGTTAAATAACCTTTAGTTTTAAGAAAAGGACGATAAGACTTCTCAATATCACAGAGAGCTCGAGCAATTCCCAATTTAATTGCTTCAGCTTGCCCAATAAGGCCACCACCTTGAACTGTTATAATTGTATTGTATGTTTTTTGTAATCTTAATAATTCTAACGGAGCTTGAATAGATAAAACAGAAGCAGGGTTTTCTTGCATATACAAGATTCCTGGCTTCCCATTAATAATAAAGTCACCAGTTCCTTTAACCAGTTGAATTTGGGCAATAGCCGATTTTCGACGTCCAGTACCTTTAGCTAAAATATTAACAGACAATGTGTGTCCTCCTTAAATAAATTAATAGTTAATTATAACTAGATAGATTCTCTAAATTAATATTTAAAAAAATAAATTCTTGCTGAGCTAGATTTATTATTTTAAATATTAATTTAGAGAATAATAAAATGAATTACTTAGTTATACTTTTTTCTGAAATAATTCATTTGAATTATACCTACCTAACTTTAGACCCAACTGAGCTAACGTAGTTTCTACCTCTTCTAGAGAACGTTTACCAAAATTTTTAAGTAACAGTAATTCATCTGGAGAGTATTGTAAAAGATCACTTACTGTGTTAATACTTGCTCGCTTTAAACAAGTGTAAGGTCTTAGAGATAGTTCTAAATTTCCTATATCAATAGAAGCTCTATTTTTTTTAATAGCTAGATTATCTTTTTTGGCTGCAAATTTTACTTTCTTTTTATTTGTGTATGATTCTTGTCGGCGTAATAGTTCTTTAGAACTTCGTTTATTCTTTAAGTTGGAATTTAAAATAAAAGAGTGAGACGAGTTAGTTTCTTGAAAAGGAAGAAAAATTTTAATAATTGCTGAAGCTGCTTGATGAATTGCTTTTCGTGGATGAATACTACCATTAGTCCAAATTTCTAAGATAACCTTTTCTTTGATTTCTATTGATTCGTCATCATTTTCAAGAAGAAAATTTACTCTATTTACAGGCATAAAAATAGCATCAATTAAGAGAATATTCGTCATTTTATCTATTTTTAAAAGCTCAATTTGGCTTTTTTTTATCGAATTTGGTTTCGATAATAAATTAGGTAGTCTAATATTTGCTTTTGAAATGAACTTATTTTTCGCTAATACACTTATAGGGTCTATCTCTTTTTCTGCTTCCGAAAATAAAGATATCTTTTTTAACAAGTTTTGTTCAGATAGTTCAGACTGGATGACCCTATTAGGATTAAAGGCTTGGCCATTCATGTTAGTTCCACTAATATTACCTGTGAGCAATGTTTTAGCAGTTAATTCAGAAGGGACGTTATTTTCTAAATTAGAAGCAGAGCTTGTGATAAGTTTGTTACTTTCAGTGGAACGTAAAAGTTCCTCCCGGGGGAGAGAAGCCTGAACAAACCTCGTTTGTTCTAAACTTGTGTTTTCCACTTTGATCTTTGGATTTAGAGAATTTGTAATTTTACTTTTCCCGGGCAATTCATCTTTGATAAAATTTTTAGTTTTTCTCAATAAATTTTTATTTAAAGGATTAGATTGAAGTTGTTGTGGAGTGCTTGGATCAGTAGAGGATACTAAATTAAGAGAGCTATTAGAAAACTGTTGTTGAGACAATGGAGATGATGACTCTAATGGAGCTTTAGTCTGAATAATATAATTTTTGCCGTCAGAAATAATAAATCTTATTTCTAAAGTACCATTAGATGCAAGAGTTGCTATATATTGATCAGGATCTACACATTGAATTGAAGGAGGTAATTTAATATCTCGAGCTTTTACAATGCCAGGTCCACAAACTTTTAAAAAACCAATCTGTGATTCAGGTAAGATTTTTTTATTTACTAGATTATCTTCTGCTTCAAAGATAAAACTTGGTTGTGATCCTTGATCACTTTCTGAAAAAGAATCACTTTCAAATTCTGGATCAACTACAGAAAATACAATCTGTTTCAAATTCAAAAGTATATCTAAAACTGATTCTCGCACTCCACATAGAGTAGAATACTCATGACTTGCTCCTTGAATTGCGACAGCAGTAATAGCTAACCCAGTTAATTCAGATAGTAAAGTTCGCCTTAAAGCTGTTGCAACTGTTAGACCTTGTCCTAAATCAAAAGGCCCCAATTGAAAGCGCCCATAAAAACTTCTATTCTTTTCAACTCTCGACTCAATACAGGAAAGCAATAAATGTTCCACTTTTAATCTCTCCTTTGTTTCTTATTCATAGTTAAAAAAACAGTTTATAACTTAGGGGAACGGTATAGGACGAATTTTGAGTACCTTAAATATGTCTCCCCTCCCAGCTTGATCGATCTTTCTCGTTATTTTGTCCGAAAAATGCGGGACTTTTTTTAGAAAAACCAAAATTTCCGAGGCGCGATCGAAGTTGTCTAAATTAAATGTTTTTAATAAAGTTTTGTCTAAATCACAAATCAGAGATTTGTGATAAAGGTTCCCTAAATTACAAGCTTCGCTTGTAACAAAGGTTCGTCTTTCAGACGAAGCCTTTGGGGAAGCCAAGGTTTGTACTTTGTACAAACCAGGTTTTCCCCCGGTAAACAAGCTTCGCTTGTTAACCTTGCCCCTTCGGTAAATAAGCTTCGCTTGTTAACCTTACTCTGAAAGTTCCCCCCGGGGGGGGAAACCTTGGTTTGTACAAAGTACAAACTTTGGAGTTAGGGGTGAGGATCGCAACCACGTTTCTAAATTAAAAACTTCGTATAGAGTTTTCTGTTTCTAAATTTAAAGCTTTGCTTTAAACAAAGTTTCTTCTGAAAGAAAAAACCAAGATACCAAGGGAGTTGGTCGCTTGGTCTCCCTTTCGGGAAGCCTCACCCCTAACTTTGAAAGGTTAATGAGCAAAGCTTACACCAGAAGACTTCTATGAAATAGAAGACTTTATTAGAAGCTTCACCTATAATTTAGAAACTTCTATCTTCTCCGTCTGTAATTTAGCGAGTAGAGCAAAGGCTTGTATTTATATTTTAAAACTCATTTAAATACTGATTTAAAATAAATTAGAAGAACTCAAATTATTGGTTATATAAAGCTAACAAATAAAGTTGGCTTATATAAAAATGAGAAAACTATAATTTAATTAAAACCTAAGTTAACGTATTCTAAATTCGTCGCTTTTTAGGTGGTCTACAGCCATTATGAGGAATAGAAGTGATATCGCGAATTAAGGTAATTGTTAAACCTGCTTCTTGGAGGCCTCTAATAGCTGTTTCTCTACCAGCACCAGGACCTTTTACCATAACTCTTGCCTGTTTCATTCCTTGATCCAACGATTTTTTAGCCGCTGTTTCAGCAGCAGTTTTTGCTGCAAATGGAGTTCCTTTACGTGCTCCTTTAAACCCACAAGCACCAGCAGATGACCATGAGATTACTTCTCCTTTCAAATTAGTTATAGTAATAATTGTATTATTAAAACTTGCTTGAACATGCACAACACCTTTAGGAACTTTACGTTTTATTTTCTTCTGAAGAGATTTTCGATTTTGTCTTGCCATAGCAACAATTCCTTAGTTTAAATTTTTTTTACAAATTAATAAATGAATAATGATAAGAGAACCCATTTTACTTTTCATATTCTTTTCCTATCTACTACCAAAAGAAAAATTAGCCTTGTCTTTGTTTATGTTTAGGATTCGAACAAATAACCATTATTTTTCTTTTTCTACGTATTAATCGACAATTATCACAAATTTTGCGAACAGAAGCACGAACTTTCATATGATTAGTTTTTTTTTAATTAAATAATACAGATTGAAAACAAGTAGAGCTTACTTAAAGTTCCCGAGGCGTGATCGAAAATATAAACCACGTTTATAAATTCAAAACTTCGTTTTTAATAAAGTTTTCTATTTATAAATTTAAAGCAAAGCTTTAAACAAAATTTATATTTCGGAAAGCCTCACCCTAGAGTGATCATTGAAAATGCTCACTAAAGTTTTGTCTAAATCACAAATCAGAGATTTGTGATAAAGTTTCGTCTGAAAGACGAAACCCCCGGACAAAGCCTAACTCTGAAAGTTTCCCCCGGGGGGGAAAACCTTGGTTTGTACAGAGTACAAACTTTGGAGTAAGGTTAACAAGCTTTACTTATTTAGTGAAGGATTTACCTGAAAGATAAACCTTTATGTTTTATTTCAATAAAACATTTAGTAAAACTTTAAATTTCACTCTTTTGTTCATTTAGCCGTAGTCTATATACAATTCGTCCTCTCGTTAGATCGTACGGACTTAATTCTACAGTAACACGATCCCCTAATAATATACGTATATAATTACGTCGTATTTTCCCAGAGACATGAGCAAGTACTTGAAATCCATTTTCTAATTTCACTCGAAACATTGCATTTGAGAGACACTGGGTCACAACACCTTGCATTTCAATAAGACTTTGTTTTTCGCTATTCAATTTTTTTTATTGTTATTGTTTATTTTCGAAGAACAAATTTTTCGAAGATTTGTCCTATATGGTAGCCTCTCTAGAAGGGGGAACAAGCAAAGCCCATTAGAACTCTTCTCAGTGACGACTAAAAATCGACACAAAGGCTTTCTAAAAATAAAAACTCTTTCTAAAAGACTAAGATTAGATTAATTTGTCCTCTCTTCTTAAAGCTATTATAAACTTTTACCGACAAATAAACTACAGTAAATTTTATTATGGTTTGTTTATGGTAAAGGTTTATAAATATTTTATACAAGGTACCAATTATGTTGGTCGCTTGGTTTCCCTTCGGGGAAGCCTCACCCCTAACTCCAAAGTTTGTACTTTGTACAAACCAAGGTTTCCCCCCCCCGGGGGGAACTTTCAGAGTCAAGTTAACAAGCTTTGCTTGTTTATCGAAGAGGCAAGGTTTGTACGAAGTATAAACTAGGTTTTTCTAGATTACAAACAAAGTTTGTAATAAAGGTTCTTACTTGGAAAGAAGCCTTCCAGGAAAGATTTTAGACAAAATACAAAGTATTACTTTTCACAGTGATATTTTCTGCATAGCATAAAACTTTGTGTTTGATGTATAACATAAAACACGAAGTTAGTATTCAAAATAGTAACTTTAATAAATAAGCAAAGCTTACTAACCTTAATATTAACTGCGTTATTACCTTCCAGAAAGGACCTAACTAAGGTTTCCGCGGAGTGGAAACGTAGTTGCGATCCTCACCCCTAACTCCAAAGTTTGTACTTTGTACAAACCAAGGTTTCCCCCCCCGGGGGGAACTTTCAGAGTAAGGTTAACAAGCGAAGCTTATTTACCGAAGGGGCAAGGTTAACAAGCGAAGCTTGTTTACCGGGGGAAAACCTGGTTTGTACAAAGTACAAACCTTGGCTTCCCCAAAGGCTTCGTCTGAAAGACGAACCTTTGTTACAAGCGAAGCTTGTAATTTAGGGAACCTTTATCACAAATCTCTGATTTGTGATTTAGACAAAACTTTATTAAAAACAAAGTTTTTAATTTAGAAAACTTCGATCGCGCCTTGGACACTTCTACCTTTTATGTTTGTTCCCAACTCTACTTTAAATCTAGATCCTTAAAATGGGAACTTTTAATTTTCTTTAAAATAAAAATTAAGATTGTTACACAGAGAAAACCTAATACTTTTCTTACGAGAAGATACTAAATAAAGAGGCTGGTAAAAATAAGTCTACCAGATCGAGCATAGAATTTCTCCGCCGATTCCGTAAAAACGCGCTTCACGATCAGTCATAATTCCTTGTGACGTAGAAAGAATTACAATACCCATACCACCTAAAATTTTAGGAATTTCTTTATTATTTGCGTAGATTCTTAAGCCTGGCTTACTAATTCGCTTTAAATTAGTAATACAAGGTGTTTTTTCACGACCTTTATATTTTAAGCGTAAATCTATCTCCCCAGATGGGAATATTTGAAAGGATTCAATGAACCCTTCTCTTTCTAAAATTGTTGAAATTTTTTGACTGATTCGAGTTAAAGGAATTGCTACAGTTTGACTTTTTACTAAATTGGCATTTCGAATCCGAGTCAAGATATCACTAATAGTATCATTGACCATTTTTTTTTTCCTTAAAATAATAATTATTATTATACTTTTTTCTAAAATGTGACGATAGTTTTCTTTAGAAGGTCACTTCCTAAAATAAACAGAAGCTATTTGTCCTATAAGTGAACACATCATCTTTCCAAGTTATAAACGAAGTTTTCCAAACTATAAACAAAGTTTATAGTTAAACTCTCTGTTTCATAGAAAGCTCTAGGCTTCCTTTTCCAGAAGAAGCTTTATTAAATACAAAGTTTTAAATTTAGTAAAGATAGCAGAGCTGATTTTTATTGTAAATTTTACTGTAAATATCCTAGAAAATAATATAGTAAGCTTTGCGGATTATTATAAACTAGATATAGATACCTAATTTTAAAGTAAATTTATAATTAAATGAGGAATCCACAAGGCGGGTCCGTGGTTGCGATCTTTGATCGCGCCTCGAACAAACATAAAGTTTAGGATATTAATTAGTTTTGAAAGGCATCCCAAATTCTTTTAGGAGTGCTAATCCCTCTTGATCATTTTTTGAAGTTGTTATAATCGAGATATCCATCCCACGTATTTGATCAATTTTATCATAGTCAATCTCAGGAAACATAAGTTGCTCTTCTAAGCCAAGACTATAATTACCATGTCCATCAAAACTCTTAGGACTAATTCCTTGAAAATCTCTAATTCGAGGTAATGCTAAATTAATTAATCGGTCAAGAAATCCATACATGCGTTCACCCCTAAGCGTGACTGATACCCCAACAGGCATCTTTTGACGAAGCTTAAATCCTGCAATTGCTTTTTTTGAACGAGTAATAACTCCCTTTTGACCTGCAATAATTGTTAGTTCCTTTAGAGATGAATCTAGTATTTTTGCGTTCTGTGATGCATCACCTAGACCACGATTAATTACCACTTTTTGAATTCGTGGAGCTTGAAGCGTATTTTTATATTCAAATTGTTCTTTTAATTTTGGAACAATATTTTGAAAATAAATTTTTTTCAATCTTTGTGCCATAATAATTTTATTTAAATTTTTAATAGTCTATATAATAAAAAATTTTGTTTTTTCAAAAGTATTGACCTCCCTCTTTACCCCTCACGGTTGCTCTTTTACCGTTGGCAGTAAGACTAAGGTTTTACTTTAGGAAGAAAATCAATAGGTGCAAAATACAAGTCCATTCTTTCGTATTTTATACAAAATAAAGCATAGTTTCTATATAGAACAAACTTTATTCATTTGGAACTTATATTCTGTACTAAAAAAACTTCGTTTGTCTTAGACTTATATTTTATACCGAACAAATTTTCTCACCCTAGAAGGTAAACAAGCGAAGTTTCTGCTTCGCGGAAACCTCGCTTGTTTACTAAAGTTAGTACTTTTAATGCTAACTGAAGGTGTGTCTGAATCACAAACTTTTAAATAAAAGTTAAAGAACTTCTGGAGCTAGTGAAACAATTTTTGTGAAATTACGATCACGAAGTTCACGTGCAACAGGGCCAAAAACTCTGGTTCCTCGAGGATTATTTTCTTTGTTTATAACTACAGCAGCATTCTCATCGAAACGAATGGTCATACCGTTTTCACGTCTTAACCCTTTACAAGTTCGTACAATAACAGCACGAACAATATCAGATTTTTTTAAAGGCATATTTGGGATGGCGTCTTTAACAACAGCGATAATAATATCGCCAATATTAGCGGACTGCTTTTGACTTCCACCCAGAACTCTAATACACATTAATTTTCGCGCACCACTATTATCTGCGACATTGAGATATGACTGAGGTTGAATCATAACTATCCTTATTATATTGGTAGGTTTCCGCGAGGCGGATTTCTTTATTTCCCCCAATGGGTATGCAAGCAAAGCTTATCTGCTAGCAACAAAGTTGATAGCTTAGGGGGAAACCTGGTTTGTACTTTGTACAAACCTTGGAAAAAACTTTGTTTAAAGCAAAGCTTTAAATTTAGAAACGTGGTTGCGATCTTCGATCACGCCTCGAAGGGATCATGAATTATTTGATCGACTCTTTAAATTTGATAATTAAATAAAGTTTGATAATGCTATTGTTCTAGAGTAACGTTTTATAAGTTTAGTCTAAAGTACTTCACTATCCACTTTATTTATGATTACTTTATTATTGTTTTTGAGAAAAGTAGTATATTTCATGCTCTATGTAAAATATTCAGGAAGATTCTATAAATTTTAAAATAATATACTAAGCAGTTTTTTAAGATTTTAGCACCATAAATTATACTTGCTCTAATTGAGAAACTTCTTTTATGATAAATTGCGTTCGTATTGGCATTTTATATGCCGCAATTCGCATCGCAGATCTAGCTACACTCTCAGAAACTCCTTTCATCTCATATAAAATCTTACCTGGCTTAACTACAGCAACCCAATATTCTGGAGAACCTTTACCAGAACCCATTCGTGTTTCTGCTGGTCGCATTGTGATTGGTTTATCTGGGAAAATACGTATCCAAAGTTTACCGCCTCTACGCGCATAGCGAGTCATCGCACGACGGCCCGATTCAATTTGTCTAGAAGTAATCCAGCAACATTCTAATGCTTGTAAGCCAAAATCTCCGAAAGCTATTGTATTACCTCGATTAGCTTTTCCTCGCATACGTCCACGATGTTGCTTACGATATTTTGTTCTTTTTGGGCTTAACATAATGATTTTTGTAATAATTTTAATTGTTTTATCTATTTTACTGCTAAGCAAAGTATAGTCAAAATATTTAGTTCTAAGAATCGTTATATCTAATATTTTAGCAGAGACAAAACACCTAGGATAACATAAAAAAGCTTAAAGAAACATATAAACTTAAGATCTTAAAATTTTCATTTAAAAAATTTTAAAAGAATTTATGAATGATAAAGATTACTTACTGTAAATTCCCCCTTTTCGGGGGAATGAGATCTTCCATAAATGTAAATAGTAACCCTACTAATTAGAGTTAAGGATAATAACCAGAATAATCTTTTTAATTCAAATTATAATAAACTCATCTATTCAAGTCGTCCTTAAAGTATTAATTTTTAAATATTTATTTAAAAAATACGACACTAAGAATTTTATTTTGTTAAAAACAAAGTTTTAAATAAAGCAGAAAGTTTCTTCATAACTTATAGAATTGCTAAAAAGTATCTGAACTATTTTTAAAGACCCAAATTTTTATACCTAATAATCCGTAAATAGTTTTAGCTGTTTTATAACAATAAGTAATATCGGCTCTTAAAGTCTGTAAAGGTACACGTCCTTCTCTAACCCACTCACTACGTGCAATTTCAGCTCCATTTAGACGACCTGATATTTGTATTTTAATACCACTGACGCCTGCTCGCTGTGCACGTTGGATAGCTTGACGAACTGCGCGTCTAAAAGCAACCCTTTTTTCTAATTGCTCTACTAGAAAGTCAGCAATAAAAGCTGCTTCAGAATCAGGATTAGCTAATTTCGTTACATGAATTGCAACTTGAATGGATTTTTTAATATTGTCGCCTTTTGACAAAAATAAAGTAGATAATTTAAAACTTGAAATATTTTTTAAACGGTAGGTACTTAATTTTTGTTCTAATAATTTTCTTAAAACTTCTAAATTAACACCATCTCGACCTACTAAAACTCCTGGCCGTGCTGCCCGAATTTCGATCTTTATTTGATCTAACTTTCGTTGGATTTCAATATGAGTTATACCCGCATCGATAAACTTTTCAAGAAGAATTTGTCGTATGAAATTATCTTCGAGTACAAGTTGAGGATATTGAGCTGTTTTTGCAAACCATTGAGATCTATGCTTCTTTGTAATACCAAGGCGAAACCCAAGAGGATGAATTTTTTGTCCCATAAGGGTATAATTTTTTAGTAATTAGTTGTTTAAAGAACCCTAGATTTAACTGTTTATCTTATTAAAGATTCTTCTGAAAGAAGAAACTTTAATAAGATAAACAGTTAAATCAGCTGATCTTTTTAATAATCCAATAAAATACATTTTTTATAATTTTCCTAAGTATAAACTTGGGTAACTTAAATAAAGAAATTTTCTAGATTTAAAGCAAAGCTTTAAATCAAGTTTTGTCTAGATCTTAAACCAGAGGTTTGGCATAAAGATCCGAGGCGCGATCAAAAATCGCAACAACGTCTCTAAATTACAAACACCCTTGCCGTGCCTGTCAAGGCATCGGAAGCTTGTAATAAATTTTTCTATTTACCAGAAGCCCGCCTGGCGGAAACCTAAATGTCTTATTGAAATAAAATATAACATAAGGTTTTATCTCCCATATAAAGTCTTTTAGGGAAGTCTCACCTCGAAGAGATAAGGTTAATAAGCTTTGCTTATTAACTAAGGTTTGCACGAAGTGCAAACCAGATTATCTCTCCCTCACCCTGAAAAGGCAAGGTTAACAAGCTTCGCTTGTTTACCGAAGTAAAGAATTGACTAAACTATGTTTATTAGCTTATCTACCCAGCAAGTCCGGTTGTTTACTCAGGAAGTTTACTATGTTGTCTTAGTTTCTTCTGAAGAAAGGAATGTCAAAATAGAAAACTTTATTTTAAGCTTTATTTTAAAATAAGTAAGCAGGAAGACCGCTACTAAAATCACGACTTGTACTTGAAAATTTTATTCTTAATTTAATCAGAATTTTTTCTCTTTACCCGCTACGCGGGTAAAATAAAAACAAGACACGCGGCGTTTTATCCTTGATAAATTATGACTAATTATCAATGAAATCTTTATTTTTATTCTATTAATACCGCTAAGATAATTCAACAAAATAATTCAATTATACTGAATTACCCAATTTGTAAACTACTAACTCCGTTAGTAGTTTACTAATCTTAGCTGATAATCATTATCTCAAGTAGAAAACCTTAATTAGACTATTAAAAAATATTACGGATTTTTTTTTACGACCAAATATGAATTTTTTTAATCCCAAAACAAAACAATTATCTTAAATAATTGGAGTATAATCTTCTATTATTTTTAGTAGTATTACATAAATATCATAACAACTACTATATATTACAACTACTAATACTACTTTAGTTTTACTCAACAATAGCTTCTTGCATTGTATCCCTAAATAGATTTTTAAGACTGAGATAATAGAAATATAAAAAAATGAAAGATGCGCTTGATTTATAAAAATATATTAACGAGGTTAGAAAAATAAAAACTAGCAAGTAATCAATTGTGGCAGACAAATGAATAAACACAATTTCTAAGGCGTTAACCCTATCACCCTGAAAGGATAAAATTAACATTAGACCAATATTAAAAATATAATATTAAGATTTACTGAATTACTAATAATATTACTTGGCAGATGGCATTCTGTATTATTTTTTTGGGAGAAAAACTGACTCCTCTCAAAAAGTATATTGTTTGAATTAAAATAAACAGAGTTTTTTCTAATGAATGCCACTATTCTATATATTTATACTTAAATTTAGCTATAAATTAGGCCAAAAAGCTTGGCTCTTTTTACTGAATTAATACGAGCAGACTTTGGTCTTACTAAAATAAAACTACGAACATCTCAAACTTAACGTTTTGACTTTTTATCACTTTTAATATGACCTCTAAAAGTGCGCGTTAGTGAAAATTCTCCTAATTTATGTCCGACCATTTGGTCAGTAACAAAAATTGGAATATGTTCACGTCCATTATGAACAGCAATCGTATGCCCAATCATAATAGGAACAATTGTTGAGGCTCGAGACCAAGTTAATACAACTTTTTTTTCTCCTAGATCATTTAACTTTTCGATTTTCTTTAAAAGATGACTGGCTACAAAAGGGCCTTTTTTTAACGAGCGTGACATGAGCGTTTTTTTCCTATAGTTTAAAAGTAAACTGCCTATTGCAAAATACTTTGCTTAAAGGTTTTTTTTCTAAGGTTTGTGCTTTGCGCAAACCAGATTTTCTATAATTTACAAGCTATGTTTATTAAATAAATGTAATTCTACTTTTTACCTCCCCCCCAAATGTTTTATCCAAGGCACCCACTATGTTGGTCGCTTGGTTTCGAGGCGCGATCAAAGTTTTCTAAATTAAAAACTTTGTTTTTAATAAAGTTTTTAATTTCAGACAAAACCCCGGTAAACAAGCGAAGCTTGTTTACTCTGGGGAAAACTTGAGATAAAACACAAAGTATTGTCTCTCAGACAAAATCTAACCCGAAAAGGGTTAAGGAATCTAGAAGTTCAATTACCTTCTTAAATTTTTTCCTAAACGTTAATAATAAAAAGCCTATAGCTTCTTGCTAAATTACTTACGGCGTTTAAGAATTAATTTATTACTATATTTTTTAGATTGTCGAGTTCGTTGACCTAACGCTGGTCGACCCCAAGGTGTTACAGGATGTGATCGTCCAATTGGAGCACGGCCTTCTCCTCCTCCATGGGGGTGATCACAGGGATTCATAACAACACCACGGACAGTTGGCCGACGGCCGAGCCATCTAGTTCTGCCGGCTTTTCCTGATGTTAAGTTACTGACATCTACGTTACCAACTTGGCCAATAGTAGCCCAGCACTCTTTAGAAATTAAGCGGACTTCCCCAGAAGGAAGTCGAAGAGTCACAAACTTACCTTCTTTAGCAACAAGTTGTGCTACAGCTCCTGCTGCTCGCACTAGTTGCCCACCTGATCCTGGATGAAGCTCAATATTATGAACTTCTGTTCCTAGTGGCATATTAAAAAGAGGAAGAGAATTTCCAATAACTATTGGAGCTTCTACATCAGCAAGAATATTATCACCTAATTTTAATCCACGAGGATACAAAATATAGCGTTTTTCACCATCTTGATAGTGAAGTAAAGCAATACGAGCATTCCTATTCGGATCATACTCAACGGTTACTACTTTTGCAATATTTCCTATCTTATTCCGTTTAAAATCTATTTGGCGATATAATTTTTTATGACCCCCTCCACGATGACGACAAGTAATAATTCCACGATTATTACGACCCTTAGATCGATGTAACGAGTACGTTAAAGATTTTTCGGGCTTCGCTTGTGAAATTTCAGTAAATTCTGATACAGAACGATTCCGTGTACCAGGTGTATAAGCACGATAAAGACGAATACCCATAATATTGAATTACTACTAAAAAAGAGCTATCCTTAAGTTTTTATTAAAATAAAAAAGTATTGAAGATTACTTTGTTTATATCCGTTGCAAATATTTTTAATTGACTAAAACTTTAATACCTATCTAAGGTACGTGATATAATCCTCTATACCACTACTTAATTTATATATTTTTAATTTGAAGAAAAAATTTACTTAGTTATCTGAATCTACTGAAATAGATTCTTCTGGTTTAACGGGAATAATAGCTTTTCTATCTAGATCTACTGGAATAGATTCCCCTGCTTTAACGGTAATAATAACTCTTTTATAACGAGTACGATAACCTTGTGAAATACCAAGTCTCTTTTTCTTACGTGGTGGTCTATGTGTGTTAACTGCGATAACTTTGACCTGAAATAAATCTTCAATTAATTTTCTAATTTGGATTTTATTAAGTTTAGGCTCTACATCAAAAGTATATTGATTATTTTTGAATAGGCTCACAGCTTTTTCTGTTAAAACAGGATATTTTACTAAATCAATCATCATAATTTTTTCTATTCTTGATTTTACCCCCGTAGGTTTTATCTGAAAGTTTTCGAGGCGCGATCAAAGTTTTCCCCGGGGGGAAAAACCTTGGTTTGTACAAAGTACAAACTTTGGATCGCAACC
>ENA-OBIO01000464-OBIO01000464.1-metagenomes-genome-assembly--contig:-NODE-464-length-21464-cov-23.5496_pt1 | contig 21464 bp, 16 predicted proteins | sample MGYA00153383_OBIO01 | MGnify analysis MGYA00153383 | reverse complement strand
GGAGTTTAGAGACTTCCTCTAGGGCGCGTTTACCATTTTCCGCCTCGCCAATTATCTGCATATCGGGATTTAATTCCAACATACTCCTAAGTCCTTGACGAATAATGTGCTGATCATCGACGAGTAAAATCTGAATCATGATAGCGTTTGAGATAGGGGGAGAGAAACCAAAATCGTGCAGCCATTTCCGGAGTGACTATGGACCTCAAACTGACCGCCAAGGGCGTGGGTGCGTTCTTGCATTCCTTGTAAGCCAAACCCCGTCGTATTTTGAGCTGGGTCAAATCCAACTCCATTATCTTCGATCGATAGGTGAATGACGTTTGTCTGTTTCAGGGTTACGGTCAGGGTCGTGGCTTGGGCATGTTTTGAGATATTAGTAAGGGATTCTTGAGCGATGCGGAAGAGGGCGGTGCTGACCTCCGGTGGGAGCAGAAGCGATCGGTTTATATCACTTGTGACCGTAATTCCTATTGTGGCCTGAAAATCTTTGAGAAGTTTGTTTAGAGCGGATTCCAGTGATTCTCCTTGGAGTGGATTCGATCGTAATAGGGAGATGGACTTTCGCACTTCTAGAAAGGCTTCCGATCCGAGTTGTTTAGCTTGTTTTAAAAAGGTGATGGCTTGAGTGAGATCAGACTGCCAATAAAGCAATGCATTGTTAATTTGAATGGTTTGGGCCGCTAGCGTATGTCCGAGTCCATCGTGGATTTCGCGGGCAATGCGGTTGCGTTCTTGGAGCGTGGCTTGGTCTTCGATGCGTAGAGAATACTGCCGAAGTTGGGCATGGGTTTCGGCGAGTTCTTGGTGGGCGATTTCGAGCTGCGATCGGCTTTGACGCTCGGATAGCAAGGCATTGATTAGTAATAACGCAAACACTAGGGTTAAACTAAACATCAAGATATTACTTAGTCGCCAATCCCAAACCGCAATTCTAGCCATTCCGATCGGTTTTGAAAGAAGTAATGTGGCATAGATTGCTAAAGAAGTCGCTAGGGTGACAAACTGTCCCATTTTGTTGAAAATTAAGCAACTTCTCATGACTAATACGAGAAACAATAGAAAAATCGATCGAGGAGAAAGTCCATCCTGTAGCGATGCGAGTAAAATCAATGTAATGCACGATGCGGCATACATGAGTTTGACCTTGAGTTTTCCCATCGGCAATCGTAAGCCGAGTAACCCAAATAAAGCGATCGCTACGACTCGACCTAGGACAAACCAAGATAGCTGAAATGGCAATAGCGTCTCCATGACAATAGCCGTGGACAACAAAAGCCATTCTAGATTGAGCAGTAGCCGAAAAGATGGGTTGGGGAGGTATGGCATGGGATGGAGGTGTGGCGGTGTTTGGGGCGCGATGGTGTAACGTTATTAATTGAGGCATAGCCGATCAGATCGTGCGATCGCCATACCCAATTGGCCTAATCTAGGGCTGTCAACCAGGAAAAAAGTCACACGTTTTTCAGTACTTTTGGGTGGGGGCAATTAGGAACTAGACCCCATCCGTGAAGATGGTTCTTAACTTCATACTGGGAACTGTAAACCATAACGAGCAAGGTCATGATTACAAAAGGCTCGATCGCGCTCCTACTACTGACGATCGCTTTTTTTTTAGGAAATATGTCAGCCTACAGTCAAACCCGACTTTCCCTTCATCATTCTTCACCCCAACAATCCTCAGATTCGTTAGGGTCACCGCCTATCGCTAAAGTGGAACCGATCGACTTTCTAGAGCATGAACATAATGGATCTAAGGCGAAGGAATACGAAAAATTAGAGCGAACTCGCAAACGTTCAGAAGTACTGGCAAAGATCGAAGGATTATCGATTCAAAATCAAGTCATCGCCTTAGGTAAAGCCTAAAAGTATCTGAATCATGACGCAAAATAAAGTTGATGAAATACTTGACCCATCCGCCTCTCCTGATCAACCTGTTTCTGAAGCGGTTTCACCTCCTGCATCCATCGCGCCTGTCCGCCAGTTTTCGCGGAAATGGATGGGATTAGCGGCGTTGCTCACCGTCTTGCTCGGAACCGGGGGCTATTTTGCGCTGCAATCCAATGATTTTGGCACTCTCTTAGGTAACCTGACGGGCAATGCGGGTGCAAAATCTGAGAAATCAGGCAAAGGTGGAAAGGATCAAATCACCCCTATTAAAGTTGCGATCGCCACCCAGAAGACAGTCCCAGTCCAACTCAATGTAATCGGAACAGTCCAAGCTAGCGAAACGGTCTCGGTCACAGCACAAGCAACGGGACGAATCACGGGCGTATATTTCAAAAAGGGCGAAGAGGTTCAGAAGGGGCAACTTTTATTTGAACTCGACGATCGATCGCAGGTTGCTGCTATTCAACAGACACAGGGCGTCGTCGCAAAAGACCAAGCGCAAGTCCAACAGGCAAGAGCTGGTAAAGAAAAGAATGAAGGACTTGTCGAACAAGCGAGGGCCACACTAGAGCGTGATCAAGGATTAGTGCGTCAAGCAGAGGCAACTCTAGCCAAGGACGAAGCACAGGCACAGTTTGCTCAAGCCCAAAGTGATCGCTACAAAAATCTCCTTGCCCAAGGTGCTGTTAGCAAAGATCAAGCCCAACAATATTCAGCAAATAGTCAAGTTTCAGCAGCGGTCCTCCAAGGCGATCGAGAAGCAATCGCAAATGCAAAAGCAGTGGTTAAGGGCGACGAGATTGCCATTGAAAATGCGAAGCGGGTTGTGAAAGGAGACGATGCGGCGATCGAGGCTTCACAAGCGATTGTGAGTGCTGATGGGGGCGCGCTCAGCAATACCAAAGTTCAATCCTCCTATACAAAAGTGTATGCGCCGATCTCTGGTCGTGCAGGCAATATTCTGATCGCCGAAGGCAATGTTGCTCAGGCTAATAGTAACAATCCCCTCGTGATTCTCCAGCAGATTCGCCCGATTCAGGTCTCCTTCGCCGTACCCGAGTCCAATCTGCCGGAAATTCAAAAGCGCATGAACAACGCCAAACTCAGCGTTGATGTCAATTTCACCGGAAATCCCGATCGACCCATTTCCGGCGTGTTGTCCTTTGTAAATAACACCGTCGATAGTGCCACGGGAACCATTCAACTCATCGGTGATTTTCAAAATACCCAGGGCAAGCTGTTTCCAGGACAATTTGTCAATGCAACGCTGACCCTAAAACAGGAAATCAATGCCACCGTCGTCCCATCCCAAGCAGTGCAAAATGGCCCTAAAGGTCAGTTCGTCTTTGTTGTGAAACCGGATGATACGGTAGAAAACGTTCCAGTGGTAGCGACTAGTACGATCGAGGGACTAAGCGTAATCCAAAAAGGGTTGCAACCGGGCGATAAGGTGGTGATTGACGGTCAAGCGAATCTCGTTACGGGTGGGAAGATTCGGATTCAGGAGGAGAACCCAGATTCAAAAGGCGATCCGAACGCTTTAAAGAATGGGGATCCAAACGCCTCGGGTAATGCTGGAGAGAATGCTGGAAAAGATTCAAATTCGGGCGATCGTAAATCGGGCAAATCAAAACGCCCATCGCAAAAATCCGGCGATAGCACTGCCAAACCATCCGGAGAAGCACCATGAATCCTTCTGAACTGTTTGTCCGTCGCCCGATTATGACAACGCTGGTGATGGCGGCGATTTTGATTTTTGGACTGATGAGCTATCGATTACTGCCCATCAGCGACTTGCCTAACGTTGATTATCCCACGATTCAAGTGACCGCTGCGCGACCCGGTGCTAGCCCTGAAACCATGTCGGCATCGGTGGCACGACCCTTAGAAAAACAGTTTTCTAGCATTGCTGGACTTGATTCTCTAAATTCCACCAGCACGTTAGGTAAAACTCAACTCACCCTGCAATTTAATTTAAGTCGCAGCATTGATGATGCGGCCCAGGATGTCGCTTCAGCGATCGCAGCAGCCTCCGGGCAGATTCCCAACGACTTGCCTAACCCGCCAACCTACAGCAAAGTCAATCCCGCCAACCAGCCCATTCTCTATCTTTATCTCAAATCCCCCACCCTGCTTCTCTCCGAGGTCGATAACTTTGCCGAAACTTACCTCGCCCAAAAACTCTCTACTCTCAACGGTGTCGCCCAAGTCCAAGTCTACGGCTCCCAAAAATACGCTGCCCGAGTCCAGCTCAACCCACAAAAACTCGCCAGCTATCAGGTCGGACTCGATCAAGTCCAAACGGCCATCCAGCAGGGCAACGTCAATCTCCCCACCGGAAGCCTATCTGGAACTCAAAAAAACTTCACCATCCAAACCAACGGACAACTCAAGGACGCCGCCGCCTACCGAAAACTAATTGTGTCCTACCGCGAGGGCGCACCGATTTATTTAGAGCAACTGGGTAATGTGCTCGATGGCGTCGAAAATACTCAAGTTGCAAGCTGGTATAACGATGACAAAGCCATCATTCTGACCATTCAACGCCAGCCTGGGACCAACACAGTGGAGGTCGTTGACACGATCAAGAACTTGTTGCCCAATTTGAAAGATCAGATTCCAGGTTCGGTTGAAGTTGGCGTTTTATATGACGCGTCCCAATCCATTCGAGAGTCTGTAGATGACGTGAGATTTACATTTATGCTCACGATCGCCCTTGTAATCCTTGTCATCTTTCTATTTTTACGCAACCTATCCGCAACTGTCATTCCCAGCTTAGCGTTGCCGATTTCACTGATTGGGACATTTGTGGTGATGAATCTGTTGCATTACTCATTGGATAATCTATCGATGATGGCGTTGACGTTATCCGTGGGGTTTGTCGTTGATGATGCGATCGTGATGCTAGAAAACATTGTGCGTCACTTAGAGATGGGCGAGTCGCCTCTAGAAGCTGCCCTGAATGGGTCGAGGGAAATCGGATTTACGATTCTATCCATGACTCTTTCATTGGTAGCCGTGTTCATTCCTATGTTGTTTATGCAGGGATTGCTAGGACGATTGTTTCATGAATTTGCTGTGACGATCGCTGTTTCAATTTTGGTTTCCGGTTTTGTGTCCTTGAGTCTCACGCCGATGTTGTGCAGTCGGTTTCTCCGTCCGGTGAATCATGCCCAGCAAAGTCGGCTGTACCGGGCTTCAGAAAATGCCTTTAATCGGGTCCTAGATGGATACGATCGGAGTCTCAAGGTAGCGCTGAAATACCATCGGACGACGATGATTTTGTCGGCAGCGATGATGGTGGTCACGATCGGCTTATTTGCAGTGGTACCGAAGGGCTTTATTCCCAGCGAAGACAAAGGACAAATCACAGCCATTACCCAAGCCGCTCAGGATTCGTCCTTTGAAAACCTTGTGCGACACCAGCAGGAGGTGGTCGCAATGATTCGGCAGGATCCGGATGTCGATGTGGTGAATTCTAATATTGGACCGGGATCGAGCGCGACGGGAAGCGGGGCAGCGGTGGCGGGAAATTCGGGGAACTTATTTATTCGGTTGAAAGATCGATCGCAGCGCCACCTAGGAGCCGACGAAATCCTGCAACGCTTGCGATCGCAACTCGCAACGATTCCTGGCATTCAGGTCTTTTTGCAAAATCCTCCGGCTATTGCGATCGGAACTCAGCAGAGCACTGGACTCTACCAGTTCTCTCTGCAAAGCTCCGATGTGAAACCGTTACAGCAATACGTCCCGCAACTCGTGGATGAACTCAAAGCGCTATCGCAAATTCAGGATGTGGACAGCGACTTACAATTTACATCCCAGGTCAATCTGACGATCGATCGGGATAAAGCTGCCGTTCTTGGCATTACGCCACAGCAAATTGAAAGTGCCTTAAGAAGTTCTTACGGAGCCTATCAAATCTCCACCATCTACGCAGCGAGTAATCAATACAAAGTCATCCTAGAACTAGATCCACACTATCAAACGGATCCCAGCTCCTTAATGCAGCTTTATATTAAATCCAGTCCGGTGAGTACCTTTGCAACCTTCTCACCGGGAACGACACCGTTAATGATTAATCACGTTGGTCGTATGAATGCGGCAACGATTTCGTTTAATCTTACCCCTAGAACGTCCTTGGGAGAGGCGACTCAGGCGATCGATCGTCTCGTTCGTGACATTATTCCCGACAGCATCGCTACCAGCTTCCAAGGGGCCAGCCAAGTATTTCAAAGTGCGTTACCTAATCTGTTGCTGCTCTTGTTAATTGCAATTCTAGTTATCTATTTAATCTTAGGGATCCTATACGAAGATTTTCTTCATCCCATTACGATTCTATCCGGACTTCCTTCAGCGGGGTTTGGGGCATTGCTAACATTAATCATCTTTCACGTTGAACTAAATGTTTACTCCTTCATTGGCATGATGTTACTCGTGGGTATTGTTAAAAAGAATGGGATCATGATGGTGGATTTTGCGATCGAGGCACAGCGGGAACATCATCAGAAGCCTTCTGACGCAATCTATCAAGCCTGTCTCTTGCGGTTTCGACCCATTATGATGACGACGATGGCCGCCTTAATGGGGACGTTACCGATCGCCATTGGCTTAGGGGCAGGATCAGAAGCTCGCCGACCGTTGGGGATTGCGGTGGTCGGTGGATTGGTATCTTCGCAAATTTTAACCTTGTACTTGACGCCTGTGTTTTATATCTACATGGAAGCATGGCGTCGATCGTTGATGCAGGGAAGGTTCCGACAATTTTTCGCTTCTACGGAAATTCGATAAGGGAGCATAAACGGGATGAATCTTTCTGCCTTTTTTATTCGTCGTCCGGTCATGACCACCTTAGTGACCTTAGGCATTCTATTTTTTGGATTGATGAGTTATGGTCTGTTGCCGATTAGTGCGCTGCCTCGCGTCGAGTATCCCTTTATTAGCGTTTCCGCCAGCCTTCCCGGAGCTAATCCCGATACCATGTCTTCCGCTGTTGCAGCGCCCTTAGAACGGCAGTTCACCGAAATCGCTGGACTCAATTCCTTTAACTCCACTAGCTCCACAGGTAGCGCAAATATTTCACTGCAATTTGACTTTAGCCGTCGTGTTGATGATGCCGCAAAAGATGTCCAAGCTGCCATTTCCGCAGCGATCGGACAGTTGCCCTCAGGAATGCCCAAACCCCCGACTTACCGCAAAGTCAACCCCTCTGTTCCACCGATTCTCTATCTTTATCTCTATTCCAAGACCCTGCCGATCGCCCAGGTGAATGAAGCAGCAGAAATCACAATAGCCCAGCCCATTTCCATGATTGACGGCGTGGCGCAAGTGCAGGTTTATGGTCAAAAGCAATATGCTGTGCGGGTTCAGCTTGATCCAAGTGCATTGGCCGCCCGATCGATCGGACTGGATCAAGTTCGCACCGCTATTCAACAAAACAATGTGGAATTGCCTACGGGAAGTCTGTCAGGTCCGGACAAAAGTTATATGATTCAGGCGAATGGACAATTGATGAATGCCGATGCGGTGCGATCGATGATTGTGTCCTACAAAAATGGTGCAGTGGTTCGGCTTCAGGATGTCGCGACCGTTAGTGATGATGTACAAAACAATAAAGTATCGAATCGCTACAGTGATAAAAATGTTTCTAATCAGCCATCTATTGTACTAGCCGTACAGCCGCAGCCTGATGCCAATACGGTCGAAATTGTAGATACTATTCAGCAACAGTTACCCACGCTACGTGCCCAAATTCCTAGCTCGATCGAACTCGGTATTATATACGATCGATCGCAAACCGTTCGCGCTTCTGTCGATGATGTTAAATTTACGTTGCTGCTGTCGATCGGTTTAGTGGTGCTGGTAATTTTCTTGTTTTTGCGGGACTTTGCCGCGACGATTATTCCCAGTTTAGCCTTGCCTGTTTCTATTATTGGGACATTTGCAGGAATGTATTTGCTGGGATACTCCCTAAATAATGTCTCATTAATGGCATTAACCTTGTCTGTAGGATTCGTCGTTGATGATGCGATCGTGGTTCTAGAAAACATCGTGCGACACCGAGAACTGGGCGAGGGTCCGATCGAAGCGGCACTCAAGGGATCTCAAGAAATTGGATTTACCATTGTATCGATGACGCTTTCATTGGTTGCGGTGTTTATTCCCATTATCTTTATGAGCGGTATCATCGGTCGTCTGTTTCATGAATTTGCGATTACCATTTCGATCGCTATTCTGATTTCAGGGTTTGTGTCCTTAACGTTAACTCCAATGTTGTGCAGTCGATTTCTTCGATCGTCCCACAGCCAGCGCCCAAATCGATTCTCTCGTTTACTAGAAGGCGGTTTCGATCGCCTTCTCAAAGGCTACGAATGGAGTCTTAAACCCGTTCTAAAATATCGCCGCATTACAATATTTGGCTCAATTCTAATCCTGGTTCTTACGGGATATCTATACACCTTGGTTCCCAAAGGCTTCATCCCGAACGAAGACACGGGACAACTCATGAGCAACACCAAAGGCGCACAAGATATCTCCTTTGATGAAATGCTGCTGCACCAACAGGCGATCGTAGACATCCTGCGCAAAGACCCTAATATTGAAGCCCTCAATTCGATCGTCGGAGCGAGTGGTCCCAATGCCTCTGTCAACTCAGGGCGTATTATTATTCGACTAAAACCGCGCTCAGAACGCAAGCTCAGTGCTGATGAAATCATTCAAGACCTCACCCCCAAACTCCGTAAAGTCCCAGGGATTCAAGCCTTCTTGCGATCGCCCCCGGCTATCCCGATCGGCGGCCAACAAACCAACTCCCCCAACCAATTTACCCTCCAAAGTCTCAACCCCGACGACCTTCGTAAAGTCGTCCCTCCTCTACTCAACAAAGTCAAGAATATTCCTGGACTCCAAGGCGTGGATAGTGATTTACAACTAAATACACCGCAGGTCGAAGTCAAGGTCGATCCCGATAAAGCCGCTCGCCTAAATGTCACCGCTGCGATCGTTCAAAAAACCCTAAGCGATGCCTATGGATCAGGACAAGTCTCCACGATCTATACGCCTAATAATCAATTTACGATCGTCATGGAACTGCAACCCAACTATCAGCGAGAACCGAGTGCGCTTTCCATGCTTTACGTCCGATCAAATACTGGACAATTGATTCCTCTCAGTGCGATCGCCACTCTGAACCAAACAGTCGGACCCCTCTCGATCGCTCATTTATCGGGGATTCCCTCCGCTACAATTTCCTTTGACACACTTCCTGGTGTATCACTCAGTAACGTCACAGATGCGATTAGAGCAGCAGCAGCAGACATCCTGCCCTCTACAGTGACAGCGGGTTTCCAGGGATCGACCCAAGCCTTTCAGCAATCCTTCAGTAATTTAGGATGGTTGCTTTTAGTGTCGATCGTTGTGATTTATTTAATTTTAGGAATCCTGTACGAAGATTTCATTCACCCATTGACGATTTTATCCGGATTGCCATCTGCTGGATTTGGAGCGCTGTTAACCCTTTTGATTTTTCAAGTGGAGTTAAATCTCTATTCCTTCATTGGCATTATTCTACTCGTTGGCATTGTCAAAAAAAATGGCATCATGCTCGTAGACTTTGCGATCGAACAACAGCACATTCATCATAAAACTCCATTAGAAGCGATTTACAACGCGTGTATGGTGCGATTTCGTCCCATTATGATGACGACAATGGCGGCTTTGATCGGCACCTTGCCAATCGCCCTAGGAACTGGCGCTGGTTCTGAGTCTCGGCGTCCCTTGGGTATTGCGATCGTGGGTGGACTGCTATTTTCACAGGTGTTGACGCTATATCTAACGCCCGTGTTCTATACCTACATGGAAGCATGGCGAAAAAGACTAAGCTCACAAAAAGTTGAGCCTAATAGCCCTGAAATAAGCCCTGGTAGAATATGACTCTGTGTAAGGCGATCGCTTCGGTTTAACAGGGGATTGTGCATCGCATTGCACATCCTTTTCTGCAAGCTCAGACTTCCACTGCCGTTTTCTCAACTGTAAAACTTAAGCGCTCAGTATCACCGACATCGACATGAATGGTGTCTCCTTCCTTGAAATCACCTCGCAAGATTTTTTTCGCGATCGTTGTCTCTAGTTCTCGTTTAATCAAGCGCTTAATGGGACGAGCACCGTAGACGGGATCGTAGCCCGTTTCGGCGATGAAATCGAGGGCGTCCTCCGTGAGATGCAAGCCCAAGCCCCGTCCTAAAAGACGCTGTTTTAGGAATTTAGTATGCGATCGAACGATTTCCCGGATTTCGCTTTTTTGGAGCGCGTGGAAAATAATGGTCTCGTCGATGCGGTTGAGAAATTCGGGACGGAAACTGCTGCGAAGAGCTTCCATAACGCGCGATCGCATTTCTTCGTAGCGGCTGTCGTCACCGACAACATCCAGAATATATTGCGAACCGATGTTGCTCGTCATGATGATAATCGTGTTTTTGCAGTCCACCGTGCGGCCTTGAGAATCCGTAATGCGCCCGTCGTCGAGCACTTGCAGCAGCACATTAAATACATCAGGATGAGCTTTTTCAATTTCGTCAAACAAAATGACTGAATAGGGGCGACGACGGACGGCTTCGGTGAGTTGGCCGCCTTCGTCAAACCCTACATATCCCGGCGGTGCGCCGATCAGGCGAGAGACGGCGTGTTTTTCCATATATTCGGACATGTCTATGCGGACCATGGCTTCTTCGGTGTCGAAAAGGTAGGCAGCAAGCGCTTTGGCGAGTTCGGTTTTGCCGACGCCTGTAGGTCCGAGAAAGATGAAGGAAGCGATCGGTTTGTTGGGGTCGGCGAGTCCCGCGCGCGATCGTTGGATGGAGTCGGATACGGCAGTTACGGCTTCATTTTGACCAATCACCCGCTGGTGGAGTTCGTCTTCGAGCAGCAAGAGCTTTTGCATTTCTGATTCGACGAGTTTACTAATCGGAATCCCCGTCCATTTACTTACAATCTCAGCGATGTCGTCTTCGGTAACTTCTTCGCGCAGCAGCGTCTTGCCAGACGTGTGAGTGTTTGTTAACCGAGTTTCGATCGCGTCTAGTTTCTTTTGTAATTCCGTTAGTGTTCCATATTTTAATTCAGCTGCACGGTTGAGATCGTAATCGCGCTCTGCTTTTTGAATCTCTACCCCGACACGCTCGATTTCTTCTTTAATTTTTTGAAGGTCAGAGATGCCGCCCTTTTCGCTTTGCCATTGTGCATTAAGAACACTCTGATCTTCTTTGAGATCGCCTAGTTCTCGCTCCAGCCGATTCAGCCTATCACGGGACGCCTTGTCGTCTTCTTTTTTTAGCGAGAGTCGTTCCATTTCAAGCTGAAGAATTTTACGATCGATTTCGTCGAGTTCTTCGGGCTTGGACGTAATTTCCATCTTCAGCTTGGCCGCAGATTCATCGACTAAATCAATCGCTTTATCAGGCAAAAACCGATCGCTGATGTAGCGATCGGATAACGTGGCCGCTGCCACAAGCGCACTATCTGAAATCGTTACCCCGTGATGAACTTCATACCGTTCCCGCAATCCCCGCAAAATCGACACCGTATCTTCTACCGTCGGTTGCTCAACTAAAACCTGTTGAAACCGCCGTTCCAATGCAGCATCCTTTTCAATGTATTTACGATATTCATCCAGCGTCGTCGCCCCGATGCAGCGCAGTTCTCCCCTAGCCAACATTGGTTTTAATAAATTCCCGGCATCCATCGATCCTTGCGCAGCCCCCGCTCCTACCACCGTATGAATCTCGTCAATGAACAGGATGATTTGACCTTGCGAATCTGTGACTTCCTTGAGCACTGCTTTAAGCCGTTCTTCAAATTCACCGCGATATTTTGCCCCGGCAATCAGTGCGCCCATATCCAACGAAATTAGCGTCCGATCCTTCAGCGATTCCGGCACATCCCCATTAAAAATTCGCTGAGCCAATCCTTCCGCGATCGCCGTTTTTCCTACACCGGGTTCGCCAATCAAGACAGGATTATTTTTTGTTCTACGCGATAGAATTTGAATTGTGCGACGGATTTCGTCATCGCGTCCGATCACGGGATCAAGCTTGCCATCACGGGCGTACTGAGTCAGATCCCGACCATACTTTTCTAAGACTTCGTACTTATTTTCGGGGGTTTGGTCGGTCACTTTTTGGTTGCCTCGAATCTGGTCGATCGTATTTTTGAGTTTGGATTCAGAAAGTTTAAACTCGCTCAACAGACCTTTGCCAAAGCGTCCGTCTTGAGCGTAGCCTAGGAGAATATGCTCAACTGATATGAAGTCATCGCCGTAGTCTTTTCGTACTTTTTCGGCCCGATCGAGAAGGGTATCTGCCGACCTGCCAAAGTAGATGTTGGAGTTGCTGCCGGAGACTTTAGGCTGTTTGTTGATGAATGCCTCAGTCCGATCGTGCCACTGGGTCGCATTGAGATTGAGCTTAGTAAGGACGTTAGTGACTAGCCCATTCTCTTGATCCAGCAATGCCAGCATGAGATGTTCAGACTCAATCTGTTGCTGCTGGGCATTTTTGGCCAGATCAGGGGTGTGGGCGATCGCTTCCCAGGCTTTTTCAGTAAACTGGTCGGGACTACTTGGCTGCATAACGTTCTCCCTTCTACTCCGGTCTCATCACTCTATTCTAGTGAAATACGAGAGCCGCGAGCGATCGGGTGTCCGAAGGAAAGGATTACTGGTAGCCGAAGGATTGAGAAAACAGACAAATAGTGGAAATTATGGAGATAGTAGACGACCAAATCTTGGCCAGATGGTTGCATCATCTCCTCCTGCTTTAAACAATTCAAGGCTGAACTAAAGAGCGAACTCAATTCGATCGGTCGAGTTTGGAGAGTGACGCGTGAGTTTGGTTCGCTCCTATGGCAGAATGTTATCAACGTTTAACCACCGCACCCACCCCACCCCACGATGAATTCACTTTTTATCCGTTTTCAACCGTCGTTAAATCTACTTAAAGTCGCATTCATCACGCTAGTGGCAATCGTTTCTTTAACCTTACAAAGCTGTTCGGCGGGGGTGCTTGGTGGATTGAGTAGCTACATTGACAGCCTTGATGGCTATCGGTTTTTGTACCCAACGGGCTGGACTCAGTTTAAGAACCTGTCGGAAAATAGCGGCCTAGACATTCTGTTCCACGACATCATTGAGCAGACTGAAAATATTAGCGTCGTGATTAACCCTACGCCAGGGAAACGATCGCTCGATGAACTGGGAACGCCGGGTGAAGTTGGCTACCGTCTAGGCAAGAGTGCCATTGCGCCAGAGGGATCGGGCCGTGTAGCTGAACTCGTCAACGCAGAAGCAGGTCAAGTGGGCGATCGGCTCTACTATCTTCTGGAATATGCGATCAAACTGCCGGATGGTCAGCAGCGCCATACGATCGCCAGTGCCGTGATTTACCGAGGCAAGTTGTACACCCTGAACGCCAGCACTCCAGAACGACGATGGGATTTAATGAAAGAGGTGCTGACCCAATCGGTGAAGTCCTTTACGGTGGACGGTTAGATTTGATGGCCATTCCTTTTGTACTTGCGTCGGCTTCCCCGGCGCGTCGTCGGTTGCTCCAACTGGCGGGGATTGATCCTTTTATTTGTCAAAGTGACTTCGACGAAGATTCGATTCCATTGACCACACCTGCCCAACTGGTCGAAACCTTGGCGGCTAGGAAGCTTGAAGTTAGTTTAGACAAGCTCTGGCAAAACCGAGGCAGCGCACCAGGCGGTTTTTTTACATCGTCGCCGGGAGTGATGCTGGGCTGTGATTCGGTCCTCGCCATCCATGGTGAAATCTACGGCAAGCCTAAGGATCCAGCCCATGCGATCGCCCGGTTAAAGACCATGCGCGGCCATGTTGGCGAGATTTATACGGGCCACGCAGTCTGTGATGGTTACACCGTAAACGGAAAGCTTAGTCCTAAGCAAAGACGGGTGACGCACCAAGTGACGCGGGTGTTTTTCTCAGACGTGACGGATGTAGAAATTGAAGCTTATGTTGCAACGGGCGAGCCGTTGACTTGTGCAGGATGTTTCTCGATGGAGGGAAAGGGAAGTGTATTTGTGGAAAAAATTGAAGGGTGCCACACCAATGTGATTGGTCTATCAATGCCGCTATTGAGAAAGATGGTTCGGGATATTGGGTATGAAATCATGGACTTCTGGCGGTAATGACCAGGGATTGACGCACTCCTCGCTTTTCTAATCCCTGGCGACCTGCGCTCGAACTATGGGAGCTTTCGGAGTCATGTTCCCCCAGGATTGGGGGACCTCCGGTCAAGTTCTTTGTCAGGACTCACCTTAAGCATCAAAGCCCTTGAAGACTTCAGGCGTAAAAGTCCCGTGTAACCCGTACGGCACATGATGCTTAAGCCACAGCCGAGCTACTTGCGTCATCGTTTTGACATCGACAACCACGACGCTCGATCGATCGCGTACGCCATCAAAGACCATGGAGAGCAGCCAGCCATCTTCCTCTGCGCCGCCCGGTTTAGGAACGAAAACAGGCTCATTCACAAACCCGTTGGGCGCATAGCTACAAATCGTCTCTTGACCTGTGGTGACATCAACCTTGACCAGGGTTTGGAGCGGCATGTTCCCGGCTATTTCAACCGCTGCACCCATATAGGAATATTGGTATTCCCGACCCACCCGATCGGGATGCACAACGGGAAACTCGCAGCATCGAGCCTCTAACAGCGATCGGTCAACCGTTTTAGCTTCCAAATCCAGCTCAAAGCGCCAAAGTTGACCCGGATCTAATCGACCAAAATTCACGTCGCGGAAATCGCTTCCCGGTTCCACCGACGGCAACGACGCATAGCAAATTGAATCAACGAAAACTTTTCCATCTTTTTCAAAGGCATTGGAATGATGAAAGATAAAGCCTGCTTTGGTTTCTAGGACTTGTGGCTTACTCTTACCGTCCCGCGCTACAAGGATAATCCGCGTCGGTTTCTCGGGTTCAAAATCAATGCTTTCACCTGCACCCTTTGCGCCCAATAGGAACGGCAGTGGATTGAACTTGACCGGATTCTGGAAAAAGATCGCATAGTTCTTCGTAATCGCAAAATCATGAATGAATGCAAATCCCGGAATCACATGATCCTGCTGACGAACAATGTCGCCTGCCTGGTTGAGTTCATAAAGATTCAACGTGAACGACAGTCCGGCCTGAATCGAAAAATTAACGAGACATGCCTCTCCGTCCGGACCTTGAGGATCGATCCAAGGATGGGCTGCAAAGGCCGCTCCCGGTTTCAGCTTGCCGTTGAAGTATTCTAACCCTTGGGTTTCGAGGGTTGCAGGGTCCAGCCGATGCGGTTCTGCCGCTTCCCACAGCGCCAACAGTTTGCCACCCCAGTAGATCACCTGCGTGTTGGCAATGTTTTTTAGCTTCGTATCAAAGGCGTTGCGCCACCATCCACCTTCGCGTGCCGTTCCAAATACGCCACGATAAAGGATCTTGTTTGCAGCTTTCTCAGCGACGTAGCCTTCTGTTCGCACGTAGCGATTGCGAAAGTGTGCGCGGCCTTTATCCAGCGTAATCGCACAAATCATCCCATCGCCGTCAAACGGGTGCTGTACAGAGGTTCCACCGATTTCCAACTTCCCCGGCCCATTGCGGAACAGCGTTCCCGTCAACTCCGCCGGAAGCGTCCCTTCGATTTCATCAATCCAGTAAGCTTGCTCCTCGTCTAGCGATCGATAGCCTTTGGCCCAGGCTGCGCGATCGTATTGGGTAGGAATTTGAGAAGAGGCAACCACCATACTGATTTGTGAAGATGTGTAAAGTATGCTCTTATCATACGATATTTTTACAGCATTTCTCTTGAAGGCGATCGAGGTTACTCCCCGATTACACTAGAGATGCGGGGTATCCGACTAAAGTGACAAGTCACCTTCAAGGCTGTTCAGATTATCGGATGCGATCGACAACCGATATTCTTGTAATCGAAGCCAAGCGTCAAGATTTGGACTGTATCGGGCTGAAAAAAAAGTTTGAACAAGACTTGGAGAGCTATGGATTTCCTCGCGATCTTGATCCGTATAATGCGGATTTTGGTCCAAGCATTAATGACTTAATTACTGATTTCTTGATTACTTTACCTAAGCGGCTCCAACTGCTCCTTCATTCGATCAAGGGTTTTGCGGGTATTGTCAAACATTTGGGCTGGTGTCATTCCGGCTTGGCCCAGTTGGGTTTTAAGTTGTTCCATAGTCATTTGCGCTGAGAAATCTTCTGACAGCTCCATGCGTTTCATCATGATTTGGAAACGTTCCATAATAGATTCCATTTGTTCGATGTACATTACTTTTCCATCACGATCGAACTTACCGTACTGGCTCCCCATTTTGAGCAGTGACTGGTAGGTTGAAAAAATATCTTGTGATTCTTGTTGAACGACTTCAGACTCAAAGAATGACATACTAATTCCTAATTTTCTAACTTTTAAAACACTAGACAACTCGCACGAAGCCATCACCCCAACTTCTATATTCTAAACATTCCGCCCCAATCCCGATAAGTAGTGATCCCACACCCAAAAAAACCAAAAACCCACCTCTGTCCTTTACCCCACCCGCTTGCGCACCCGCTCCAGCAAGACCTGCCACCCAAATAACACTAAAAATGCCGGATTATTAATCACATACCGCCGCCACAACCGCCCTGGTTCCTGAAATAACCGATAAGCCCATTCCAGCCCGATCGCCATCATCCAGCGGGGAGCCTGCGCTAATTCTCCCGTATGGAACCGAAAGGCAGCGCCCACGCCGATCGCAACAGCATCCAATCCCGCTTGCGCCATCCACCATTCCTGCTTCGGGCATCCTAGCGCCACAAATACTACCCTTGCACCCGACGCATTGATCCGATCGCAATCCGCGCGTCTTTCTGCTTCGCTCAAGTTCCCGAATTTCGGCGAATGCGCCCCTGCAATGATCAACGTCGGGAATCGCTCCAGCAATCGCATCTGCAATGTCTCTAGCGTTTTCCAGGATGAGCCGTAAAGATAAATTGGCAGTCCAGTTTTTGAGGCCCGATCGCACCATCGCAGCATTAAATCTGGCCCATAAACCCGACTCTGTTGCGAATTTCCTAGTAATTTCAAACCTAATACCAAAGGCATTCCATCGGGCGTAACTAATATTGCCTGATTCACGATGTTTTGATAGGCCCGGTTCCAGTACGCGGTCATAATGACGTGAACATTTGCGGCGATCACGTATCCGGGCTGGCGTTGCAACACCTGTGATTCAATTCGATTGCACGCCGAATCGTAATCCACTCCATCCACACGACATCCCAGAATCGATCGGCTCTTTAGGGCTAAAGTCATGGGTTTCACCGCAGGCATTTCCACTTGTTGAACTAACTTTTTCTGTATTAGTCGCAATCCAAACTGAACGACTCCCACGATTCTGCCATAGCGCCAGACAAGGTTCAGCATTTCCCGAAATCGCTTGCCTTTCCCAGTACTCGTCAAGTTTTCTCCCGTGACGCGATAGCCTGCTAACCGTTCATTCACCCGCACAAACTCATAGTGCATTGATACTCGAATCCAGTAGTCCCAGTCAAAAACATACCGATCGCTCTGCGAGAGTTGACCGGTTGTTACCATCACTTCCCGCCTTAAAAATGTTGCAGGCTGGGTAATGAAATCATGGGTTTTGAGCTGTGATTGGGAGTAGTTCCGAATGTTGGTAACGGGTTTGAGAACCTGACCCTGTGCGTCGATATAAATTGCTTCACCATAGATGGCATCGATATTCGATCGTGTTTCAAAATAGTTCGCAACGGTTTTGAGTGCATTTGGCAAATAGACATCGTCAGCATTTAGCCACGCAAAAACCTCGCCTGTCCCCATAGCCCAGCCGCGATTAATGGCATCGGCTTGACCGTGGTCTGGCGATCGAATAACTGTAATCTTTTCGTGATTAACATATCTCGCTAATATCTCTTCTGTCCCATCCTCCGAACAATTATCTAAAATAAAGTATTCCAGATCAACCGTCGGACCCGCTTGCATAAGTACGCTCTCAATCGTGCGAGCTAGAAAAGCGCCTTGCTGATAAGACGGCGTAACGATCGTGAATTTCATAGTGTGAACGATATAGATTCAATCAGAATAAAGACTTGAATTTTATCAGAAACAAAAGCCCCCGAACCTAAGTCCTGGGGGCTTTTAATCGCTCTAGTTCCTACACCATTGATGCAGAAGAATCACGGTACTACTTCGTTTCGGTAAAATCTGCGTCAATCACATCATCGGGAGCAGGACTATTGGTCGCTGCGGGATTGGCCTCGGTTGCACCTGTTTCACCACTGGATTGTTGGTAGAGGTTTGTGGTGATTTGGTAGAGCGCTTGTTCGAGTGCCGTCTTCTTTGATGCGATCGCATCAAAGTTTTCAGCTTGAATCTCGTCGCGCAACTCTTTAACCATGCCTTCAATGCGAACTTTGTCCTCCGCACTCACCTTATCGCCGAGGTCATTCATTTGCTTCTCAGATTGATAGGCTAGTGAATCGGCTTGGTTCTTAAGGTCAATTCTTTCGCGCTTATCTTTGTCGCTCGAAGAATTCATTTCAGCATCACGGACCATCTTCTCGACTTCAGTTTTGTCGAGGGTCGAGGCTCCAGTAATGCTAATGGTTTGCTCTTTGCCGGTCCCTTTATCCTTAGCAGTAACGCTCAAAATCCCGTTTGCATCAATGTCAAAGGTCACTTCGACTTGAGGAACGCCGCGAGGAGCTGCTGGGATTCCGTCTAGGCGGAAGGTTCCAAGGCTCTTGTTGTCGCTGGACATTTCGCGTTCGCCCTGAAGGACGTGGATTTCCACGTTGGACTGTCCATCAACGGCGGTGGAGAATGTTTCAGACTTCTTGGTCGGAATCGTTGTGTTACGGGTGATGATTTTGGTCATGACGCCACCTAAGGTTTCGACACCCAAGGAAAGTGGAGTCACATCCAGCAACAGCAAGCCTTCAGTTCCCTTCTCACCCGAAAGCACACCCCCTTGAATTGCTGCGCCCATGGCAACCACTTCATCGGGATTTACACTTTCGTTGGGTTCACGACCCAAGATGCCCTTGACAAGTTGCTTGACCGCAGGAATTCGGATGGAACCGCCCACGAGAACAACTTCGTTAATGCGATCTTTAGGGATGTTGGCATCTTTCAATGCCTTCTCAACCGGGATACGACATCTGTCAATCAAGTCTGCACAAAGTTCTTCAAACTTCGCACGGGTCAAGGTTAGCTCTAAGTGCTTAGGACCATCTTGAGTTGCGGTGATAAAAGGAAGATTAATGTCAGATTGAGTAACGTTAGATAGCTCAATCTTTGCTTTTTCGGCAGCTTCAGTTAAGCGTTGGAGTGCTTGCTTGTCTTTGCGCAAGTCAATGCCTTCAGCTTTCTTAAACTCAGCCGCCATGTAGTCTACAATCTTTTTGTCAAAGTCGTCACCCCCGAGATGAGAGTCACCGGACGTGGACATAACTTCAAAAACACCGTCGCAGATTTCCAAAATCGAGACATCAAACGTACCGCCGCCCAAGTCAAAGACCAAGATGATTTCGGTCGCGTTTTTGTCTAGACCATAGGCCAGCGCTGCTGCGGTTGGCTCGTTAATAATACGTAGAACTTCAAGACCTGCGATTTTTCCAGCATCTTTAGTCGCTTGGCGCTGGGAATCGTTGAAGTAAGCAGGGACGGTGATGACAGCTTGGGTCACTTCCTGTCCGAGATACTTACTTGCATCGTCCTTGAGCTTACGCAGAACCTGAGAGGAAATTTCTTCAGGCGCAAACTGCTTGCCTTGAGCCGTGCAGTCGAGACGGACATTTCCGCCGCTATTGATGACCTTGTACGGAACTTCAGTCGCATCGTTGCTGACTTCATCAAAGCGACGACCGATGAAGCGCTTTACAGAGTAGAACGTATTTTCAGGGTTCATTACCGCTTGGCGCTTGGCAATTTGACCAACCAGACGATCGCCATTTTTTGCAAAGCCGACCACGGAGGGGGTGGTGCGAAGACCTTCTGCATTCGCAATCACAGTGGGCTTACCGCCTTCCATCACCGCGACGCAAGAGTTAGTGGTTCCTAAGTCAATTCCAACTACTTTTCCCATGAGACTTAATCTGACTCCAAATGATTGAAAACGGTATGCATTGAGAGGGTTTTTTCTAGATGCTTATTACGCATCATCTAGATGAGCTGCGTCGCGCCCTCACCTTAATATGGTGTCTGGGAGTGCGATTTTGATGAAGGGGTATTTACCGAACCCTCAACCGCCCATGCTCCGGACGGTTGAGGGGACCAGTCTCTAAATTCATCGCCCTGCACGGTTTTCAACATGATAAACAGTGCAAGAACGATCACTTCATCATTTTCTAGACTGTGACTTTGACAGCGTGATGACGATCGCGAACGAGTTTGGGTAGCGTGAGTGTCAAGATGCCATTTTTAAATTCGGCATGGACATTTTCGTTATCCACTTCGACGGGCAGCGGCACGACTCGGTGGAAGGTCTGCGTCCGGAACTCCGATCGATAAACATGCGGTGCGGTAGTTTTAACGACTGGCTCAACAGGGTTTGTCGTGCCCGTTGAATCGTTGGCTTGACCGTCAGTTTGAGTAGTAGGCTTGACCGTCTGGACCAATACACCTCTGATCGAAACCGCTTCTCGGGTGACTTGAATGTCTAGGTCTTTGCCTTCAAGTCCGGGTAGCTCAACCTTTAAGATAAGGTCGATGTCAGTACCCAGAAGTTCGATGGGTGGGACTCGGAGAGGTCGCTGTTGAACAAAGGTTTCACGAGCGATCGGTGTCATTTCTTCAAAGAGTTGATCTAGTTGGTTCCGAACGTTTTCCACGTCTTGCCAAGGTTGCCATTTAACAAATGAAACGGACATAGCTGTTTCTCCTGAGTGTTGCAAATGATGCGTAGTGAGAGTTGGCATTGAGGTGATGATCTATAACTGGACAGTCACTTCATTTGCCGATGTCATTACTATAAGTTGGGGGCCACCGAAGCAACATTGAGGGCAACCGCAATAAAAATGGGGAAGAACCGATCGAGTAACCCGTTCATTCCTTTTGCCATAAAGCTTTTGGAGTAAGAACCGATAAAATAGGGGAGGAGGACCGATCGATCGTTTTTAGATGGAGAATTCTAATGGGCCTGTTCTCGTGAGGGCCATATCAAGCTTGATGCATTCTCTGTGGGGGCATTTTAATCTAAGAATTGGTAGGGTCAAATTAACAAAAAGTACGAAAAGTGTTGAGTCGGAGATGTAATGTTCCTGCGACTCGAATGTTCCTGCGACTCGATCGTCCCTCTTAAATCGATTTACTCGATCGCCCATCACTTCTGCAAAATCTGCGATCGACTCGAATTAATGACTAAAGATATTAATAATCCTAAAATTCCATTGAAGTCCGTGCTGGAGAACGGAGAATTATTGTATTCGATCGAGCAGATTTGACTTAAATGACATTAGACTTTCGCAACCTCAATACCCTGTGGGCCTCCGTCCT
>ENA-OBIO01000463-OBIO01000463.1-metagenomes-genome-assembly--contig:-NODE-463-length-21485-cov-3.03192_pt1 | contig 21485 bp, 53 predicted proteins | sample MGYA00153383_OBIO01 | MGnify analysis MGYA00153383 | reverse complement strand
AAATCCTTGCGCGGAGATGACCACCGACGTAATATATCCGCCTGGGGCACTCGTTACCGTCATCAAAATATTTGAAAAAGCAAATGTCCTTCATGTCCTCGGTGAAGTCATGGATTTGCCTTATCCGAAAAACGATAATTTCTTTCCATATCCAGAGGCCCTTGTAGGGAAGTGGCCAAAGTGCGAAGTCCCTTACTCTCTATCGCGCGCCGAAGAACGCGACCGCGACCGCGCCCGCTCCGGCGAACGCGCCGATGCATTCGCTCGCGATATCATGGAGTTATTCAAGGGTTGTACGTCATCAACGATAACACTCGCTCAATATAATAATTTCACAGACCGTATTCAACAGTTTAATAAATCTGAACGCCGAATTAGGAATGAGCATACAGATTGTTCTATACAAGAGGAAAACTCGGAAATAGCCGCAATTTGGAAAGTTTTTGCCGAAGCAAAATTCAGTGTTTTAACTCAAGACTTGCTCCGAATAGACAAATTTACCGCCGGAATGAATAAAGTCGGCCTACTTCCACATGAAGCTACTTTGATGTTAACTGCTAATGACGAAAAAGTAAGTTTTCTCAAACTCAATACATGGCTATTGAAATTACCACCAACTTACAACCTTACGCCTACCACACAACGATATAAAGATTCATGTGTATGGACTCGGGGATTTATGAAAAAATTCACGAAACGTGTAGACCACCGCGCCGAAATGACCGAAATTTTTCTCGGCGCTCAATTTCAAGCTAAGATTCACGGAATCACGCTAGACCGAACAGAATGGATAAGATGAAAAAGAACTACCGCCGAAAGAATCCAGAACACCGCATTTCCAGTCGCCGTTATGAAACGCAATTCACTATCAATGTGCCGGGGTTTCATGCCTTCACCTACATTACTGGCGACCAAGCCTTCGAACGTCATGCCATCGCAGTCAAAGGAGCTAAAAAGCACCTCCGACACGAACTGCGACGTCATAATAAACGTACGGCTACAAGCGAAACAAACGAGTACCATAATGCCAGGAAAGAAAATTAATGGGATGGTTTAAACACCCCGAACCCGAACCCGAACCCGAACCCGTAAGAGAACGTCCACTCGAAATACTAGGACCTCATAATTTATCTTATGACGACCGTATGAAATGGGACGTACGCCGGGAAATAGAATTCAATCTATCAGACGCCTTAAAACGACTTCACCAAGTGCGTCTCTATGCATGCACCATCGTAGATGAAAAGAACGAAGTCTACTTAGACTGGAATGACCTCTTCGCTCGTGACCGCTTCATTGATTATGAAAAACATTATAAACTAGATACAGTCCGTGGTAAGTTCGACGTCGGCTGGAACAATGGCGTAACCGAACTAGAAAATCGAGAATTCACACGACTTTACGAAGACTTCGAAAAACTTAATATATTCTTCAAATATAATCATAAAAAAGAAATTATAAATCTCAATAGCGTCATACGCGCCCGAGACTTGGGTAAACAACAAGTCTTCCAGTGGCGAATAAAATGACCGTCCGATAATACGCGCCGCCCGCTCCCCAATCCGTAAATTCGTAAAGTTCGTAAAATTCGTAAATTTCGTAAAGCTCCCCGGAGGGGAATTATAAGATATTTTTATAGGGAAAAATAGTTGGGGTATTTTTAGCAAAACTGAAAAAGTGTATACAGAAAATGTTCCGTATATAAAAACGACATAGCACAGGGCGCTGGAGTTACCCCCCACGAAGTTTGGAGGCCCCCGGTGGGTACGTCCCCCTAAGCACCCTAACTAATCAACTATGTCAAGCCCTCGGGAGCGCATGTGATGTCGTCACACTTGCTCCCTCCGGGAAGGATTAGACGTCGAGCCCGCAATACAGCCGCGCGGTGGAGAGGTCCCACGCTTCGGTGTCCGTTTGCTGGTATCCTCCTTCGGAGTGGACGGCAACCATTGGCGCTTCGTCGCCGTACACGGGATGCTCGTAGAAGCTGACGTTGCGCCCTTCATTGAAGATGATGATGAGTGGCTTTTGGCTCGTGAAATCCAGCATGGTGTCTCCCTTTATTTTCCTGATAATAGATATATTCGCGAAGGGGTTGCCAATCCCTTCACGACTTGAGAAGCCCTAGTCCTCGTTGTGCGGGTCGTAGGGGAAGAAGATGAGGTCGGACTCGTTAAACGCCGCCGTCCACTCGTCGGTCGTAGGGAAGGGTCCCACACGAGCGATGACCCACTCGCGTTGGCTGAGTTGTTTTTGGTGGCGCGCTTCCTGGCGCACGGCATAGGCTTCGTTTTCGGCTTGCCGCTCGGCGTCCTCGCGCGCCGCGCCTTCGAGAATCCAATCGAGGCGCACGACACCGGGACCACGGAGGGCTGAGAACGCGCCGCCGAGGGAGAGGCTACGTTTGACCGACGCCGCTTGTTTTGCCATGTGAGGTGGTCCGTTCTGCCGCGTCTAGCGCGGCTGGTGTTTTCCTGATAATACATTTATTCGTCGCAGAGGTGGCTGGTCCTACCGGACTTGAGAAAGTTAAAAATACGTCGATTGAATTTCCTTGCGGTAATCATCCACGTCGTTGAGGACACGGGCGACGTTCTTGATTGCGGTTGCGTTCGTGCGGGCGGTGCCGATTGCTTTGGTGATTTGTGCGTCGTCGTAGCTCTCGGTCACGATGTCCCATCCGTCGTTGTAGTAGTTTTCGATACCATGCGCGCGAACGGCGGCAACCAGGTCTTTCATCATGCGTTGTGTCTCCTTCGATGCGGGCGACGGTGGTCCCGTCCCATGTTGATTATTTTCGCGATAAGGCGGTAAACCCCTTCGGGACTTGCGAAACCTAGCGCCGCGCCCATGCGAGGGAGCGAGCGCCGGGTGCAGTCTTTTCGTAAGGGATGGCGGAAGAAGCCGCCTTAATGCCGCTCAAGCGAGCCTGGTAATCTTCGCGAGCGATTGCGGCACTCGCACGGTCGAAAGCATTTTCTGCCTCCCAATTCGCGTAGTCGATTTCCGCCTGGTTGCCACCGTCCCACGTTGTGTCGTCGTTGAATGGATGTGCGAGGGTTGGCGCATACGTGCGCGTAGGAGGCGCTACACGCACCGCAACGGGTGCGGGCGACACGATAGGCGCAGAGGCCACGACGTGCGTCGTAGCCGCACGGAAAGCGCCCAGGGTGGCGCGTTCCATTCCGTGGTTCGTACCGTCGCACGAACATACGCATACATCGCCTTTGGCGGTCGTACAACGCGAATCGCAAGCGCGGCTGAGAGATAAGGAATCGCGACGGGGTTTGACGACGTACCCATGCAGGCGCACGAAGGTGTCGATTTTTGCTTCGACGTTTTGCAGGTCCATAATGTAGGGCGTGAGGATGGCACCACGTTGCGAAACAGTGTAACCGTTACCAACCGCAAGCGCCATGCCTGCGAGGTCAAGACGTTTCTTCGTGAGGCGGCTGAAGGCGTAGGCGAGACGGTCGGCGAGCGTAAGTTCGTTGTTCATTATGTTCCTTTTGTGTTGGCGACGAGTGTTCTCGTCCCATGCTTTATTTTTTCGTGATGATACGAAAATTACCTGCCTGACTTGGAAAAAAAGAAAAGGACCCCGGAGGGTCCTAGTCTGAGGCGTCGTTGTCGCGCATCTTCTTTCGCTCGTAGCGCGTCGATGCGTTGGTGGTGCGTTCGAGGGAATACCCGAACGTCTGTTCGATGAAGACTTTCGACTCCATAAGCCCTAGCCCCGTCATCTCGCGAAGGGATTTGATAGCTTTGATATTTTCGCCCGCGCCGAGCGCGTCGATGAGATTGAGAAACGCAGGGGACCGAAGGGCCTCGGTGATGATGGCGTCTTTCGTCTCGGTGTGACGCACGACGTTCTCAGATTCTTCTTTGATGCCGACGAAGGTCATAAGCGTCCGAACGTCGGCCTTCGCGTCTTCCACTCCACAAAAAGAGCCAAGTTCGAAATCGACGGCGGCGGTAATCTTGAGGTTCAATTTGGTGTCCTTTCGAGACTTTGATAGCCTATATTTTCGCGATGATGCGGGAATGTCCTACCCGACTTGAAAAAAGAAAAAGGACCCCGAAGGGTCCTAGTAGTCGTCGGGATGGTCGCGGTCAAAGCCGCGTTCGTTGGCGTAATCCGCTTCGGCATTCTCCGCTTCGACGTAGCACTCTTCGCACATTTCGAGGCCGTTCTCGCACCGTTCATCGTCGTGGTCGCGGTCCAAGGATTTGTTGTATTCGATGGTGCGCGCGTCGATTGCGTTCGCTTCTGCGATAAGGCGCTCAGCTTCGAGGCGCTTCGCATCCGCTTTACGTTGTGCGGGTGTGCGGTTCGCTTCGTAGCAAAATATGTCGCCCGTCGATGCTTCGTAGTGACCGCAACATGGAAAATCTTCGCAACGCATGATGTACTCCTTCGTGTTGGCGGCGGGTGTTCCCGTCCCATGTCTATGTATTTCGGGATGATACCGGAAACCCCTCCGGGACTTGAGAAACCTAGTTGCCCAGGCAGGCGAGCGCATCGTGTAAGAACGATGCGATGACATGGCCGAGACCTGCCGCGACGGTGAAAGCGAGGAACAGGGAACCGATGAAGAGGCGAATCATTAGAACGCCACCGCCATCGCTTCGCGCCATTCGTTAACGTCATCCGCGTTCACACGCTCGAACGTGTCCCATCCGCCGTCGTAGTGACGTTGCACGGCGTCGCGAACTTCTTCGTCCGAAAGCATTTTAATTTCATCTTCGTAATCTTCGAATGAGAGGTCCTCGTACTCGCGGAAGAGCGCGGGGCCATCCAGTTCGAGCAACCATTCGAGAGCCAAAGTGATGAAGGTCATTTGCGTCCTTTCAAAGACGGTGTTTTTCTTGATGATATACTTATTCACCAGAGAGGGCCGAAGCCCTCCCTGACTTGTGAAATTTATTTGTGTGCGCGCAGGCGTTTCTTGAGTTCTTCGCGCACGGCCTTCGATACGTCGCCGCGCGCCGTCGTGAAGTTGCCCAAGAACCGGAGGACGATGCCTTCTGCGCTATCGAGGCCGTATTGGTCCGTGAGGTCGGTACATTTACGCATCGCAGAGAGATACGGGACCGCCGCAGGCGGGATGGGTTTCTGTCGCGCGTTATGGTCGTTAATCACGCGCCACGCAAGGTCGCTAATGTCGCAATGAGAAAGGTCGATTGCTTTTGTTTCCATGCTTATATTATTCTCCAAAGGTATGCAAGACCCTGCGGGACTTGCGAAAGCTAGTAGAGTGCGGTGCAGGTCGTTCCGAGGATGTCCTGCACACTAGGCGCAAGACGTTCGTGCGAAACAAGGTGGTAAGCATGAGCCGCCGCCTCCTCGCGCGTCGCGAAGCCGCCCTGAAGCCAGCATCTCATGGTCGTACCGTCACCCTGGTACGAAGCGGACCACGCGGGCACCAGTGAATGACCGTAGACTGCGAAGGTGTCGTGTGAGTAGGTGCGACCGCGCTCCGCTTCGACCGTGAGTTCTTCGTATTTGTATTTCATGCGTTCGTTTCTCCTGGTTTCTTGATAATATAGTTATTCGCCACGGAGCGCCTGAGCCCTCCGGGACTTGCGAAACTAGTGAAAGAAAAGTGGAACCGAGACGACCGCGCTGAGTGCCGCGAGCGCAAGGATGCTTTCGAACATTTGGCGTTGGTATGATTTTCTCATATACACATCTTTCGTCGCGGGCGAGCGTTTTCCTACCAGACTTGGAAAAAGAAAAAGGACCCTTTGCAGGGTCCCCGTTATGTTACGCCTCCTTCGTTGCGAAGGTGACGAGGTTGTACTCCGAGGAGCCCTCGGTCACGACGCTATCGAATTGCGCTTGAGAGATGACGCCCGCCGCAAGCAGGGCATCCATGCCCTTCACGGACGCGAAGCGTTGCGTCATTTCGACGTGCGTGATACCGAAAGACCCTTTTGTGTTATGGAAGCGTCCGTTGACGCGAATCTTTTTAGGCGAACCCAAGAGGACGCGCGCCGTTTCCACTTGCGGCTTGAGGTTTTCGACGACCGATTCGGTGTAGGCGGCGGCTTCCTTCGCCCGCATAAAGCGGATAAGGGTTTCGCGCGCGAAGGTTTCGACGTTTGAGACGGTAACGGTTGCTTCGTCCGAGACGGTGACGATGTTTTGTGCGTTCAAGTGGATTCTCCTAGTGCGATTGGTGTTTTCTTGATAATAATGTTATTCGTCGCGGGCGAGACTATCCCTGCCGTTCTTGTAAAGAAGGGCGATGTTCTGGGCGACACCAGCAACCGCACAAGAAGCGCGGCAAATTCGAGACGTTGCACCATCCGCAGGCGCGCGAAGGCCAACCACCGCCGCCGCACGACGTACAGTTAGACCGTTCGAGGTCATCCTGGTGAGGTTCGCGGCCGACCGCATCGACGAACATTTGGCGCGTTATTACCATGATGTAATGGCCTCACACGCGGCGCGTAATGCGGCGTCATTGACGAAAGCACTGTCCATGTACGTTTCCGTAATCCTGAACGGGCGTCCGCAACATTCGCATCCCGGTTCGTCCAGATTCACGTTCGCAATAGATTCGAACGACGCGCGAGCGGCATGGATTGAATCGAATTGACCGACCAACTCATGGCGAAGGTAATGTTTTAGGTCTTGCATTTCGCGGCGCAATACGTCGCTTCCCGCTACATTAGAGGCTTCGAGCCCCCAGTCGCCTGTCTGTAGCAGGGCGAGATAGACGTCACCCGAGAGCCACCATGAGCCGCCGCTATTGCTTTCGCTGAATCGGAAAAACATGGTGCATCCTTTCGGGATGGTGATTTGCTGATAATAAAAGTATTCGTCCCGTAGAGCCGAAACCCTACGGGACTTGTAAAAGTTTTCCTTACGGGAAGGCATGCGGGGGGCGCGAAGGGGCGAAGTCGTCGTCGGCGTCCTCGGAGGAGTATCGGCCGACCGTTCCAACTTTGGCACCGTTGACGTCGCGCACGGCGTAAGCACGATTATCCGAAATGCCGTAGACGGTAATGCTTTCCGCGACTTTGGTGACAATATCCGCGAGGTTTGCATCCCCGAGCGTAGCGTCGTTGGCGATTTCGATGCGGAGGACGAATTCGGTTTTCATGCAGTAATCCTTTTCTTGATGATAAAGTTATTCGTCGTGCGGGCGCGTTTTCCTGCGGGACTTGCGAAACTAGATGCCTTGTTTTGGTTTTCCTTTCAGGTCGGCGGCGAAGGCTTTCAGGTCGGTCGATGCAAGCAGATGTTGGCCGCGCTTGTAGGTCTTTTTCGTGTACGATTCCGCCATGCGAAGCAAGTCGGTCGCAGTGACGTTGCTGTTCGGCGTCATCTTAATAGAAGCATACAAACTGCAATGCATCGCGAGTGCGAGCGCGTTGAAGATGTTCTGGTCGCTTCCCGAGAAGGAAGTACCATTGTGAGTGCGTTCGAGATAGTCCGACATTTTTGCTCCCTAAGAGTGTTTTGCTGATAATATACTAATTCGGCGCAGAGGTGCCGACTCCTCTAGGACTTGCGAAAGTTATACGTATTCTGCCGCGCGGTACACGATGGCACCGTTTACCGTTTCGAGCCCGCAAGCCTTCGCAAAGATGGCGATATTGAATCGCGGATTCACCTGCGTGAAACGCTCCGCAAACGCGGCGGCGAATGAAACTTTGGCCGCGCGAAGCGTCGGAGCAAATTCCGGGTAAGAAGCGATGACGGCGGCGACGAGTTCGAAATCTTTTTTGGTCATGAGGTTCTCCCTGGTATTTTGGTGATAATAGGCTAATTCGCGATGGTCGCGAGTATTCCTCTGGGACTTGTAAAAGATTTCTAGGGAGTCGGAACGAGTGCGAACGCGAAAAGCCCACTCGATGTTTTCGTACGAACGAGAATCGAACCATCGCGGAGGCGGTCATAAACTTCGAAGCCTGCGGCGAGTGCGGCGGAAATACTCGAAAAAGTCAATAAACCAAACATATTTTTCTCCTCAGTAAAAAGAAAAGAAACCTTCCGGGTAAGTTCTGCGTCTCATGCCTGACTTTAGTCTAAGCACGACCCGAGCCCCGAAAGGTTTTCTTTATAATCTAGTTATTCGCCCCCCGGAGGGAAAACCCTCCGGGACTTGCAAAACTATCCGAGGAGCGTGATGTTCGTCACTTCCTCCAGATAGCTGAAAAGTTTGGCGGCGGCGAAATGATAAAGGTTGTTGGCATCCGTTCCGATAGCGTCGCGGGTACTTTGCAAGTCCAGCCCTTCCGCCTCGAAAGCGGCTTGCAGGGGAGACGTGGAAGGGCTTAGGTACCCATGAGTCATACGCGCCGTGCATAGTGCGACGGAGGCTTGAGACGTATACATCGTGCCCGCGAGGTTGAAAAAGAGGTCGAACAATTCCAATTTCATCGGAAAATATTCGCTTCGCGTTTTCCTAATATTCCCACTATTGTGCATCTGTGTCTCCTAAGTGTTTTGGTGATAATAACTTAATTCGAGGGCAGGGTCGCTAATCCTGCCCGACTTGTTAAACGAACAATAAGGCGCGGTATGCGGGGAGATTTTGAACCGCATCGAGGACCGCCTGAGCCTTGTCTAATTGCGTATGTTTCTGTGGAGTGGAAACATATTTCGCGAGTTCCATAAGGCGAAAAGCGAGACCCTCGGCACGGAGAACGTCCGAAGCAGGCATTAAAGGGATGATGGTGAGGAGTACGTTACACGCTTCCGTGTAGGTGTATTCGGTCGCCTGCATGGGGTTGCTGGTGTTCGCCCGCTCCCGTGCTTCGGCGACGACCGAATACGTGCTTGCGATAGCCGCTTCGACGATGCTTCCGATTAGTGAATCATTGAAATCTTTTGCGTTCCAGTAAGCCATGTCGTTTCTCCCTAGTGTGTTTTGCTGATAATACACATATTCACCGCGCGACCGCAAGCTCCTGGTGAACTTGCGAAATTTCTTTAATCGTCCGTCGCTTCGTCAAGAAGCGATGGGTCCATTCGAGTCATTGAATCCCATACCTGTTTTTGTCGTTTTTCGTCGCGACGAATCTGGCGGTCCCTGCGGTCACGTTCGAGCATCACGCCGTGAATCTTATCCAAAAAATCAATGGCGAGACGAATGTCCGAGCCCTTTTCTTGCGCGCCTCGCACCATGTTTTCGACGCATCCACCACCAATATCCGACGCATGGACGAGTGTATGGAGTGTGTTACGCGCCACGTTCACCGCTTGCGTTTCGGTCAAAGGCGAAAGTCTATGTTCGTTTCCCATGCTACTCTCTTTCGGTTTAAGTATGTAAATACCTGCGGGACTTGCGAAATTTATTTAATCGCTCGTCACAAAGATTTAGCGGTAACGGATTTGATTTCCGATGCGAAAAATTCGCGACCGTCAAGATAATCTTTCAGAGTGCCGCCGAGTTCGCAAAATGCGCGGAAGTCGCGAACCGATACACTGGCACGACCATCGCCCATTCGCGATGAAGAGAACTTCACTACTAGCAAAGCGTCGCAAAAGCCTGCCTTGTAGAGTTTTTCGACGTCGCCTGCTTTCATGCCTACGCTCGCGGTATAGTCCGAAATAGTCCCTTTGTTTACTGCTGACGTTAGTGTATGCATGTAATTCCTTTTCGAGAGGTGAGAATATCACGGATGATTCTCGGTATTAGGATATGCGACCCTTCGCAGGATGAACGGTGTAAATACCGTTTTTCATCACAAGTGCGAGGAAACCTAATTCCTTGAAATTAGTTTAACGCATTTCGGCTAGTATGTCAATACCTACCCCTGATGTATTTTTTCGTCGTCTCCGATGTAAAGGTCCGCATCTCCATAAGTGTGAGCGGCATCCGAGAGACGAACGCCCAGGCGTCCGAAGCCTCGGTCCCAGAAACCCGCGCCGTGATGGTTGCGGTTGAGCCAAAAGTCGTGCCCTGCACATTCGTCCGAGTATGGGACTTTCCGTTGTGCGTAAGCCCGCGCGAGGTCCTCGGATACGAGTTCGCGGAAGTCGTCGCAATCTTTGGACATCTTCGCGAGCGTATCCGGGTGAATGTCCGACCCATCGTGACAATCATCCAGGGGGTTTCCACCCTGGTCGTTTGAATTATCCGTTGAGGACCACAACGCACAAATAATATAGGCTCGTGTGAAATCGTCGAGTTCGTAATAGTCCATTTCGTCCTCCAGATGTTTTGCTGATAATATACTAATTCGCGCCGGGGTCGCCAATCCCTGCGCGACTTGTAAAACCCGTTAGGCGTACTGTGGAGGATTAAATCCCGAGGAATCGCCTTCGTAGGGGTCTTCGTCGGGTTCGCGATACTCATCTTCCCGCCCGTATCGTTCGATGAGATGCGCTTCCGCTTCCGCTTCCGTAGCGAAAATGTTGTCGATTCCGTTGCCTTCCGGGTCTTGTTCGTTTACGGCCGCGAACGTGCCGGATTCTTTTTCGACGCTTTGAATTGCATCCTCGTTCGAAAAATAGCCCAGATATTGGGATTCGATGAAGAATGACGAACCATCGTCTATCGTAACGCGGAGAAATTCACCTTCGGCAACATGCGTATCGACGGGAAGATTCATGTGGGGTTCCTTTCGGTGTCGGGTGTTTTTGTATTATACAGGAAAGGTGCTAAAAAGTCAATACTTTCATGTTATCCTTTTCGATTCCAGACGCCTTCGCATCGTTCGTGGCCTTTAGCGTCGAGTGAATGATTGTAAAAATTCGGCTTTCCACAAATACATTTCATCCAGGGTTCGCATCCAGATAGTCGCGTTGCGCTTGATGTTCTTGAGAGGACATCTCTTCGAGTATCATCGCACTGCGCGAGACTTTGTGCGCGATTTCAACTTGTTGCGAAGCGAGTAGCCGATAATGCTCGGCGCGCATAAGCAAGACCGCCGCCGCGAGCGCGATGTTACGTTCTTCCAAATGTTCTTTCTGGCGCTCGTGAAGTTTCTCAATCAATGTTTTTTCCATAATATATCTATTCTCTACGCAGGGACTAATTCCTGTGTAACTTGTGAAACTTTTTGTTTAGCAAGGCGTTGAATATCGCCCGTAGGGAATACTCGCGCGAGTGTGAGGAACCCGAGTTTGTCGGCGGCATCCGAGACGTATACAACGCCCTGATACCGCGCCGGAAGGCCCTGAAGGGACTTGGGGACTTTCTCCAGCCCATCGTCGCCACCGTCGCGCGCGGGACGTGCTACAGCCCATCGTTCGTAGCGTACCGTGACCATTTGACCGCAACGCTTTGCGAGAAGGACTGCCGCAAGCATCGCAATTTCGGCAGTTTCTTCAAGTGCTTCGTGAAACTCTTGGCCTTCCATTACGGACACATTGAAAGTCGCGCGTGTCTCACGTTGCTCCGGTTCACCTTTGAACGTGCCCTGAAACTGTGCGTCGCGGGTAGTTGCAAGGGCGTCGATTTCGCGTGAGGTAAGGTCGCGGCGCGCGTTGCCGAATAAGCGAATCGCCTCGTATGGATTGGCCTCCGCGAGTTTGCGCGCATCCTCGGGGAGAAAACGCTTGTACTCATTGACTACAGCGGCGAAAGTCGCCTTCGTAACAGGTCGCCCACGCCGCCCGGTGTAGAACGTTTCTCCTTCGGCGGGGAGCAAGGCTTCGAGTTCTTGCTTAAGTGTTTCTTGCATGATACGATTATTCCCTATTAGGTGCCGGGTTCCTGCGAGACTTGCAAAAGTTCTGCGGTATACTCCAGCAGGTCGCCACCTTCCGACGTTCCGCCATGAAGACCAAACGACCAAGAGAAGAAACTTTCATCGGCATAAGCACAATCCAATACCGACCGGATGCCTTGTGTTTTGAGATAGGCGTCGATATGTGTCTTTTCGCCATCTTCGAGGCCGGAAGCATCGCCGTTGATTAGGTACGAAGCCCAAAATGCGGGCATGTCGATAATCGTTAAAGTCATGCCCTATGCTAACATATCCATCATAAAAAGTCAATACCCCAAAGGGAAGAAGGCCCGAAGGCCCTCTTCTTAGAGGTTCTTTTTACGGAGAGCGTATCCCGAATCCGAATGATTCCGCTCGGCCGAGTATGCTTTTACTTCGTCGTAGTCTTCGGCATAACGGTCATTCGAGTGGTCGTTGGATGGGCATCCCGATTGGTAAGAACCATTGCCCTTGCCGATGCAGTGGAAAGTTTTCCCGAAGAGTGCGCGCGACAGATTATAAACTTCGTTGAAAACCATATCCATGCCACAACCTCCGGCCTTAATAACCCATTGGGAACCAGCGTCGAAAGGTTTGTCGCCTTGTGCGTAGGCCGCATGCCAGGTGATGTTTTCGATTCCGCCGCCCGTCGTGGCGAAGAGTTGAATGTGCCGAAGCATTCCTGAACGGGAAACGTGCGTTACTATCCCGTAAACACTATCGCCGGGTTTGAGGATTTTACGGAGGTACGCAAGGGCGTTCTCGGTGCGTTCTTGCTTCTCGGCTTTAAGGGACTGCATTTATGCGTCTCGCCTTTCAGATTTGAGTGAGTGACTGATGTAATAATACCAGGAAGGCCCGAATAAGTCAATACCCTCCGGGCCTTTTTTTTATTTAACTCGCTTGAGTCGAACTTTCACTTCATGTTCTTCGCCGTCGTCGCTCGAAGCATCGAATTCTAGTTCGAAGCCATGTAAATTTTGTGCGATACATTCCGTCGAAAGGGCATCGTCGTTTTCGAGAATCGTAACTTCGAACGTCATGCGATTGCCAAAACGCCTTCAGCCAAGAGGGTCGCCATGCGGTCGAGTGCCGCGTTTAGGGCTTCCGTCGAATAACCGAGATTGAAGGGCAACAACACGCGCCCAAGGGGTGCCAGGTGCCCCGTTATCGTGTTCATGAGAAGAGTTTCATCGGGGCAGGTTGAGATAAAGGCGCGATGCTCTGCGAAGGTTTTCATTTTAGACCGAGACTTTCTGCGATACGTCGATACTCATTTTGTACCCTTACATGCGGCTCTGTATGCGGCTCTGGCTTCGGCGAAGTGGGCGTCGGCTACGGCAAAGGCGGCTATGGCGGCTCGGCAGGTATCGTATGCGTCGTCAGACTTTTCCCCGGCCGCAAGGTAAGCAGCTTCTGTGGCGAGGTACTCCGCTTCGCCTTCGGTGTTCTTCTGGGGACCTTTATTCCGCATTCCGTTAATATCCATAAATCTATTTTACCACTTTTCGCTTAGGAAGTCAATACCTTTGCTTTATTCTTTCGCAGTATTTCATGCGTTCGTGCTAAACGCTCGCCGAAGGCAACGAGGTTTTCGAGAGTTTGTTCCGCAACGAGTTCGCGAGCGATGTACTGCCCTGCGTAGTTCGTCTGACACGCTAACGTGATGAGGTTACGCGCTTCTTCCTCGGTGTCCACCGAGTAAACCGGAAGCGATGATGCGGGCACGGTCACGCCGTAGCCAACAACCACCGCTCAATAGATTTTTACGCGGCGTTTGAGATTGTTGATATAGTCTTTGTTCATAGTGTCACTTCCTGCGCCTGTTGGCGCGCGAGTGAGAGGAGTGCGTTATCTTGATGAAGCCACGGAAGCGATTCGATGAGATTGCGTTGGTTCTCGGTCGCGTTCCTGAATACGAAAGCCGTTGCGCCTAGATGCGCTTCGAATAACGCGAACGGCGCTTCGAGAATTTCGATTGCTTCTTTGATGTTCATGTTATTTTATATTCTTCCTTAGTAGGTAAACACCTGTCAGACTTGTAAAACTAATGAGTCATTCGCGTGGCGTTTTGTAAGGTGACGGCCCACGCGAGAACATCGCGCTCGGACATCTCTCCGAAGAGATTCGCAATCTCATCATCTTTGCTTCCCGGAGTGATAGCGATGTTGTAGTTGTGATTTTGATATGCGGCACCGATTGCTTCGCGCATGGTACGTTTGCTCATTTGCATAAACTTATTCTATCACCTTTCGAATAAAAAGTCAATACCTTAGTTTGTGTTCGTCTCCGGCACAAACTCTGCGCGCCAAACGATTACACATTCATCGCACAAATAAGTATGAGTCACCAGCGTATCGCGCGGGGTCAGAGGACGCTCGCCGTAATGTGTTGCCTTTTTTCCACAGGCGCAGGGATTACCGGGTGCATGCCACGCATTGTTCATATTAACCATCCCAATCGTTTCGGTGTGTATATACATAATTCGTCCCGGAGAGTCAAAACCCTCCGGGACTTGTAAAACTAATTTGGCGAGGAGGTCGCGCGCTCGTCCATAATTTCGAACGGCCCACGACTAGCAAGCCAATCCTCGTAGGCGGCGACGAGTTCGGGGAAACCTGCGCGGAGACGCTCGCGGTTCTCGCGGTCGGACCTGAACAGTGCCTCACATAGCGCCTTCATGAATGAACCTGCATGTTGAGGGCGTTCCTGAGCCATAAGAATATCGCGATGGGCCTTCGTAGCGAGTGGATGCTGGTAGATTTGGTCAAAGTGGGTCATATTACGAATCACCTTTCGTTCGCGATTGAGAGATACTTCCGAAAATTTGTAGAGAGTGTTGGGTTTTTTGCATGGCAGTGGCGTGAGCGGCGGCGGCGGCGACCACATTAGCCAAGGCGGAACTTTCGAGGGCGATGGCGGCAGTATAGCCCGTGTGAGTGTTAGCGATGCGCGTAGTTAGGCTACACGAATTGTCGCTCGCGGCTTCGGTAATAATTTTGAGGTAAGCAGTGTTCATTAACGAGGCGAAGTTTCTAGCATTGGCATAAGCGGTCGCGGCATCCGAAAGTACCCCAGCGGCATAATCTTCTGCTATATCAGCGTCCACTACAGCGTCGCGAGCAGTCAGAAAGGCGGCGTTCGCGTCAGTTAAACTCATCGTGCGTATGTATCCTCATATTCGTTTGCGTTTACGTCGTCGAATTCCTCGAAGAACGCTACATCTTCGACCGTCAACTCGTATTGCGGGCGCTTCGTGGCGCGGGTTTTCGGTGCGTGGTTGCGGCGGCTTTGGCGGATGCGGGGCTCGGTGCCCCACTCGTCGGGAATGCGTTGGTTCATGTCGTTCTCCGTAGCGGTTGTTTGGTAAATTTAGTTTACATCATTCGGGCTAGAAAGTCAATACCCTAAGTGAAAGAAAAGAACCCCTTGCGGGGCTCTAGGGTAACCAGAATAATACATCGGTTGGAAGATAGGAAGCGATTTCTGCCGCTTTCTCATCTCCGTGCTTGGGTCCGATTTGGTCCCCGTTGTGAAGCAGGGGCTCGAAACCGCCCTTCGCTCGCCATGAGCGATAGTCAAGTAAGAGGTCGCGGCATTGTTCGAAGTCATCTTCGACCAAGGCAACGCTGGCATCGCTGAGACATTGTTTTGGGTCCATGATAGTTATGTTCTCCTAAAGAGTGTAAATACCTTTTAGACTTGCGAAATTGTCATCCATATTAAATCGAAACTTAGGCATCTACGCCACCCACAAAAGAGTCCCGCCATGTACCAATAATTTCAGTGGTTCCCTCGACGTATTTTCCCGTCTCGAAGTCCCCCTCTTCAAACATATCGTGGGCTTCCTCTTTCGAGGCGGCTTCGATGGTCGTGACGAACTGTTCCGTGTAGTAAACCTCGAATTTCATTACGAAACCTTCGCGTTCTCGAACGCTTCGAGCGTTTCGTATTCAGAAACTTGCGCGCCGTCCACAATGACGAAAAGCGGGTGTTTCTTAGTGGTGGTGCGTTCCATAATCTCCACTTGATGCGAAGGTAAATTTACGATGATGTTTTCGATATTCGTACCATCGGGCACTTCAGCCGTGAACGATACGTTGATTGTTACAGACTTCATGCACTTACTATATCAAATTTATTTTGGAAAGTCAATACCTTAATCCTCGTCCGGTTCATCGGGTACGAGTTCCGTCTCGAAATCGCCGTCGGATTCGTCGCTCGCATCCCAGCTATCTCCCACCGTGTCGAAGTTGCCCTCCATAACGCGCTCACGCGCTTCTTCGACATTATCTGCTTCCACGACGACCTCTTGGCCTTCCCGATAATAGATATTGAATCGAAACTTAGGCAATTTGTTGCGCTCCATCTTTGCGGAGTTTCAGACCTTGACCGCATGGGCGCGTGATTTTACCATCAGGCCACTTAACATCGTAGCGCAGACCGCGACATCCGTCCATCGTACACGAACGGATGTTTCCGGTAAGAACTCCGGCCTCGCTACCGTCCGTCGTGTAAACGAGTTTGCTGTTGTCGGTGAGTGTTTTCATGTGCTTATTATACCAAATCTATTTTAGAAAGTCAATACCTTAATACCCGCTAGTACGATATTCTTCCACGTCCTCGGGCGAGGCATTTTCTTGAGAAAAGTTTTGCACTAACGGGTCCCAACCACTTCCGCCCTCTTGCAGATAATCTGCTTGGCTAAATAGGGCTTGGCGAATTTGATGCTCGGTCGCATCGTCTTCGACTACTACTACAACTCCGTAAATAGGAATCAGTACGTCGGCAGTTATTTTTTTCATGAACTTATATTACCAAAATTAAATTAGAAAGTCAATACCCTAACTATAAGAAAAAGACCCCGGAGGGTCTTAGTCTTCGAATCCGGCTGGTAACCATCGACTAAGGTGAATTTCATGCGCGCCACCGACGTAGAAACATTGGCTCATTAACATCGAAATACTCGGCACGGAATTGCGGCTCGCATATTACTCGCGTTTCGCAGTATTCGTCGGCGTCGTCGTTATCTTTGAAGGGACCGATGACTTCTTGGATTTCGTCGTATTTTTTTACGATGAGGACAACCATTACGCCGCCTTCCTCACGACCTTGCGAATTTTGCGCGGGTTGAAATTGCGGTTATCCGTGATAGGCGTGACGCGAGCGATATCGCGTGTCTTAACTTCGAGCGAGTTGACAACCTTGCCATTCGCGAGTTGAGCTTCGATTACCCAAGACATTTGTTTTTCTCCATTCACTGAGTGATGTAAATATAGTTTAGCAGGTTCGGTCTAGAAAGTCAATACCCTAATATTCATCTTCACATTCATATGCTCTAATGAATACCTGATTAGGTAGCTCCTGATTAAATTTACGTTCCGCGTCTTCACGGCTAGTCGCAAGAAACGACACACGCTTACGCTCGTCGTACTCGACAACAAACTCAGATGCACGTTTCGGTAATTCGTTCACAGGGACCCAGAGTTGCATGCCAACCCACGCGCCCTCGGGCTTAATTATGACCGATTCGATATTCATGATGTTGATATTGTAACGTCTTTGCGACGCGCTATCGTGCGCGACCGACTCATTCATTTCACGAACCTCGAAGCTCGCGCACCGACGATACATTTCGCGGATTTCCGAGGTATTTTTGCTATCCATAAAAATATGTTACCACACGATACAAATTAAGTCAATACCTAATTTTCATCTTCACATTCATATGCTCTAATGAATAGTTGATTAGGGTAGTCCTCGACATCCTCATTTTTCCATTCGCCGCGCTCGAACTTCGCTCGCGCTTCGTCGGCGCTCCTCGCGATGATATTCACCGAACGCGCCTGCTGGAAATAAATACGATACTCCACTTCCAGGTCGCGGACGACACTTTGCGGAATCCACAATTGGACGGCGACCCATGCACCGTTTTCACGAATTCCGAGGTTGTCCACGATGTTGACGGTGGGACGCACGGGGGTAGTGATGCAGTCGCTAACGTCGTAATTGTCCTCACTGACAAATTCAGTCATCTTCGCGTGAGCAGCTTGACGATACGCTTCCAAGATGTCGTTGATACGTTTGAAATCCATGTATACATATTACCGCGTAATGTAAACTAAGTCAATACCCTAACAAAAGAAAAACGCTCTTTATTTGTATTATATGGTAAATAAAAAACTAGTCGCTACGCGCGACTAGTATTTTAACGATGCTTCCAATAATAATGAGCGGCTAGCAGGTACAATCCGTATACGCCACCGATTATCAGACCTGCCCCCACAATGTTCCATACGTGAGCCAATAGCCACGTACATACGAACATCACGAATTGGATGACTGCTGATACGGCCCATATGACTCCAGCCAGGGCGACTACCAGTGCGCCACCCGCGCCGCTACCTGAGCTTGATGACATCTGCGCGGTCGGTGTACTCCTGAAGCGGTCGTCCCGTGCTTGTGACCTTTCAGCGGCTCCAATTTCCTGGTCTCTTGCAATCTTCACGCCAAAGCGGGCTTTTTGAATATTGGCCTCGCGCCCTAGTGAACTATCCGTCGCAATCGTATTCATAAGACGTGATTCTGCGGCGCGTGTTGCGTTATCGTGAATTCCCATGGCTTATACTAACACACGGGAGTCAGTATGTCAATACCTAGACACGCACCAAGGCTTGAGCCCAGCCGTTCGCCGTCATCGTTCGGACTAAAAAGCCTTCGGAGTTGCGGTCGTAAATTTGAAAGCCTGCGCGTAACGCATCGGCAAGTGAAGTGAAAACCATGACGCCATGTGACATTTGTTAGACTCCGTTCCGGTTGTTATTCATATTTACATTATATCACTTACAGTATGTAAATGCAACCCTGGAGAATGTAAATAAAAAGAAAAGAACCCCGGAGGGTTCTAGTCGTCGTATTCATCGAAATCGTTAGCTTCGTCGAAGAAGTCATCGTCGCCCTCGCGGTCGGCGAAAAGTTGGTTTTCCTCGAACACATTATAATCGTCGTGGCGCTCGAAGGGGTCGCAGTCCATTTCGAAGTCGTTTTCCATAAACATATATTACATCATAGATGCTAGAAAGTCAATACCTTTATGCGGCCTCTTTTCCATTAAGCGTAGCGGAACACACTTGGTTTAAAAAGTCAAGTCCTAATTCTCTCGCTTACCATCCTCACAGAAAGTGTATTCGCTGACGAGGATAGTCTTGTCCACCACTTCGTCCGAAAATCGGTAATCCAAATCAGAGTACCCGTCTTTTTTCAATTGAAGCGACAAATCCATAACGAATTCTTTCAACGCTTCTTGGAGCTTCTCCGCAATCTGGTCGCGTGGCGAAATAACTTCGTCGTTAGCATAGTAGCAATCCAATTCGATATCCATCGAACACTCATGGAAGTCACCGTTACTTTCTACTTTGCCACTAAGGTCCATGTCGATAGCGCGGGCCTGTTTAATGAGGTCGCGAATGACAACGAGATTTTCATCGGTGCGCGCAATAACCAACTTGCTTTCCGTGGTTGCAAGCAAAGCGTCGAAGTCAATACGGCCTTTGAACGACACGCCATCGCCTTGGCAATACGCCAGAGAGTAATAGATTTTCATCGAACCCTCCGGGAAGCCATAGTAGCTAAGCGTTTGTGCGAACGATTCCGACATCATATTATCATCATCGTTACCCACATCGGAACTACGATACCAATCGCGCGCCTTCTCTTTGGCGCGGTCGGACAATTCATCGAACGTGTAGAGCGTGTACGTTTTGGTGATAGGCATAAAAGTATTTTACTTCATTCTTCCTAGAAAGTCAATACCCTAAGCGGCGACTTTGGCGTGATTCGTTCCAGACTATACTCATTTTATCTATGATACGGTAAATAAAAAAAAGAGCCCCGGAGGGCTCAGTTTCATTAGGTACCCATCGGATTCCGGTAGTTAGGCTCGTCGAGATTGTTCAATACCGCGAATAATTTCTAACGCCATTGCCTCCGTCATCGGCCAGCCACCGCGCGGCGGAATTCGTCGTGGAGGCCATCCGCGTTCGAGATTAGCTCCTGCAATTCGCTGAACGATTCGATAATTTCTTCGTCGCCGTGCTTGTCCAAAGCGTGTTTGATATCGTCGCCAAACTCACGTACGAAGAGTGTCGCCTGTGTTGCGAAGCAGGCTCGCGCATGCTCTAATTGCTCCAGGAGCGAATTGACGCGGGCGATACCCTCCGGGGTTTTGCATCCTGCCGGGGTCGCGTCGATGATGAACGTTGTGTTCTTTTCCATGTATACATATTACTATAGTTTTACTTTAAAGTCAAGACCCCAGAGTAAAAGAAAAAAGGACCCCGAAGGGTCCTAGTCTGCAAGATAATAATACTTGTTATCTTCCCACTCGACGGTCGAGTAGCCATAACGATAGTCGAACACCCAACTCTTGATGTCGATATAATTTTCGAGTTCACGCGGAATCGGGTAGTTTTGCTTCAAAGCTCGTTCGGCGTAATCATCCCAGTCGTCTTCATGAATTGCCTGAGTATTACGGTGGTCGAACAAGTCACCACCCATGTCGGCCTGAAGTTCCAACAGTTCCTTGAGACGCTCATCATCGTGGTAGGTGAGTGGGAAATGTTCGTAGTCCTCAGGCAGAACGACATCTTCAACGTTGGCCTTTTCGTTCATTGCCAGTTCCGCATGATAGTCACGGCGAGCGACTAATTCTTCTAATTCATCGGAGAGGTCTCTAAAGTTGATGTTCATGTATCTATAGTAACATAGATTTACTTTAAAGTCAAGACCTTTTAAGTTTAATTACTATGAAATCTTGGTCGTGTTAACATGCTTCGATAGGTAAGCATTCACCAGGGCATCAAACTTTACCTCACCTAGACGTTCTTGCAAGATATTAAGAGCGCATTTTAGTGCAGTATCAGTATCCGTTCGCGTAGTATCAAACGAAAAGAAATGATTCTCATCAAGCTGGTCATAGTTTTCAGGACGCAACGTAAGGTCCATACGTATCGTCCAGTATCCAGGGTATTGATTGAACAGAGTAAAATTGTCGGCGTGAAGTGTTTCCGCGACTTGAAAGCGCATCTCTTTCGTCATTAGTTTGCGGCTACGTTCGCATTGCGAGCGGCTTCGGCATCCCACGAAGTAACATATCGGACCTCACGAGCCTTACGGAATCGTTGCTCATCCGTGACATACGTTCGCGATTGCGTTACACTTGGACTAATTTTATATCGGTATACGACTAATGCGCCAATAGCAACGCCAATGATGAGAGCTAGTACATGTTCCATGGGAGTAGTATACTTTAAAAATTAAGTATAGTCAATACCTATGGAGTAAAGAAAAGCGCCCCGGAGGGCGCTTTCGGACTATGCGAACTGTGGCTTCTTACCTCGCTGGAGTATGACGCCAGCTTCCTTGAGCGCGGGAGACAATTCGCCGGGGTTCACATTAATTTCTTGAGCGGCGGCAACCATACCCATGCCATTTTTCAGCAAAGCAATGGCCGCTTCGACTAACTCGGGAGTAATGACTTGGGTGAGTTTCGGTTTTCCACGACGACCAGTGGATTCAGCGGTAACCGTAGTTACTCGGGCGATAGGAACTTCATCGGCATCTCGCGACTCGATGGCCACTTCGTCTTCGTCTTCGTAAACCGCGACCGACTTCGGAGTACGTGCGGCGAACTCGGCCTGATACTGTAGAGCAGTTTTCGTCGTCGGATTATGCTCGCATAAATTGCACGACCATCCGCACTTCGCGCACAAGATGTAATCTTGCTTCGCCGACTTACGCCAATCAGCCCAATCTAA
>ENA-OBIO01000462-OBIO01000462.1-metagenomes-genome-assembly--contig:-NODE-462-length-21485-cov-5.52147_pt1 | contig 21485 bp, 28 predicted proteins | sample MGYA00153383_OBIO01 | MGnify analysis MGYA00153383 | reverse complement strand
ATAATTTTTCCTATTAATAAATGAGCCTGCAATTTATTATCCGCAGGTATAATATACCACGGTGCAATTTTGGTACTCGTTTGTTGTATAGCCTCCTCATAAGCATCCTGGTAAGCAATCCAGAAATTTCGTTCTTCAATATCTGCTGATGAAAACTTCCAGTGTTTTTTTTTATGCTCAATCCTGTCTAAAAATCGTTTGCCTTGTTCCTCTTTGGAAAGGTGCAGAAAAAACTTCAGGATTTGTGTACCCGTCTCAATATTCCTTTTTTCAAAATAATTAATTTGGTTGTACCTCATTTTCCAAAATTGCTTGTCAATTTTATGGATAGCATCTATACCTGGCAATCGTTCTGCCAATACAATTTCGGGATGCACTTTTGCTATAAGCACATTCTCATAATGCGAACGGTTAAAGATGGCTATCTGTCCATGCTCTGGTAATTTTATCGCATGACGCCACAAATAATCATGTTCCAGTTCCAATGTGTTGGGATGTTTGAAGCTGGTGACAATTACGCCCTGCGGATTTACACCACTCATAATATGACGGATGGTGCCATCCTTACCTGCACTATCCATCCCTTGCAAAATAATTAGGACCGACTGACGGTTTTCTGCAAATAATTTATTCTGCAGCTTTGCTATTTCTTCTATATCATGCTGCAATAATTTTCTGGATTCCTTTTTATCAACATAGTTACCACCCGCAATTGTGCTGATTTTGGAAAGCTTAAAGTTTTTACCGGATGTAACCTTGCAATCGCTCCATTTCATTAATTAGTATTTTATATTCATTTTAAAAGTGCTACCAGTTTTATGGCCTGCATATATTCATGGAAGCTGCGAATAAACTTGTATCGGCAGCATAATCATTATTAATTTCTCTCATAATTAAATATACCGATATGCTGATAACAGAAGCAAAAAAGCACCAGACAGAAAGTATATATTGCTCATAAAAAATGGCAGTAATAATAAATGAAACCGCAATGGTCACTCCCAGCATCCACATTCTTTTAATGGGTGAAAAAAATGGTGCAATAATAGTAGCCAGCCCATATAATACAAGACTATAATTTCTGAATGCAGGAGGAAAATTCAATGTATAGGCAACGTGATAGCCAACTATATTTGACTGTACAGGAAATTTTAATAAACACCAGGCAAAATATAATCCTACGAGAAACCCTGCAGCAACTAAATATCTCTGTACCCTTTTTCGAATGCTTTCTTTTTCCAGCAGCAATATTGCCAATGGTACCCAAAGCGGCCAAACTACCAGGGCAAAAAACAAGAAAATATAGGTGAAGGAAACCTGGGTTGCAGGATATGACGTTTTGGGTAATGCAAGCCATAAAACACCTTCTGTTATTTGCTGTACTGCAAAAATTAAAGGTATAGATGCAAACATAATTTGCGAAGGATGCTGCACTTTTTTTATAGTGGCTACTCCAATGACCGTGAGTACAACACCAGCACTGAAACTTGCATTTGCTGAAAAACACATATTTCTTAATTTTTAGACTGAATTAATTTTATTAAGCAACAAATAGTTTATCAAACAGCGTTAATTATGCCTGTTTAAAAATAGTGCATTCAACATTAGCCTGCAACATAAATGGCCGGGAATTCTCAATACCAACCACCTTTAACTTTGTTGGCTATTTTTCAATGGTAATAAATTTGTTGGCTAATAATAAAATGATGGAAATAAATATGGCTACTGTGGTAAGTGTTACGTCTCTTGCATAGTTTTTATTTCCTTTTTCAGTTAGTATGGTATTTTTATTATATGATTTGGTATTAGCGTCTATTTCATAAAGCAATATATCCTTATAACTTTTGGTTAATAAGTCATGATATTTTTTTGAACTGAAAGCCTGGTCAAGCGGGTTTGTTCTAAAAATGCTTAACATAGAAAGTATTGACCAGATAAATAAAACAATGGGAACAATTGAAATAAATTGTATTGCCTGCGAAATACCAGTAAGCCCATTAAGAAAGAAGGGAATAAATAAAACTGTAACACCAATGATGGTGCCGGCATAAGAATGTTGCTGCCGGTAAGAATCTACTTGCTTTTCAATAATCTCTTTCGAATTAACTGCCAGAAATTCCAAATGCTTCAAGTCTTCCATATCACTATTGCTGTTTCATGTATTTTTCAAGTTTATTTATTCGGGTGTTACACCATTAAATTTTTCATCTTTTACATCTGCTGCTTTCTTTGTTGCTCTTATAATTCCATCCTGGTGATTGGGTGGGCTATAAATGGTGTACATTTTAAATGGCTCATCACTTGTATTGATAACATTATGTTTTGTCCCTGCCGGAACAACAATTACATCACCTTCTGTTATATGATAATTATTTTCATCAATTGTACATTTACCGGTTCCACTTTCAAAACGAAAAAACTGGTCATTATTCTGATGAATTTCTTCGCCAATTTCTTCACCTGGTTTCAGGCTCATCAATACAAGTTGAAGATGCTTGCCTGTATATAATACTTTTCTGAAATTGTCATTGTCTAAAGTTTCCTTTTCAATATTTGCTTTAAATCCTTTCATTATAAATTTTACTTTTAATAACACTTTTATTTTTTACCAACAAGTGTTTGCAACAGCAATTTTGCAACAGCTTCCGATGATGCCGGATTTTGCCCGGTAATTAACAGGCCATCTTGTTCTGTATAAGAACCCCAGTCAGCTCCCTTACTGTAATGTGCACCCAGTTTTTTTAATTCATCTTCCAGTAAAAAAGGAACCACCTTGGTTAAGCCCACAGCCTCTTCCTCGGTATCTGAAAAACCGGTGATTTTCTTTCCTTTGACCAATGGTTGCCCATTTTCTGACTTCACCTTTATTAAAGCAGCAGGAGCATGACATACAAATGCAACCGGCTTCTGGGTATTATAAAACCCTTCAATTAAGGCAATTGAGTTGGTATCATTTGCCAGGTCCCACAATGGACCATGGCCACCCGGATAAAAAACAGCATCGTAATCATCCTTGTTTACTTCACTCAATTTAATTGTATAGGCTACTTTATCAATTGCATCAAGATCAGCGTAAAATCTTTTTGTTGCTGCTGTTTGTGCATCCGGCGCTTCGCTTTTGGGGTCAACAGGCGGTTGTCCGCCTTCGGGTGATGCAACAGTTATAATTGCACCAGCATCTGCCAGCACATAATAAGGTGCAGCAAATTCTTCAATCCAAAAACCAGTTTTTTCACCAGTATTGCCTAAATCGCTGTGTGAGGTTAATACCATTAATATTTTCATAAATTATCTTTAAATACTTGTTTAATTAATACTTTTTTTATTTTACATTATCGTTAAAAAGGTCTTTGAATGCTGTACCAAGCTCATTTATATCATGTTTAAATTCCCGTTCAAAGGATTGATTTTTTGATGCTATTATTGTATCAAATTTTTCTTTATTATTTTCAAATTCAATATTTCTTTGTTGTAATTTAATTTTCAATGCGTTTAATTTTTCTTTTGTATTATTCAAATAGGCTTTTAATTTTTCTTTCTCTTTAGTATTGGCCTTAGCAATTTTCTCTTCAAGCATTGTAGCCTCCCTTTCCATTCCCACAATGGCACTATCAGATTCATTTTTAAAAGTTTTCCAATTTGATATTGCAGCGGCCTTTGCTGAATCATTGGCAGCTATTATAGCCTTTTTCATATCGGTATTGACCTCTTTTATTTTTTGTGAAGCATCGCTCATATCTTTTTTTGATGCATCGTTACAACTACTGATAAGTATTGCTACTGCAAAGCATTCTAATATTCCTGTTATTTTTTTCATTTTAAATAAATTATAAAATTATCTATTGTAAATTTTCTTAAGGACTTCAATTTTTTTACCAATCGCTTAACTCCTTTTTCTAATGTATTAATTCCTAAGGCAGTTGTGCTTAATATCAGTATCAGTTTTTTTAATTCAGCGCCAAATGCTGACATCTTTTCTTTTCTTTTGAGGTGTGTATTCCGGTTACCATCGTTAAAAAATGCTACATCCAGCCGCTCAAATTCTGCAACAGTTGTAATTATCGCTTAACGCTCTCTATATCTGATACATCAATGGGAACAATCATACTTTCAACTCCAGGGGCTTTTATCTATGCAATGGTTTCTCCATCAACTTTGCCGATAAGATCTGCTACTTCAACGATGGCGCCTTCTCTTACGGGGTTCCAATGCAGATATTTTTCCAATACCTGAGTTTCCGCCTGTTATAAACACTACTTTATTTTCTAACTTTTTACTGCAGTTAATTTATTGCTGTATTGTATAATGTTATCCCTGGCAAAAAATTAATCTACTCAAATAGTCAACTTAATTTTGATAAATCATTTTCCAGTATTTTCTTTTTTTCCTGGTATTCATCATTTGTAATTTGCCCTGAGGCAAATCTTTTTTGCAAAATATCCAATGGACTGTCTCTTTTCTTCCGCTGTCCCGGAATATCATAAGGTATAGCGAATATCCAAAAGAGCATTATTACCCAAATGAACCACCATACAAAGTGCATTCCCCAATAATAATTATTGTAAAGCATCATCCTTAGTTTTATAGTGAATAGAGAATTTTAAAATTATGCCTCCGCCTATAATGGCTTCTTTTTAGTGACATTCTTTTTGGTGTGCTTGAGTGAAACAACCTTAATGGATTTTTTAAGGTCTTTTTCAAGTATATTGATCAGGTTTTTATTATTAGCATTTAAAGCTTTTTTTACTGAAACAATCAATTTTTTTCTAAGCCCTTTTATCTCTTTCTTTTTCATGTTATAAAAATTTATTTTGAATAAAATGTATAATATCTAAATGTGGACATTAAATAAAAATGGGAGGGTTGTCTCCCATTTTTATTTTTGAATTAAGCATCCATCAATGAATAATCGTAATCAACAATCAGTTCATTATCTACTGACCAAACGCCAGGTGCATTAAATGCAATTCTTCCTGCTTCATCTTTTTGATACCATGAATCAACAGTGCCCCTAAGTGTTGCTTTATGACCAGAAACTTTTACATCAATTTCATTGTCATATATTGACCAGTTGCGTCTTAGTGCTGATTCGATGTATGATTTTTCTATCACTTCCTTTGTGGTAGATTTAATTTTGATGTTATTAGATACACCGGTAACACCTAAAAGATTTTTTACAGCATCCCTTGCTGCTTCCCTTTGGTAATTATACTCCAATTCTCCTTCCAGTGTAACCCATCCACTTTCTACCTTTACTTTTATTTTGTGATTTGGCACACGCCAGTTCCAGTTATAAGCATTCAAAACTTCCTTAGCTATATCTCCATCAGAAGCTTTAGCCCAACTGCTGCTGAATTTTACTACAATTTTTTCAACAACAGCCTTAACTCCAGCTACATTCTTTGCGGCATCTTCTGCTTCGGATTTTTTTGTAAAATTATCCACTACTCCTGTAAGCGTTACTATACCGTCTTTTGCAGTAACACCAATTTCTGCTGCGTTCAATAATGGTTGCCATTTAATGGCATCCTGAACGTCTTTTTGTAATTCCTCATTATTTTTCATCTTATTAAAATTGAAATCGCAAATGAATTTTTGCGATTATAAAGGTTATCTCTTTTCTTACCTAAACTGTTACAGAATATTATAAACAGTTTGTATCATTCACACATTTAAATAGCAGGTACAACATTACTTTCTACTTAGTTTCTTTTTACTTTTCGCTTCCGAAAAAGCCAACGCTATCAATAATATCATCCAATTGCCCAAACTGCGTTTCAAAGAATTTATGCTTGTTATAAAAAGCTATACCCCCTATATTCCAATGAGCATTTCTTGTTTTGGTGTACAACACATATTGATCTGCCAATAGTTTAATCGATTCATTTGCTACGGACATGCGGTTATCATCTGTAACTCCAATATTTGGATTCATCATTTTGCTCTCTAAAGTGAAAATAAATTTATAAGCGAAGTTTGGTTTATCCTGATTGATAAGTGTTACAGAATTATTTAAAAGATTTGTATCATTCACACATTGCAAGAGTAGGCTGATTATAAAAAGTAGACTACAAATAACATAATAAAATTTTGGGAAATAAATATTTCTATTGCTTTTTAGAACTATAAATTATTTTGAAAAAATTGTTTCTGAAATCAATTAAAAATACAATTCTTACCATCAATTTTGGTTCTTCCAGTATTAAGTTTACTATGTACCAAACTGAAGAAATACTTGTTCCAGTACTTTCGAGTAGGATGGAAAATGTATTGATACCAGCATGGGCTTTACATGAACATCCGGATTGTTAATGAGTACACGTCCCGGGTACCTTGACCCCGTTTTGGCGTGATATTTAATGAAGGTAGAAAAATTGACTCCAGAAAAATTCAACCAATTAATTAATCATGAGTCAGGCTTATTGAACATATCAACAACAATTTCCGGTATGAAAAATTAATTAATTATAAATACACAGCCCCCCGTGCCGCAGAAGCTTTTGAATTATTTTGTTATCAAGCTAAAAAATTTATAAGTGTATATACCGCAGCATTGGAAGAGTTGAATACATTGGTTTTTTTGGGTAGTATTGGTGAATATTCGCCTGAGGTAAGGAGCCAGATATTGATGGTCTGGAGTTTTTGGGAATTGAATTGTGCGAAATAAAAAATATGAATACCGAAATTCTCATGTCAACCGAAAGTAGTAAGGTAACGGCGTACATTATTAGCTGGGCTACCATGCACTTTACCAATATAAAGTTTGAGTCAATAAAAGGCGGCACAAAAAATGGTAGAGAATGTACAGGATAGTTCAGAAAAAGCCATCATTGTAATAGGTGCTTACAGAGGTTCTTCCATTACCCGTTTGTTTTTAAAAAGCACTGCGATTCCATAATAAATGAAACAAATGGCAGTTTATTTTTTATGCATCATTAATTATTTTTTAGAATTTTAATAATACAGATGTTTAAATTTTGATAACAATATAAGATGGCAACAAATTCAGAAGATATAAAAATTAAGCAAAGGAATAAATTTTTCCTTTCAAAGAATGCAGATATATTTTTTGGTGATATTTATAAAAGTTATCAATTCATTGTACGTTTTTTTAAAGAAGCCTTTTCTGCTCCTTTTGAGTTTAAAGAATTAATCAATCAATGCTATAATGTTGGGTTTAAATCTTTACCACTGATCTCATTAACAGGTTTTATAACCGGTATCGTATTTACAAAACAATCCCGTCCATCCTTATCAGAATTTGGGGCAAGTTCATGGCTGCCTTCTTTAATATCTATTGCTGTTATACGGGCTTTAGCCCCGTTGGTTACCGCTTTAATTGCAGCAGGCAAAATAGGGTCTAATATGGGAGCGGAATTAGGTTCGATGAAAGTAACTGAACAGATTGATGCCATGGAAGTATCTGGCACAAACCCATTTAAATTTTTGGTGGTAACACGCATCACAGCCATTACTTTGATGTTGCCAATATTGGTTATTTACACTGGCTTAATTGGCATGTTAGGGGCTTTTATAAATATTCATCAAAATGAACTGACGAGTTTTCCAGCCTTTATTAGTAGTGCTTTTAAAACAATATCCTTTCTTGATATTATCTCTTCTGTTTTTAAGGCAATTTGCTATGGTTTTACAATTGGCGTAGCTGGTTGTTACCAAGGATACAACGCACAGAATGGTACAAAGGGTGTAGGCAATGCTGCTAATGTAGCGGTGGTACTTTCTATGTTTATGATTTTTATAGAGGAAATGGTAATTGTACAATTTGTAAATGCAATAAGGTAAAATAAAGAAAAAATGGTTAATTATGGAAGAACAAGCAACGTATATTGATAATAATGAAATTATAATCTCTGTCAAAGACTTAAAAAAATCTTTTGAAACGAATGTTGTTCTGAACGGAATTGATATTGATATTCTGAAAGGAGAAAATATTGCAGTGCTTGGCCGTTCGGGAAGTGGAAAATCTGTACTAATAAAAATCATTTCTGGCTTGCTGAAACCTGATAGTGGAACTGTAAAAGTGTTTGGACAGGAAGTAGATAAAATAAGTGCAAAAGCATTGCAGGAACTGAGGTTAAAAATTGGATTTTCGTTTCAAAGCAGTGCTTTATACGACAGCATGAGTGTAAAGGAAAATCTTGCTTTTCCGCTGATGAGAAATAAACGTAATTTAAAAACGAAAGATGTGAACGATGCAATTGAATCAGTATTAAATGATGTGGGATTATCACAAACCATCAATCAAATGCCTTCCGAACTTTCGGGCGGGCAAAGAAAACGTATTGGTATTGCCCGTACCCTTATTATGAAGCCGGAAATTATGCTATATGATGAACCCACATCCGGCCTTGACCCAATGACATGTGTGGAAATAAACAACCTGATTGCTAAAGTTCAGCACCAGTACAATTCCAGTGCCATTATCATCACACATGACCTTACCTGTGCAAAAACTACAGCTAACAAAGTAACAATGATAGTTGATGGCAAATTTTTAGCACCGGGAAGTTTTGATGAAGTATTTAATTCAATAAACTCAAATACAAAGGCATTTTTTGATTATAATTTTATCAACAGCAAATGAGTACATTAAAAAATAACCGCCCCGTAATTGTTGGAATATTTATACTTATTGGCATTACAATATTGATGGTGACCATTTTCACAATAGGAGGACAAAAAAAGACTTTTGTAAAATCATTTACTATACATGCAATTTTTAAAGATGTAGGTGGCTTATTAAAAGGAGGAAATGTTTGGTTTTCCGGAGTAAAAATAGGGACGGTAAAAAGGATTACCTTTTCTGTAAATTCACAGGTAGAAGTTACAATGGGTATTGAAAATGCGGTTGAATCCCATATACATAAAAATGCTTTTGCAAAAATTGGTTCAGATGGTTTAATAGGCAATAAGATTGTGATTATTTACGGAGGAGATACCACTTTGCCACAAGTAGGAAAAAATGATTTTCTTTTAGTGGAGCAATCATTGAGTACAGATGACATGCTGGCAACTTTACAGGCCAATAATAAAAACCTGCTGGAAATAACAACTAATTTTAAAAATATCAGTAAAAAAATTGATAACGGAAAAGGTACACTGGCTACCTTATTAAATGACCCTGCGATGGCTAATAAACTCAACAGTGCCGTTGATAATTTACAGGCTACAGTTTCAAACTTTAAAACTGTTTCTTTATCCAGCCAAGATGTAATATCTAATCTTAAAAGTTTTTCGGGTAAAATAAATAAGCCCGGTAATTCCATTAATGATTTGGTTGCAGATACAATGATGTATTCTACTATTAAAGGAACCTTATCGCAATTAGAAAATGCTGCTGATGCAGTTTCAAAATTTACCACAAATCTAAGAATGGCGGGTGAAAGATTAAATAAAAAAGATAATATAGCAGGTGTTTTATTAAATGATTCCGTTACCGCTGCCTCTATAAAAATCACTTTAAAAAATTTAGAAACCAGCAGCCAAAAATTAGATGCAGACCTTGAAGCATTGCAACACAATTTTTTACTGCGAGGATTTTTTAGAAAAAAAGAAAAAGCAATGAAGGAATAGAAAGCACATTGAAAAAAGAAAAATGATTAATTGTAATGTCAGCAAATAATTTCAACATAAGGAATCTAAAGCTTTGTGACTGCTTTCGGCTGCATTAGGCCCTGTTGGATCAAAATTATATTTGAACATATGCTAATACTTTACAGATATACCTTTTTTGAGTTTAATAAAACTATAGAAACTGCTGCAAAGAGATTGGCGTATTTGCTTGCTGAACCTGTCTGTAGTGAGACCTTATTACCTTGTTTATGTAGCCATTCAATATATAACTTAAGAAAAACAGGTATCATGATATATAAGTTTTAAAATGCCCAACCTAACTGAAAACAAATTTTAAAAGTATACTTAACTGTTCACTTTTTTATTAACCAATTAATTAATGCTGCCTTCTTTGCTTTTAGCACCAATATTTTTTTTCACTTTTAGCAGGCTTGCATTGATGGCCACTACAATGGTACTGACCGTCATTAAAACTGCACCCATTGCAGGGCTTAACAAAACTCCCTGCTTATACAACACACCTGCTGCAAGGGGCAATGCCACAACATTGTAGCCAGTAGCCCATATTAAATTCTGTATCATTTTACGGTAAGTAGCTTTGCCAAATAAAATGAGGCTAACGATATCTTTTGGGTTGCTGTTTACCAAAATAATACCGGCGGTTTCTGCAGCAATATCGCTACCGCTGCCCACAGCAATGCCAATATCTGCCTGTGCCAGTGCAGGTGCGTCATTTACACCATCGCCTGTCATCGCCACGAATTCACCGCTGGTTTGCAGCTCCTTTATTTTTTCTAATTTTTGGTCGGGTAATATTTCTGCAAAAAAACTATCCAGCCCTAAAGTTTCACTTACACTTTTAGCAACTTTATTATTATCACCTGTTAACAGTATTGATTTGATTTTGTTTTCTTTTAAGGTTTTTATTGCATCAGCAGATTCCGGCCTTATCTCATCCGACAAAGCGATGTAGCCGGCTAATTTATCATTGACCATTACAAACACCACTGTTTCTGTATCATTGGCAGCAAAACTTTCAGGCAACGCAATACTTTTTTCTTTTAAGTAACCAGGACTCACTACTAATATTTTTTTACCTTCCACTGTAGCCTCAACACCTTTACCTGTAATAGCTTTAAAATTTTCCGTCGCAGGTATAGTGATAGATAATTCTTTTACTTTTTGTAAAATTCCGGTTGCAATCGGATGTTCAGATTTTTGTTCTAATGCAGATGTTAGCCGAATTATTTCATTTCCGTTTAATTCTTTTTTTAGTGATACGATTTTTGAGACTTCAAATTTGCCGACAGTAAGGGTACCTATTTTATCAAAAACAATGGTGGTTATTTTCATTAACCACGCAGGTACCGGAAAAGATCAGGATGCCGTTTTCTTCAGGTACGGCTATGGGTAAATGTTATCAATGCACCAGGTCTTTACTCACTGCATGCGCCCATGTCATGTGTCCCCAAACATTACCCAACGGGTTGTGCTTGTAAAACAAATAATATGTGCCATTATTATAAACAAGACCATTGGGATCGTTTCACCAATTAACTGCGGGAGTAAAATGAAAGCGTGGACGGTATTGTTCTTTGTAAGAAATATTTATTTGAAAAAATACACCTAAACAAAAAGCAAAGCATATAGAAAAAAATAAAATTTTCATCAGCGATTATTTAATTAAAAATTATTCTGCTATTAATTTTCTTTCCAGTTCTTCCAGCGATACAGCTTTTGTTTCAGGAACTTTTGTTAATACCCATATCAATTGCAACAACATCATAAAAGCAAAGAAGGCAAAAATAGGCCAGGGATTGTCTTTAAAAATTCCATTTTTTTCATCAAGAAAAAAAGGTGTGATCAATGTAATGATCCCTGCAAATACCCAATGCACACTGGCGCCAAAAGATTGGCCCATGGCACGGATCTTATTGGGAAAAATCTCAGAAAGAAACACCCATATTACAGCGCCCTGACCGATAGCATGAGATGCTATAAAGAGTAATAAAAAAGTCATTAAAAATACCGGGCTTGCATGCGAAGAAAAAGACCATGCAACCATAGAAAGGCTGATGATATATCCTAATGAACCGATGATAAGTAATGTTTTTCGTCCGATCCTGTCAATAAGATAAAGACCAACAAAAGTAAAAATGAGATTAGTACCGCCTATGGCAATGGAATTCAATAAAGATTCTTTGGCGGCTAATCCGCTCCGTGAAAGAATTTCAGGAGCATAGTACAAAATAAAGTTGATGCCGGAAAGCTGGTTGAAAAAAGCAATCATAAAAGCCAGCCAGATAATGGTACTATGCTTTGAGCTAAAAAAATTGGAAGTATTTCCTCCTATTGCTTCGTGTTGATTGCTTGTAATGATGGCCGAAACTTCTTCATCAACATTTACAACACCGATCTGAGAAAGAATTTTTTTTGCGGCAGTCTGGTCATTTTTTTTTGTAATTAACCAACGTGGACTTTCAGGTACACCCAACACCATCAATGTATAAATGATCGATGGTACAGCCAACACCCCCAACATCCATCGCCAGTCGTTAGCGCCGCCAACACCATGTAAAAAATAATTAGACAAAAAGGCGATTAGTATTCCAAACACAATATTGAATTGGTACAGCGCTCCCAAACGGCCTCTTGTAGCAGGAGTAGAAATTTCTGAAATGTATGTAGGGGCCACTACCGATGATACACCAATACCAACACCGCCAATAAAACGGAAGAAAGAAAAAGTATAAGGATCCTGCGCCAATGCAGAGCCAAATGCAGAAAGGGCAAATAGAATTCCAATCCATAGCAGCACTTTTTTTCTTCCAAACCTGTCGGCGGGAATACTACCCAACAAGGCCCCTGCAACGGTTCCCCACAATGCCATCGACATAATAAAAATGCCATGAAATAATGTAGAGGTATGCCAAAGTTCTTTAATGGGTTGATTTGCACCGGAAATTACTACCGTATCAAAACCGAAAATGAAACCAGCCAATGCTGCAACAATTGACCAGCTAAGTAGTTTGTTCTTATTCATATGTAACCGGGAATTAATAAAGAAAGGTACCAAAGTAAAATAACTTACTTAACCTCAAATAAATATTGCCCTGATTGCTTTACTATTTAAAGAATTTAAGTGAATAGTTTATTCAAACTCTTTTACAGCTTCTCCCAGATCAAACACTTTTGTTGTACCATTTAATTTTGATTGTAATAATGAACTTGCTGCTGCACTTCTGTAGCCGCCTGCACAATGCACCACAATTGGTTTATCCGTTGGAATTTCATTCACCCGGTTTCTAACTTCTGCCAATGGAATGGAAATACTGCTGTCAAATATTTTCCCATGCTTAACTTCTGAGGTATTCTTTACATCTACAATCGTGTTATCATCTGTATGTTTTTTAAACTCATCCACGTTAATTTTTACTACAGGCTGTTTTGCATCTTCCATTACAAATGCTGCTGCTATGCCGGTTTCATAACCGATGACGGCAACTCTTTCCATCATTCTTTGCAGTTGCTCTTGGTTTTCTACAGCCAAATAAAATTTTTCATTTGGTTTAATAATGCTGCCTAACCATGTTTCAAATTTCCCATTCTCCATCAGGTTTACAGAATGAGAAAGATGACCTTCTTTAAAATCTTTTTCTTTTCTGACATCAACTATCCAATATGATCTATCTAACTCATAAGGTGAGTTTTCTCTTGTTTTTATTTTTTTAATATTTTCTTGTAAAGCAGTTGTACCTTTTTTATTCAACGCTACCTCAAAAGAGAAATATGCCGGTATAAAAGGCTGGTCGCTCAACAATTCTTTTACAAATTAACATTCTGTTTGTGGTTGTAACGACCAGTTGGTTTTCTTTTCTTCACCAATAGTACTGCTGTTGGCATCGCTCAAGGCTTTACCGCAAAGGGTTCAGGCACCGTGTGCAGGATATACAATTGCCTCATGATTCAATGGCATCAACTTTTCACGCAGGCTATGATACATTTTTTTTGCCAGTTCATTTCTTTCCGTTTGCAGGTTGCCGTTTTCTTCTCTCAGATCCGGTCTGCCGCAATCGCCGATGAACAAAGTATCTCCTGTAAAAATTGCTTTTTGTTTGCCATCATGTTCCAGCAAAATGGAAATGCTATCCGGTGAATGACCCGGAGTATTAATGGCTGATAAGGTTATTTTACCCAATTGTATTTGGACGCCATCATCAAATGTTTGATGCGGATACAGCGCCTTTACTATTTTACTTGCATAAATAGTTGCACCCAAAGTTTGGTGCAAATCCAAATGACTGTTTATAAAATCGGCATGCGGATGTGTTTCAATAACACCCGTTATTTCAGCTTCGTTTTCCTTTGCATAATCAAGGTATTGCTGCGGATTACGGGAAGGATCGATCAGTATTATTTTCTTTTCACAATCACTAATATTGCATAGTTGTAGTGGCAAAGATTTTTATTTTTAAATTGTTTTACGTGCATACTGTATTTAATTTATTTGTTAACTTAATACAATTTATATAATCATTTGGTGACTGTTATCACATAAGCAAAAGTGATAATTATCACACAAATAAACAGCAGATATTATGAGTTTTACTTATGATGAAGCAGGGATTAAAAAATAATCGGCAACAGTTTTGGCTTTTGGTAATCATTAATGCTTTTGTGGGAATCATGGTAGGACTAGAGCGTAGCGTTTTATCAGGATTGGAAAAATATTTTTAATATAAACGGCAAAACAGCATTGCTTTCGTTTATAATTGCTTTCGGTACAAGTAAGGCGCTTGCTAATTTATTAATGGGAAAATTAACACGCTATATTACCCGCAGGCAAATGCTGATAATTGGTTGGATAGTGGCATTTTCTGTTCCTTTTTTAATTATGTATGCTGACTCGTGGAGCTTCGTAATTGCAGCAAATATTTTATTGGGAATAAATCAGGGGCTTGCATGGTCTGCAACTGTTATTATGAAAATTGATTTGGTTAGAGAAAAAAACCGAGGATTTGCAATGGGTATTAATGAGTTTGCCGCGTTAGCATGACGCACAACAACAGGGCTTTGTGTCAGGTGTGGCATTAGAATTTCCACCGCCCGTAACCGCTGCCCAGCTTTTTGCTAAAGATAAATATTAAGAACCAATGTTTGGCGATGTTGGTCAAGCCCAAACAAATGCCCGGATAATCAGAACTGATGATTGATACAACTTCAAGCCGCACAAAAGCGCATGTTGTGCGTTCTTGCTTTTAAACGAACTGTCTAAATTCAATTATTTAATCTGTCATAAATAAAATCAACTGCGTCACTAACAAGTTGTCCATTTTGATGATTAGATAATACCACTATTGCAATCTTTTTTGACTTGCTGTATCGCATTAAGCAAGAATTACCAAAAGTATCACCGTCTTTTTGATAATAATCGGTTTTTATATCCCATCCCAAGCCAACTTTTCTATTTTTATCTTCATAAAAAACATGCTGTGTCAATTGTATTGCCTTGTCAAACTTATTAGGCAATATGTATGCTTTCAAATATTTTATTAAGTCAACAGCATTAGATTTCAATCCTCCCGCAGGATTAACAGCTTTCAATATTAAATATTCCTGTGGTTCTCCTTGTTGATTGTAAAGTCCCGCAACATTCGGACCGTAGGGTATAGTAAATGAGGTTTGATTCATGTTAAGCGGTATTAAAATATTTTTTTTAATTATAGAAGCATATTCAAGTTTGCTGTTTCTTTCAAGAATATAGCCTAATAATGAAAATGCATAATTATTGTATTGGTAATGCCCATAATTATCTAATGTATCAGTTTCTTTTAGAACGTTAATTAAATATTTCTTATCTACAAACCGAAACGGATTTCTTGAATCTTTATTTAATAGGTCGGTAAAATATTTGTCATTACTTAAGTTAGGTAGCCCTGATTGGTGAGATGCCAAGTCTGTAAGTTTTACTTTGTGTTTTAGTGCAGGTGGTAAGGTTATTTTACTTGAAAGGTATTTGTCTATGTAGTCATTCCTATCAACTCTTTTGTTTAAAATTTGATTTGCTAATAGCAATGCCGTAAATGTTTTTGTTGCAGATCCAATTTCAAATATGGAAGCACTATCCAATCGCTCTGTTCCATTTTTAAATCTTGTACCCAACGAATAATAATTGATAATACCGTCCTTGTAAATTCCAACAACAAGCCCAATATCTGGAAATTTAATTTTTATTCCTTTTTGTCCGTAAAAAAGTGAATCAATAATTTTTTGCTGCGACTGTCCTAATGAACAGGTGGCGATAAAAAGTAATAAAATTCCTATTGTTTTTTTCATATTGAATTTAGTAAATGTCCATTTTAGCATGACGCACAACGACAGGGTTTTGTGTCAGGGGTGTGGCATTAGAAGGCCTACCGCCCGTAACCGCTTCCCGCCTTTTAATAAAGATAAATGTTTAGAAACATTGTTTGGTGATGTTGGTTAAGCCCTTAACCAAAGCTTGGATATGCGGAACTGCAGATTGCTACAACTTCAAACCACACTTGCACAAAACCCATTCCTGTTGCCCTTACTTTCGTCCATTATTTCTAAGTCGGTTTTTAGAATTGCCAATGCGTTTGTCAATAAGCCATTTATATTTTTAAGCAAGACTAAATTGATAAGTCCACGTGAAAAAAAGTTTTTTGGAACTGTTTTATAAGTCCACTCTATTTCGGTTTGTCTATTGCCAAGATCTTTAAATATCCAATCACCTTCAATTCTTTTTGCTAAAAAGCGAAGTTGTGAAGTAAAATTTTCAATTTTATATGAAAACGAAGAGTGAGGGACGGCTGTCATTAAAGTTTCTTTTGAAGTTGAGCTGTCTTCAAAGTAAACCGTTCTTGTTAAACCTGCTTTTATCCATTTTTCTGTTTCATCAGTCTTTATAATGGCGGGCAAGTTTTTGTATTTCTTAAAAATATGTGATAAGTCCACTGGAACAATGTAATTAAAAGTACTGTCAATTGGTGCATTAATTGTCATTACAATTTTTGTCTGGGGATACTTTTTGCTACTTTGAGCAAGAGAAATTCCTGCGTTGCCGGTTGTTAATCCCATTGTCGTTAAAAATGTTGTCATTATATTCTGAGTTTAAATTGTAATGCAAAAGTCGCAACATAATTTTTGACAACATTTGCCAAATGGCAAAAAGTGAACTAACAAATATTTTTTCTAATTCTACTCAATGACGATTGCGTTATTCCTAAATACGAAGCTAAAAATGAAAGCGGTATTCTGTTAGCAAGAGGAGGGAATTTTTCAAGGAAATTAATATAACGAGCCTTAGCATCCTCTGCAAGCATTGGACTAATTCTATTCACTTTTTCAATTAATGACTTTGCTGTAATTTGGTTAATTATGCCATTCCAACCAATGATTGTAGTTGAAAGTCTTTTAGTGCGTCTGCCGAAAACACAAAAAGTTTGCAGTCTGTAATTGCTTGCAAATACTCGGAAGATGGAATTTGATAAGAAAAACTATTAAGATCAACTGCGAAATTATTTTCTTCAATAAAATACCGTGTAATTTCTTTACCCTTATTATTGTAGTAGGAGACTCTTAAAATGCCATTATCCACAAATGCAACTTGTTGAGCAATTTTTCCTGCTTCCGAAAAATAATCTTCCTTTTTTAATTCTATTGCTATCGCGTTGCTTTTTATCAAGTCAATTTGTTGCTTATTAAGTTGCCCAAACTGAAGTTACTAATTTATTAGATTTTCCATTGTCACAAGTTACAAAGTGTCTATCTATTAGAATTTGTCAAATATTTAATAAGTTAGTCTTTGTCAAAGGTTGCGTTAAATGTCTGTCATCAGTTAAAATGGCTTAAATGTTCCCGCATTGGCGTTGTTGCGGAATTTCGCGATCCGTGAGCCGGGAACTGTTGCTGATTAAAAATACAAAAGTCGATGATTTAATCTATTGCTAAATTTATAAAGTCAGGCTGGAGCCATTGCTGATTAGTAGCTGCTGCTGGGTACCTATATTCCTTCAGCCGCAATAATGCCAATGCAATGTTAGTTGGAGTTTATTTAGCTTTTACAAAAGTTAAAGTTCTTGTTACGGGAATAGTTTGATTGGTAGTTTTAAATGAGAGTCGTAAAGTGTCATTCAAAAAATCAAAATTTCTGACCACTGTTTTATTAATTGCTTTTGCATCTAGTGTCCCGATGATATAATGGCTAATTTGTTTTTTAGTATAGTCTATTGAATATTTTCCAAAATATGCATCATAACCATTCATTGCCGTTGAATTGTTTAGATCAACTGCAGATTTTGTAACAGAACTGTCTTTTCTATTTCTTTTCATAAGTTGAGCAGAAACATTACCAAGTGAATCATACATTAATAATGCAATTGGATCTGAACCTAAGCTTGGTTCGAAAAGAATAGAATCATTTTCCGTTTTGTCAATTCGGGAAACTAATGACCATGTTCCGACAGGAGAGAATTTTTTTGAGGCTTTATTTATTTTTGGGGATTGACACCCAAATAAAAGGATCAAACCAAATAGTAATTTCTTCATTTAGACATTTCATTTAATTTTCACCAACGTTAGGGCTTTGCGATGTTAAGATATTTGAATAACGTTTGCCTACAACTGAAGCCCATTTGAAAAACTGATCCTGAAGATAAGGACAAAAAGCCAAATTGAAAATCGTCTGCCCGAACAAATACCATATAGAATTACAAATGCTCATTGTTATTCCGCCCGTATTCGCTGCCGGGATTTTGATAAAGTTAAATATTTAGAACCAATGTTTGGCGATGTTGGTCAAGCCCAAACAAAAGCTCGGATATGCAGAGGTTCAGCTTTTCTCTGTCATTTTATTTTGGTTACCTGTCTATACAGTTTTGTTATTTCATTTGTAACAAGAGTTGGATTGTCTTTCCATACTTTATGTCCACAATTCTTTGCTAAGACATAACTATGATTTTGTAATTCTCCAAAAGTTTTAAGGCAATTCTTCCATTCGTCTCTTTCAGTTTCTTTTACAATTTGTGGTGGAATATCAGCTCCAATTATTGTTAATGGAATATTCGTTGGTATTTGTTTGTCTTTTGTAAAGTCATAGATTGTTTCAAGATTATTAAGAACATAGTAAAGTCCTACTTTCTCTTTTTTTATCATTAACCAATCGTCCTTGGTAATAGATTCTTTTGTTTCTCTTGCTCTTTGTTTTGTAAAAAAGCAAGGCGTTAAAACGTCTATGAAAACTATCCCTTTAACTTTTTTACGGTTTTTCAAAGTAAATAATGTTGAATAATAACTTCCAAAAGAATGGCTAACAACAAAGATATTTTTTGAAACCCCTAATTTATGTAATCCAATTTCTAACGATTTTACTTCATTTGAAATATTAATATTTAAAGTGTCAATTCCACTTAGACCTAAACCTGCTCTGTCATAAGTTATCAATGTAGCTCCTGTTGAGTCGTAAATAGATTTTAAAAAGTCTTTCCAAACGGTGGCATCGTCTCCATTACCTGATTCAAAAAGTATTGGAACGCCTTTTCCTTTGAGCATGTTAAAATGAAGTTTATATCTTCCAACGTCAATTAAAGTGTCAATAGTTTGAGCTTGTCCGAAACGGAAAAAACCTAAAATAAAAAGTATTGTAAATATTTTTTTCATTTTAATTTTAAATTAACTGTCGTGAGTTTCGCACTAATCTCACTGCTAACGAGCAGGTATTGCTGCAGGTGGGATATTTTATAACGTCCCTGGAACCGCTGCCCAATTGAAAATATAAAGTTGAATTTAAGAACAAAACGCCAAATTGAAACTCGCCGGCACGAACTAAAGTACAGCGATGCAAACAGCCGAAGTTTTCGTGCAGCCCACTTTGCACAAAACCCACTACTTGGCTTTAGTTCTTATTTCGTAATGTTCCAAAAACTTATTTTTCGTCTTGTCTCAAAACCTAATTTTTCATAAAGATTTATTGCTCCAACATTTGTTTCTAAGACGTGTAAGTAAGGTGTCTTACTTTGATTGAAAATATTATTTACTGTATGAGCAATTAATTGTTTTGCATATCCTTGTCCTGTGTGGTCTGCGTGAGTAACAATTGCACTTACTTCAACAAAGTCATTCATTCTCATACGTTCGCCAGTTACTGAAACAAGTTGTCCATTTTTGAATACCCCAAAATAGCTGCCAAGTAATGCAGTCTTCCTTTTATAATAACCGGGTTGTACTAAATTAACTAAATCAAATAAAGCATCAGTATGCTCATGGCTAAGGCTTATGATGTGATCTTTTATTACCGTGTCAATTTTATTATGGATAATCATTTGCAGGCACACCAATTCTTTTTTAAATTTTAAAAGATTTGATAGTTTAGGTTTGTCGCCAACAACAAAAAAATTGTCTGCCAATTTTGCGTATTCCGATATTTTTTTTGAAACATTTTCAGTTGAGTTAAATCCACCAAAAGGGCAGTAATCAGGATGGTAAAACTTTATACCATCATAGTCAACTGAAAAAATGTGATGAGCTTCGGATAATGAATACCAAACAGGGTTGTCTAATTTATAGTCATTCTTTTTCATCATTAATCTGAAGTCATTTAGAATTACAGCCAGAACGTGGACTGCTTACTGCAGTGTTGGTATTTTATAACTGTCAGCCAGCAACTGAAGCACATAATATTAATAAAGTTGAAGATAACAATGAATGCTGAAAAAATTTCGTCCGCTCGATATTAGCTGATAGCGGGACAAAAGCCGATTATTCTTCCTTCCGCCAGCATTATAGTAAACCGAATGTTGGCTGCTGTTAACTCAAATTACTTCGAACTTTTAATGACATTCAGAAGTAGTTGAACAGATTCTATAAAAATTTCTGAAGCATCATTTTGAATAAAGTGTCCGGCGTTAGCGATTCCAATTTGCATACTGAAAGGTTTATCTTGTGTCCAAACGCTTTGCGCTAAATAGCGGGCTTTCATCAATTGCGCATTATTTCTCAATGGGGCGTCTGTTATTTTCATAGAAGTAAGTACAACCGTCGGAATATACGGCATAGGAAAGAACCATTTTTCCCATTTGTCGGGTGAATGCCAAACGTTCCACATAGCCTTAAATTCATCATTTTTTGCTTTTGAAAAATATGCCTTTAATGATGTTTCATTGCCTTTTAATTCAATTGACTCTGCATCTTTTTCAAGTAGGAGTAATCTTTTGAAATAATCTTCAAATGTTGCATCATCAAACAAAAGACCTGCTATCCTTGCAGGATGTTTTTTTGCATAAGAACGAATTATGAGCCCACCATAACTATGCCCAATTAAAACAAATGGCTTAGAAATATTTAGGCTGTCAATTAACAAATCTAATTCAGCAACTGTACTGTCAAATTCTTTGTTTCTGTTATCGTAGCTGCTGTTGCCAGTACCTGCTCTTGAATACCGTATAGCTGTTGTAAACTCACTCACCTTGTCATAAACTGAATCAAACGCAGATAAAGGGCGGCCATACCCTGCCACAAAAATAACATAAGTCTCTCCTGCCCCTTTTTTTTGATACTCGATTTGGTTCCCATTTATTTTAAAATATTGTTGGGCAAAAAGAGTATGGGTCAAAAGCAGGCAAAGTACAACGTGTACATTTTTGTATCGATATTTTAGCATTGTATTCATTTTCACTAGCAAATAAATTTTGCACATGGCAGCTAACCACAGGGCTTTGGGCAGGGGTGGAAATAGTATTCCGCCCCCCCGCAACCGCTGCCTGGCTGTATGCTAAAGATAATTGATAAGAACAAATGTTCAGCGATGTTTTTCCCGCCCGAACCGAAACCCGCAAAACTGCTGATGATTGCTGCAAAGTCAAACCGGACTT
>ENA-OBIO01000461-OBIO01000461.1-metagenomes-genome-assembly--contig:-NODE-461-length-21564-cov-4.34293_pt1 | contig 21564 bp, 19 predicted proteins | sample MGYA00153383_OBIO01 | MGnify analysis MGYA00153383 | reverse complement strand
ATCGGGAAGCTCCAGCGATGGATCCGAGCGCACGAAACCGTACGCTTCTGCGACATTCGAGGTGAGCATTCCCCGGCCGTTGGCCAGGAAGCTCACGAGCTCTGGGATCTTCTTCGCGGTAAACAGAGTGTCTCCGGCGGTCTCGATGATCAGGCCGGAAAGCAGATGGTCGCGCAGGTTCTTACCCACCTCCGGTGAGTCCACGAGCACCGGGATGCCGTGTGCCGCGAGTTCACCGGCGCTGCCGATGCCCGAGAGCATCAGCAACTGCGGAGTGTTCACGGCTCCGCCACACAGAACGACCTCGTTGCGAGCCGTCGCCTGCTTCTTCAGCCCGTCGAGGAGGTATTCCACGCCGACCGCACGAGTGCCATCGAACATGATGCGGGTGGCCTGGGCACTCGTTCGCACGGTGAGGTTGTTCCGCCCCTTGGCGGGCGTGAGATAGCCATCGGCGCTGGAGAAACGCTTGCCTCGTTTCTGGCTCACCATGGTCTGGCTGAACCCGTCGGGCAGCGCCGTATTCGGCGCCACCACCGAGTACCCGGCCTGCGTAACCGCCCGGAGGAAGGTCGCCGTGTGCGATCGCGGGCTGCGTTGGTGCTCGATGCTGATGGCGCCCCCGGAGCCCTGGTCGGGATCCGTGTTGCCCTCGACCCGCTCCACGCTGCGGAAGTAGGGAAGCAGCGCGGCGTACGACCAGGTTGATCCCGCTGTCTCAGCCCAATGGTCGTAGTCGGCGGCAAACCCGCGCACCCACATCATGGCGTTGATCGACGACGAGCCGCCGAGCATCTTGCCCCGCGGCCAATAGACGGTGCGGCCGCCGAGTTCGGGCTGGGGCGTCGTGTCGTAGTTCCAGTCGAGCTCGGAACGGAACAGGGCTGAGAATGCGGCCGGGATGTGAACCTCGGTCTTCTTGTCGACGAGCCCGGCCTCGAGAAGGAGCACCGTTCGGGTGCCGTCTTCGGTGAGTTTTGCCGCAAGGGCGGCACCGGATGCCCCGGCGCCGACGACGACGTAGTCGAAGGCGTCGGCGGTGCCGACGTGGGTAGTGCTCATGCGGATACCTCCTGGTTGCGCAGGTCCTTGCGAAGGATCTTGCCCGAAGACGATTTCGGAATGGTGTCGATAAATGCGACCTGGCGGATCTTCTTGTGCGGAGCCACCTGCTCGGCCACGAACGCCATGACTTCGTCGGCCGAGATCTCGGAGCCAGACTGCACAACGACGAATGCCTTCGGAATCTCCTCGCCCTCGGCGTCGTGCGAGCCAACGACCGCGGCGTCCGCAATGCGCGGGTGAGTGAGCAGCAGGGCTTCGAGTTCGGCCGGGGCCACCTGATAGCCCTTGTATTTGATGAGCTCTTTGAGCCGGTCGACGATCGAAACGATCCCCTCGGAGCTCACGGTGGCGATGTCGCCCGTGTGCAGGAACCCGTCTTCGTCGATCGTCTCACGAGTGGCCTCGTCGTTGCCGAGATACCCGCGCATAATGTTCGGTCCACGACAGAGCAGTTCGCCGGGCGCACTGGTGCCCTCGAGCGGCATCTCGATCTCGTCCCCGGTGGCAGTGTCAATAAGCTTACACTCGATGTTCGGAAGGGTTATGCCGACCGAGCCAAGGGGGATATCATCCCGGCTCACCGGAATGCTGTGCGAAACCGGACTCATCTCGCTCATGCCATAGCCCTGGCGCACCAGGCAGCCGAGTCGCTCTGCGACGGCCGTTCCGAGAGCGCCGTCGAATGGCGCCGCGCCAGAGACGATGACCTCCATGCTCGACAGGTCGTACTGGTCGACGAGCGGATGCTTCGCCAGTGCCACCGCGATCGGAGGCGCAATGAATGCCCAGTTGATCTGGAAATCCTGGATGATACGCAGGAACTCCGCCAGGTCGAATCGCGGCATCGTCACCAGCCGCGCCCGGGTACGAAATGCCATATTCAGAAGCACAGTCATGCCATAGATGTGGAAGAACGGCAGCACCGCGAGTACCCGGGAAGCCGAATCCGCCCCCAAAAGGGGAAGGGACTGTGCCACATTCGCCACGAGGTTGCGATGGGTGAGAATCACCCCCTTCGGACGGCCCGTCGTACCCGAGGAGTACGGCAGCACGGCGATCTGCTCGGCGGGGTCGAACCGCACGTCGGGCGCGGGGTTGTTTTCGGTGAGCAGGTCACGCAGCGACGCATGGCCCTCGGCTCCATCGAGCACGATCACATGGTCGTCGGCGATTCCGGCCCGCGAAGCCGCATCTTTCGCGGCGGCGAGAAGCGGCGACACCGTGAAGAGGAAGCGCGCCTTCGAGTCGCTGAGCTGCGTGCCCATCTCCTCCCCGGTGTAGAGCGCGTTGACGGTCGTCGCGGTGGCACCCGCCCGCAGGATGCCGTGAAAGACCGCAGCGAAGGCGGGCACGTTGGGCGAATGCAGCGCCACGACATCACCGAGTCCGATGCCCCGGGCCGCGAGCGCCCCCGCCACGAGGTTGATCTGGCCGATCATTTGGCGATAGCTCGTCTCGGCGCCGGAAGCGCCATCCACTATCGCGATGCGGTCCAGATCGGCCGCATCGATGCTGGCGAATAGGTAGTCGTAGACGCTGAGGTGCGGGATGTCGACATCCGGCAGAGGTCCTCGAAAAACCACGTGAATCTCCTTTGATCGTGTGGTGAGTGGTGCTCCTACTGTGGCCTAAGAAACCTATCGGTGTCAGGCGCGGAATGCCGAGATGAAGATGGCGGGCATTTTGAACCACGACGGTGCGGCAGCGAAACCGGCCAGCAGCCTGCCCGTTTTCTTGGCACTGCGGGCGGTGACGAACCACGGTGGCTTCGGGAACAGCGCGAACTCCCCATGCAGCGCGGACCGGGGGAACGGGCGGAATGGACCTCGAGCGATTGTCTTCTCGGTGCCGTCGAGCAGAAGGGCGTTGTGCACGACACCAATACCGCTCTGCACATTATCGAGAGTGTGACCGGGGAAGGCGCCCCACGGGGCTCCCGGGGTGAGAAAGCCGAGGGCGGTCCAGGTGTTGACCGCGATGGTGCCGTAGTCGAGTCTGGCCAGGGCGTTCTCGAATCCGGCGCCGAGCTGTTTGATGGTGCTCGGCAGCCCGATGATGTTGGCCCCGAGTGTACCGACGAAGTCGCGGTTGACGGTGTCGACCGCGGTGTCGAGGAATTCCTGCCCAGTGCCAGGGAGCTCGATCACACCGAGTACCGGCGAGAAGTACTCCGTCGTCAGGATCGTCGAGGCATCATCGTTCGCGTGGATGTCGACGAGCAGCCGCCCTCCGCTCGACCCGAATCGCTCGGCACCGGGGTAGGAGGTGGAGGCCGAGTCGACCCGGACATCGCTGCCCGGGTACCACGGGGCGCGGTCGGGGGTGCGGGTGAGAGCGCTGCGCAGCTCCGCGAGGAATGCCTTGCGCTGCGGCCACTGGGAACTGAGCACCACTATCTGGCCGGCGATGCAGTTGTAGCCGCCGTTGTGCAGGCGCTGGGTGACCACGTGTTCGGCCTGGTATTTCAGGTCGGCCTGTGACCAAGCCCCGGGCAGCACGATGATGGGGGCCACGCCGCCGAGTTCGCTGGTGATCGGTTTTTTGAGCAATGGCGTGCCGGAGGCCTTGCGATCGGCCACCCCGGGGCCGGTGCCCCAGACGATCAGGTCGTGGGTGGCCGCGCTGCCGGTGATGTGCACGTGAGAGATGCCTGGATGGTTGGCGAGGTAGCTTCCGACATCGCCTGCACCCGTCACGATGCGCAGCAGACCGAGGTCGATGAGCGGTTTGAAGGCGGCTGAGTAGGGCGCGAGCATCCGGTCCATCACCGGATTGAGCTTGAGAAGCGCGACCCGGTTATGGGCAATAAGTTCATAGAGCACATCGAGCGGCGGGATGCCGGTGATGTTGCCGGCACCGAGCACGAGGCCGACTCCGTTGGTCTCGGTCGGGGTGCGGGCACCGAGGCCGGCGGATGACCGCACCGAGTCCACGGACGTGCCCGGCTTCATCCACACTTCGGCGCTGAAACCGTGCAAGAGCAGTGCCTCATAGGCGTTCGCTGGCAGTACCGGCACGCTCACCCGACCGCCGGGCGCTGTGCCGAGTTTCTTGTCAGCGATCGGGCTCGTGCCGGAGGCGATCGCGCCCAGCGTGTGCTGAAGAGCCAGCAGGCTAGAGAGCACGACGTAGGGTCCCGAAATCCATTCTTCGCCTACGAAAGGCGAATCAGGGTCGAGGTTCTTCGCGCGAGTGGCCGCGTCGACCCACTGGTCCGCGGCCGCAGCGACAGAAGCATGCACCTGGCTGAGCAGGGAAACGCGGGCGGGAACGGTCATCTTGGCCCAGCGAGACTCGCCCTCGGAAAGCTGACTGATCGCGGAATCCAGATCGCCCCGAATGGATGCGTCGAGCGTGGGAACGGCCGTGGCGGGCACGGTCGGCTCTGTGGTGGTCATCAATCTCCTTTGATCGCTGCCTGCTTGGTCTTCGGCATAATCGCAACGACCATGCCTCACCTAAGAAGTTCCAGTATCGCCCATGATCGAGGAGAGTGCGATGGGCGAACGCCGCCTGTTCCCCTAATACCGTTGTGCCGCCGCACAACGTCGCGATACAGTCCAGCTATGTCCATCGACCAGGAACTCACGCGCAGCGTCGCGGTCTCGCCCGCCCGACCGGATGACGGCGGATCCTCCGGCTTCTTCCTCGAACTGGTCGACTCGGTCGGAGCACTCACCGACGGCGTCGTCGACCAGATCCTCGCCGGCGAACACGCGTACTCCGAGAACCCGATGTCCCGCGATCTTTTGCATTCGATCGTGCGCGAAAATATCTCGGCATTGCTCGCTACCCTCGCCGGCACGACCAACTCGCTCGCCGCCCCGCGCCGCGCCGGCCGCGTCAAGGCCGAGCACGGAATCCCGATGACGAGCCTGCTGCACGCCTACCGTCTTGCGGGACTGCAACTGTGGGATGAGATGATGTCCCGCTCGGTCGGCACCCAGCGCACCGAGACGCTGCTGCACCTGTCGTCGGATGTCTGGGGCATCATCGACCGATTCTCGGGCGCCGCCGCCGAGGCGTATCGCGCGTTCGTGGACGAGCGTGATCGCCGCGATGAGCAGGCGCGCAGCGTCATGTTGCTCAGCCTTCTCGACGGTAGCGCCGCCCCCGGGGAGATCGGCGGCCTTCTTCGTGCGCTCGAACTGCCGGAGCATGCCAGCTACCTCGTTATCGCCGCCGAGCGCAGCAGTAGCGGCGCCGACCCGGTTCCTGAGGTACACGGACGACTTCGCGCGGCGGGCATCTCCTCCGCCTGGACCGCCTGGAAGGGAGAATATGTGGGCCTCATCGGGGTCGCCCCCCGAGCGGAACTCGACCGTGCCGTTTCGATTGTCGCGACCGGTGCCAGGTCAAGGGTCGGCATCAGCCGTGCTTTCACCCAGCTCGCGGCCTCGCCGGATGCCGTGAGTCAGGCCCGCATGTCGGTCGAGTGCATCGCATCGCCGGGCGTCGGCATCCACCGATACGGATCGGCACCGCTCGACCTGCTGCTCGTGGCGCAGCCGGGCTACGGGGCCGAGCTGCGGAACAGTGTCTTCGCGAAACTCCTTGGCCCGAACTCTGTCGATGGCGCGGATTCTGCCGACGGCCCGAATTCTGCTGACGGCGTGGTGCTTCTCGACACGCTCGAAGCGTGGTTCGACGCCGACGGCTCGACGACAGACGCCGGAAAGCGGATGCACTGCCACCGCAACACGGTGCTCTACCGACTCGGACGTATCGCCGATCTCACCGGACGCTCCGTGTCACGGCCGGCCGAGGCATCCGAGCTCTATGCCGCCCTGCGCGCGGTGCGCCTCGGCGGGATTCGCACCTAAAGACGTTCGATGATGGTGGCGTTCGCCATGCCGCCGCCCTCGCACATCACCTGGAGGCCGTAGCGACCGCCGGTGGCTTCGAGATGGTTGACCATCGTGGCGAGGAGTCGGGCACCGGATGCTCCGAGTGCGTGCCCAAGCGCGATCGCGCCGCCGCGTGGGTTGAGCTTCGTTGCATCCGCTCCGGTCTCGGCGAGCCAGGCCAACGGCACGGGAGCAAACGCCTCGTTCACCTCGAAGGCGTCGATGTCGTCGATCGTGAGTCCGGCCTTCGTGAGCACCTTCGCCGTGGCGGGGATCACTCCGGTGAGCATGAACAGTGGGTCGCTGCCGGTCACGGCGAAACTATGGAACCGCGCGCGCGGCTTCAGCCCGAGTTCGGCGGCCTTCGACTCGCTCATGATGAGGGTCGCGGCGGCGGCGTCGGTGAGGGGGGAGGAGTTGCCTGGGGTAATGTTCCAGCCGATCTCCGGGAAGCGCGCGGCGAATCGTTCGGTGTAGAAGGCCGGCTTGAGGCCAGCCAGGCCCTCCGCAGTCGTCGCGGGGCGCACCGTCTCATCCGTCGTGACGTCGCCAACGGCGATGAGTTCGTTGGCGAAATAGCCGGCGGCGGCCGCCTCAGCGGCGAGCTGGTGTGAGCGTGCCGCGAAGTCGTCGAGCTGCGCGCGCGAGAATCCCCACTTGCTCGTGATCAGCTCGGCGGAAATGCCCTGGCCGACGAGCCCGTCGGGGTAGCGCGCAGCCACCTGCTCGCCGTAGATGTCTTCGCCCATGATCGAGTAGCCGATGGGGTTGCTGCTCATCGACTCCACGCCGCAGGCGATGGCGATGTCGTAGTTGCCGGTCATGATGCCCTGGGCGGCAAAGACGGCGGCCTGCTGGCTGGAGCCGCACTGCCGGTCGATCGTGACGGCGGGAACGTGATCGGGGAAACCGGCGCCGAGCACCGCGTTGCGGGTCACGTTATAGGTCTGCTTGCCGGCCTGCGCGACGCATCCGCCGATCACGTCGTCGATGGTCGCCGGGTCGACGCCATTGCGCTCGACGAGGGCGCGCAGGGTGATGGCGAGCAGGTCGACGGGATGCACACCACTCAGCGAGCCGCCCGGCTTGCCGCGGCCTGAGGGGGTGCGGATGACGTCGACGATCACTGCAGAGGTGTTCATGGGGGACTCCCTTGTCTTGGTTCCTCCAGCTTAAGCACGGGAGCTCGACCGTGCGCGCGGTTGTCCGTGCGGCAGCTTGTCAGCCGTGCGGCAGTTCGTTTGGCCGCATGGCTGACAAACGGACGCACGGTCTCCGGTTGGCTCGGGTGCGGCGATTCCCATCCACTCCTTCACATTCAGACTGTGAGTCCGGCGTCCGCCAAAAGGGATCGGACAGCGGGTCGGTCGCGCCCGGCCGGGCACCCTGAGGGCATGCCACCACTCACGGCCGACTGGATCGACCACATCCACCTCACCCGGCAACTGCCGACTCCGGGCGAGCGCTCCGCATTCTTCGCTTCAGTCGCGCGAGGAGAGTTGGTCGCCCTCTTCCCGGGCGTGTACATTCGGGCATCGCTCTGGAATGCCCTGAGCGGGGACCGAAGGTATCGGGCTCGCGTCAAGGCCGTATCGCTTGCCGCTCCTGTCGGCACCGTCTTCTCGCACCACTCCGCTGCTGCGTTGTGGCGGCTGCCACTCGTGGGCTCGTGGCCGACCAGGGCACACGTCCTCGTGCCGCGAGCTACCGGTGGTCGGTCGACCGGCATGCTCGAGCGACACACGGTCGGATTCCCTCGCGAATCGATCTCGATCGACCAGCTCAGCGTTACGACGCTCGCACGCACGGTGGCGGACATGGCAGCGTGCACTACTTTTGCGGCAGGTGTCGCGCTCGCGGATGCCGCGCTGCGCCGAACCGCGCATCCGCTCGCGTCGGTCCCTCGCACGCTGGTCACACAGCATGACCTGATTCGCGAACTCGACGAGATGCCGCTGACGCACGGTAGCGTGAAAGCCAGGCGAGCGATCGAGTTCGCCGATGGAAATTCAGACCGGCCGGGGGAGTCGGTGAGCCGCGCGAACATGCAGTGTCTCGGGATCCCGATGCCGCAATTGCAGGTCGCTGTGACGGGAGCGAGCGGTCAGGTCTATATCGTCGACTTCTGGTGGCCGGAGTTCAACATGATCGGCGAATTCGACGGAAATGCGAAGTACACCGATCCGGAATTCTTGCGCGGCCGAACTCCTGAGCAAGCTCTCATCGATGAGAAGCGGCGCGAGGATGACCTTCGGGCGGCGGGCCACGGGATGACTCGGTGGCACTGGCAGATCGCGTGTTCGCTGAATCGACTGCGGGCGCACCTCCTAGCCGCAGGCATCCGCTAGTCATATTTCCGGTGGCGGATGCGGCGGCACGATGGCGTCGGATGCCGCGATGGCGACGCTGCGACGCGCGATGGCGACGCCGCGATGCCTGCGCCGGCGCGACCATGCTGCGCCGGCGCGACCATGCTGTCGTTCGTCAGCCGTGAGGGCTTGTGTTCGGCCGCATGGCTGACGGACGAGCGCATGGTTAGCCACATCACCACAGGGCCGAAAGGCACAGGCTGAATCGACCCGGCCGCCCCAGCCCAGCCATTTTCACAGTGCTCGCAGCGCGAGGCGGCATAATCGGGAAGGAATTGGCCGAAGCGGCGTTGAATCCAGTATCACCGAAAACCGTCGTCGCGCAGGTGACTGCGGTCTGGCCAGGAACAGGAAGCGCACTCCCATGTCGCAACGCGTCTACAACGACATCACCGAAATCTTTGGTAACACCCCGCTCGTGCGGCTCAACAAGGTCACCAAGGGCCTCGGAGCGACGGTGCTCGCGAAGCTGGAGTTTTATAACCCCTCCGCGAGCGTCAAGGACCGTCTCGCGGTCGCCATCGTCGATGCGGCCGAAAAGTCGGGCGAGTTGAAGCCCGGCGGCACGATCGTCGAGAGCACCAGCGGCAACACCGGCATCGCGCTCGCGATGGTCGGCGCGGCCCGCGGCTACAAGGTGATTCTCACCATGCCGGAAACCATGAGCAAGGAGCGGCGGATGCTGCTGCGCGCGTACGGCGCCGATCTCGTGCTGACCCCCGGCCCCGGCGGTATGAAGTCCGCCGTCGACCGCGCGGCCGACATCGTCGCCAGCACCCCAGGAGCCGTCTACGCACAACAGTTTGCGAACGCCGCGAATCCGGCCATCCACCACGCCACCACCGGTCCCGAGATCTGGAACGACACGGAGGGAGCGGTCGACATTTTTGTCGCGGGCATCGGCACTGGCGGCACGATTACCGGCACGGGAAACTATCTCAAGGAGCAGAAGCCGGGCCTCACCGTTATCGGCGTCGAGCCGGCCGAGTCGCCCATCCTCAACGGGGGAGCACCCGGGCCGCACAAGATCCAGGGCCTCGGGGCGAACTTCGTGCCCGAAGTTCTCGACCGCGAGGTCTATGACGAGATCATCGACATCGACATCACCCGCTCCGTCGCGATGGCACGTCGTCTCGCGGCGGAGGAGGGCATCCTCGCCGGGATCTCCTCCGGGGCGAGCGTGCAGGCTGCCGTCGATCTGGCCGCGCGACCGGAGAACGCGGGCAAGACCATCGTGGTGATCATCGCGAGCTTCGGTGAGCGGTATCTCTCGACAGTGCTGTACGAAGACCTCGCGGACTGACCGGATGCCGTTCAGGGGCATTCGTGAAGACATCCGGATGGCTCGGCAAAATGATCCGGCAGCGCGGTCGAATGCCGAGGTGTTCCTTGCCTACTCCGGTCTGCATGCGGTGTGGGGCTATCGTGTCGCGCACCGTCTGTGGAAGTGGCGGCTGTTTCTCTTGGCCCGCATCTACTCGCAAATCGTGCGGACGTTCACCGGGATAGAGATCCATCCGGGTGCGACTATCGGCCGCCGACTCTTTATTGATCACGGCATGGGCGTGGTGATCGGCGAGACCGCGATTGTCGGCAATGACGTGTTGATTTATCACGGCGTCACCCTCGGCGGCACGAGCTCTGTGCGGGAGCGCCGGCACCCCACCATCGGCGACCGCGTGGTGGTCGGCGCGGGTGCGAGTGTGCTCGGGCCCGTCACCATCGGGCACGACTCGATCATCGGGGCGAACGCGGTTGTAGTGACGGATGCTCCGCCGCACTCGGTGCTCACCGGCATTCCGGCGCGCGTGCGACCGCGAACCGCGTCATCCGCCGCCGATACGTTCACGGACCCCGCGATCTACATCTGACCCCGCTGATTAAGAGGCAGTTCTAAAGGTCGAGCGTGTCTCCCGGCTCGAGGGCCACATACTCCCCGCCGCCCTGTTCGGCAGCCCACTTCAGGCGGTCGCCACCCATCGCCTTACCCGCGGTCGAGAGCACCATTTCATGGGTGGCGAAGGCACGGCGAGGTCGCACGGCGAGCACAAAATCGATCGCTTCGCCGATCTTCAGCCAGGGAGCGCCGACGGGTGCTGCGAGCACATCCACTTCGACGCCCTCCGGCACCGTGAAGGAGTCGCCTGGGTAGTACAGAGCGTCGTTGACCAGCACGCCCACGTTGTCCACGATCGGAATCGAGGAGTGGATCACGGCGTGCTTTTCGCCGAAGAAGCGCAGTGAGAACGGCTCGGCGTTGATCGTGTCACCGTCTTTCACGATGATGATGTCGAAGTCGGTGGCCGCGAGAGCCACGCCTTCCGGCCCGTACAGCTTCGCATCGGGGTTGCGCTTCAGGATGCGGGTGAGCTGGTCGGCGGTCCAGTGATCGCCGTGTTCGTGGGTGATCACCACAGCGACGACGTCGGTGAGGCCGACGAGTGCGGTGGTGAAGATTCCGGGATCGATCACGAGCGTCTTGCCCGAGGATTCGAGGATGAGGCAGGCATGTTCTTGTTTCGTGATGCGCATTTTTCCGACTGTACTCGAATCTGTGCGGCTCGGAAGTTTCGCGAATGGCATCCGACATACTGGTGGAATGACGACACCGCTGCCGCTCTCGTGACCGCTTTGCGGATTGTCGTCGCGATCAATCCGACCGCCTCATTCGGCAAGGGACGCGCGGTCGGCCCCGCCGTCGTGCAAAGCCTGCGCGGGGCCGGCCATCGGGTGACCGCCCTGAGCGAGCCGACGATGGCAGACCTTCACCGTGAGGCCGAGAAGGCGGTCGCTCTTGCCCCGGATGCTCTCGTGGTTGTGGGCGGCGATGGCATGGTGAGCCTCGGCGCGAACCTCGTTGCCGGCACGCGCATCCCGCTCGGAATCGTGCCGTCGGGCACCGGTAACGACGTCTCCCGCGGCTTGCGGATCCCGATCGGGGACACCGATGCGGCGACCGACCAGCTACTCAGCGCTCTCACGCGTGAGCCGCGCGTGATCGATGCCGCGCTCATTCGCCACGCGGGGCAGCCCGACCGTTGGTATGCCGGCGTGCTCTCGGCCGGATTCGATGCGCTCGTCAACGAGCGCGCGAACCTCATGCGCTGGCCGCGCGGGAAGAGCCGCTACAACGTGGCTCTGTTTCGTGAACTCGCGACCCTCAAACCCACGACCTATCGACTGGTTCTCGATGGTGTCGAATGGAACACAGCGGGCACACTCGTGTCGATCGCCAACAACACCTCGTTCGGCGGTGGGATGCTGATCACCCCCGATGCCCTGCTCGATGACGGGCTGCTCGACGTGTGCGTGGTCGAGCCGCTGTCACGAATTGCATTCCTTGGGATCTTCCCGCGCGTGTTCAAGGGCACGCACGTGACCGATCCGCGAGTCTCGATTCGTCGCGCGAAGCACGTAAGGATCGAGGCGGATGGCGTGGTCGCCTACGCCGACGGCGAGCGAGTGGGCCCGCTGCCGCTTGAGATCGAAATCGTGCCGGGGGCCCTGCGCATTCTGTCGCCCTGAGCACAGCACCGGTCCCGTTTTGGTGCGTCTCGCTGGCATGTGGCATACTCGGGGAGTTGTCCACTTGCGGCCCCATCGTATAGCGGCCTAGTACGCTGCCCTCTCACGGCGGTAACACCGGTTCGAATCCGGTTGGGGTCACAGTAGCCCGGATGCCAGGTATTCACTGGCGTCCGGGCCTGTTTATTGAGGCCGCTGGAGCCCCCGAAAACGGCCAGTGGCAACATTTTGGCAACAGTGCAAGCTGTCGATGATCGCCTCGGTTCGGTTGGATCCATCTCACATCGCGCTGTCTCATCCGATCGTGCCAGTCCGGGCTCACTTCACGCGGTCGCATACTGAAGGCATGCGGGAATTGACGTTGGTTCAGCGAAACCTTCTCGATGGTTGGCTCGATGACTGGGAAGTGCTCGCCGATCTTTCATGGCCACTTCAAGACACGGCGGTACTTGACGTGCGGTCAGGCGGGCGGCGGTACATCGTCAAGGCCAGTCGAGCCAGCCACCACATAGCGCGAGAGATCGACGCCCACGACCAGTTCCTTCGAAGGTTCAGCGTCTGGGTACCGCAGTTGGCTCACTCTTCACGCGATGAACTCATCCTGGTAACCCATTACCTCCCCGGGGAACTCGTCGAGGGGACTGACGCCGAAGTGGATCCTGAGATCTACCGTCAGGCGGGATGCCGGCTCAAACAACTTCTCCTTCCTGGCCCTCTATCCGAGCACTACATCCAAAGGCTTGTCACAGACGCCAGGCTGTCGATTTCGCGGGCTCGCTTACTGGTGCCCGAAGTGCAGCTCGCGGAACTCGAGGCGCGGCTTGTTTCCGTCTCGATCCGCCCAGTGGCTCTTTCGTTTACTCACGGTGACTATCAGCCGCGCAACTGGCTCGTGAACGACGGTCAACTGCGAGTGATTGATTTCGGTCGCGCGGACCAGCGCCATTGGACCAGCGAGCTCGTCAGACTGGCCAACCAACAGTTCGCAGGGCGCCCACACCTTGAATGCGCGTTCTTGGAAGGCCTCGATCGACCAATGACCGCACAGGATTCTGAGATCTACCGGCTGGAGTGCATTCAGCAGGCTCTTGGAACGGTGGTCTGGGCGAACAGCATTAACGACTCGGCCTTTGAAGATCACGGGCGGAGCATGGTCCGCGCGGTGCTCACCGGCGGGTGACTGCGCGACTCCCGAATCACAACCCTGGTCAATTCGAGATGGACCGATGACGCCGATTGAGGGAAAAGTTATACCGGGTTATACTTTGGGAATGAAGACGGCAATCTCCCTCCCCGACGAAACTTTCGATCGCGCATCTCGTCGAGCCAAGGAACTCGGGATGAGCCGCTCGGAGTTCTTCGCCCGCGCGGCGGTCAACTACCTGGATGAGCTGGACGCCAAGTCACTGACCGCACAGATGGACGCGGCGCTCGACCTCATCGGGGAGACGGATGAGTCGACCGAGCTCGCCGTCAGCGCCGGACGCCGTGTTCTCGGCGCTACCGACGAATGGTGATCCTACGAGGAGGCATCTATTGGGCGGACCTGGGCGCACCGGACGGAAGCCGCCCGGCAAAGCGTCGCCCCGTGCTCGTCATCCAATCCGACTCGTTCAATGACAGCCGACTGGCGACGGTGCTGGCGACCGTGATCACCTCGAAAACCGCCCTCGCGGCGATGCCCGGCAACGTGTTCCTTCCTTCGGCGGTCTCTGGTCTTCCGCGCGACTCGGTCGTCAACGTCACGGCAGTCGTCACACTGAACAAGTCGGATCTCGAGGAGAAGTGTGGCCAGATTTCGGACGGAATTCTTGACGGGGTGGATGACGGGCTCCGCTTAGTTTTCGGGCTCTAGCCGGGGGCATTGCTACGTCACCAGAAGATTTACGTGCGGTTTGAGCTGCGAACTCACTCCGGCAGACTCACCTGCAGCGCCGCGTGACGCAGCCACGGGTTGCTGTCGGTCGACCAGCGAGCGAGGGCCATGATCGCGCGGGCTCGGCCCGCAGCATCCAGAGCCTCGACCAGCGGGCTGATCACCTCCCTGATGAGGGGATCGGCGAGCGCTGGCGTGCGCGCATCCCGCAGGAAACCCTCGAGGCGGGTGAGGTCGGAGTTGTCGAGCAGGCGCACGTGGGTCTGCAGCAGCACGATGGCCGCCAGCCGGCGCTCGAAGACGGGTGGATTCCAGAGTTCGGAGCTCAGGGCGGTGATCTCGTCGTGCCCGAGGCCGGGATACCGCTGGGCGACATCCCGAATCGTGCCGCGCACGGCGCCAACGGATGCTCCGTAGAACTGTAGGTCGGTGCCGATGCGGGCCTCTTCGTCGATCGCGCGCTGCCAGGTCGCCTCGAGTTGGAGGGCGGCATCCACAAACTCGCCGGGGTCACTCACTCCATTAGCCAAGGGGTTGCGCAATCTCCCAGATGTGACCTCCGGGATCTCGGAAACTCGCCGTCCGGATACCCCACTCGCGATCCATCGGACCGTTCAGCAGCTCGACCCCTCGCGCGGTGAGCTCGGCGCAGGTGGCGTCCACGTTCTCCACATCGAGCGTGAGTTGCAGCCGCGAACCGGAGCCGGGGGAGGCCACCGTTGCGGGGTCGATGAGGCTGACGGCCGCAGAAGACTTGAGCAGGTTGATCATCGTATTGTCGAAACGGAATACTGCCGAGTTTTCGTCTTCGAAGAGGATCGGCAACCCGAACACCTCGAGGTAGAAGGCCCTGGTCGCCGCGAGATCGTCGACGAACAGGGTGATGGCGCTGATCGATCCGGGCCACACGGCCATGTGTTCTCCTCGTTTCCGTTGCTAGACAAGTTACGCCGAAGCCGACGACAGAACCGCTCCATAGCCATAACATGAGCATATGTACTCAAGGACTGCGACAGTTTCTCTCCTAGTGATGTCGCGGTGACAGAGCGCACCGGGCCGACCGACCTCGTCGATTTCTCAGAGATGCTCGCGCGCGGGCAGGCGGATGCCGGAGGCTACAGGTTCGACCCACTCGACCCTCTCGTCCTGGCCAGGGCTCGCCGCCGTCGCATCCGTCGCCGTGTCACCGGGCTTGTCGTGCTGCTCGTGATCGTCGCGGCCGTCGGCACGTACCTGCCGCTCACCCTTCTCGCGCCGCTCAGCCCGGCGACGCTGTCGTCGACCAAGCCGTCGTTCACCCAGCCGGGGGCGGTGGTGCTCACTCTCCCGAGCGTGGGGGAGGCCGCCGTGAGCGTCACCGGCGCCGAGGCATATCCGCGCACTGTTGGTACCAACGGCATTCTCGCCTCGAGTGGCCGGGCGGGCCCGCTGCCGATCGCAAGTATCAGCAAGCTGATTACCGCGCTCGTCGTGCTCGACGTAAAGCCCCTCACGGGGACGGATCCCGGGCCGACCCTCACCTTCAGCAAGGCCGATCACGATCTCTATGACCAGTACTACGTGCTCGGCGCTTCGATCGAACCGATGAAGACCGGCAGCACGCTGTCCGAGCATGACGCGCTCGCACTCATGCTGGTGGCATCCGCCTGCAACTACGCGGATGCGGTGAGCACCTGGGCGTTCGGATCTCGCGCCCGCTACCTCAGCGCAGTGAAGAGCTGGCTCGCCACCCATGGTCTCACCAACACGACCATCGTGGAGCCGACCGGTATCGACCCGCGCAACGTCAGCACCCCGGCTGATCTGATCGCCATCGGAAAGCTCGCGATAATGAACCCGGCGGTCGCCGCGATCGTGGGATCGCGTTCGATTACGGTGCCCGGAGTGGGATCCCTGTCGAACAACAACATCAGTCTCGGCTCAGAGGGGATCAACGGCATCAAGACCGGCACCCTCGACACGGTCGGTTCGAGCCTGTTGTTCTCGGCCACCGCGGACGTCGGCCTCGCCAAGCCGATCACCATCGTCGGGGTGATCCTGGGCGGAGAAAGCCGTGAATCGGTGGATCGTGCCGCGCAGCTGATGGTCCGCAGCATCCGGTCCGGCTTCCATACCGTTCAACTCGTGGGTGACGGCACGGTCGTTGGACGCTACTCAACGACCTGGAAAGACGGCGCGCGCGTGGTGACCGGTAGCAGGGCATCCGTGCTCACCTGGTCGGATGCGCCGATTACCTCAAAAATGACGATAAAGCCCGTAACGACGGCGACCGATGGCTCGACGGTCGGCAGCCTCGATTTCGTCGTCGACGGCGCTCCGATCGCGGTGCCGCTCGTGCTGGACGGCTCGATCTCCGGGCCGGACGGATGGTGGCGGCTCACGCATCCGCACGAGTTGCTCAGCGTGCGCTGAACCTCACCGCCGCTCGAATCACAGCCGGGCGAGCCTCTCGATGTCTTCGAGGAAATCGGCCGCGACCTGCGGCGACACCGTGGTGCGGGTCGACCGGATGGCGGAAATGTAGTCTTTCGTGCTCGGACCGGCCGGAGTGGACTCGTCCGTTCCTGCGAAAAGCGCACGCTCGAGCGCCTCCTGGGATGCCCGGCGCGCGGCGTATTCCACGTCGGCGGGGGAAAACCCGTCACTCGCCACGACGAGGGCGTCGAGGTCGATGAGACCGGTCATCGAGATGGGCACGTAACGCTCCCAAATGGCCAGTCGGGCCGCTGTATCCGGCAGGCCGATCGGCACGACATAGTCGAACCGACCGTGGCGAAGGAAGGCCGAATCGAGGGCGCGGATGAAGTTGGTTGCGCAGACGAGCAGCCGTCCGGGCTGTTCGCGGAAGGCCGGGATGATCTTCAACAGTTCATTTGTCACGCCCTGAAGCGCCGACGGCGGCTCTCCGCCGCGATGGGCGGCGATCTCCTCCACCTCGTCGATGAATACGACCGCGTGCTCAAGCTCGGAGATTTTCAAAAAGGTCTCGCGAAGGGCGCCGGCCAGTCCCTTGGGGTCCGCCGCAAGTCGAGAGGGAAAGACCTCAACAAAGGGCCATTCGAGGCGGGAGGCGATCGCCTTGGCGAAGGTGGTCTTGCCGGTGCCGGGAGGCCCGAACAACACAACGGCCTTCGGCGGTACCACGCCATATTGCTCGGCCATATCGGGCTTGGCGAGCGGCATCACGAGGCGGCGTTCGAGCAGCTCTTTCTCTCGCTGCATCCCACCGACACTTTCCCAGAGGTCACGGGGAAGGATGCGTCCGCCGAGCTCACTCAGCGAGCGCAGCTCTTCGCGCTGCACCGGGATGTGGCGCTCGAAGTAGCGCAAATTCTTCTTGACCTCGAAGCCGCGATTGAGGAAGGCATCCACCCGGCTCGGAGATTCTGGCATGAGCGCGGAGAGCTTGGCGAGGCCGTGCGGTGCCATCCGGTTTTCGAGAGCGGCCAGCATTGCCGTGCCGATGCCCTGCCCCTGCCAGGGCTCGGCGGTGGACAGGAACACGATCCAGCCCTGGGCGTGAGCGGCGCGCCCGACGGCAGCACCCACCACTTCCTCGCCGTGCATTGCCACAACGGCATGGTCTTTCTGGCAGGAGGCGAGCACCTCGGAGAGCCCGTAGACCGGTTCGGCCTTCGCGGCGGTGATCTCCTCCCAGAGGTGCAGGATGCCATCGAGATCGTCGGAGTGGAAGTCTCGGATGCGCCAACCGGTCATTGTGGTTCCCTCGCGTGAATTTCGTGTGGGTGTCAATCTAGGCCACTGACCTCTGGGGAAGCCCCTACCGGATGGTCCAGTCACCGTTCGAGTGCACGACCACGATCGACGGCCCCTCGGAGATTGAGCCAGAGCCCGAGAAAACACCGGTGTCTTCGAAGGCAACGATGAGGGGTGCACCTGGATCCTTGATCTGACGTATCTCGAAGAGCGACGAACCGGTGGATCGCAGCGCCAGGTCGCGGTTCGGGCCATCGTAGCGAAAGACCCGGTCACCCGATCCCTCGGCGGCAACACCGAGTGGCAGAGCGTCTGCAAGGGGGGACAACGTGATGCTCCAGGGGCCGTCTGTGTCGACCAACAGTGTCGACGGGATCGCCCCGGTGCTTGGCACTCCGAAGGCGGTCACTCCGGAGTAATCGCCGACGGTATCGACGATCTTTTCCCCGGTCGAAGTGCCGCCAGCATCGACCGCGGAAATTCTGAAACGGTTCGAACCCGCGTGCGTGATGGTGAGCAGCCCTGATCGTGCACCGGCCGGCAGCGCAACAGTGCTACTGCCCAATCCGGTCACCGCTACTGCGACGAAAGTCCCGAACTTTTGGTCATACCAGGTAGCCGGGTCGGGTGCCGGCTCGGTCGATTGCACCTCTACCGGTGCGGCTTTTCCGGTTGTATTTGAGGGGTACTCGAGCGTGAGCTCCACTGAACTCGATCGGCTGCTCGCAGTAGTCGATCCGGCACAGGTGTTCATCGACGCGCCATGCTGGTACACCGCGATAGTGAGAGTGCGATTCGAACTAGTGCCCTGGTAGAGCTTCTGGGATGCCCCGGGAGCGGCGATTCGCAGGGAGGAGAGAACGAAGCCTTGTCTCGCCGCTGCTCTCGTCACCTCGTCGGTGAGGTCGATGGATGCCGGCGCAGCGAAGACTGCCTTGTACCAGGGCGACGAGTTGTCTGGACCGAAGCCGGCGTCTCCCTGCTCGCAGACGCGGTTCGCACCCGAACCACTCAGGGCATCCGCCAGGGGTCGAAAACCCGTCTCCGCAACGTTCTCGCTGAATAGCCCGAAAGACCGCCCGGCGGAAAAAATAGCCACGCCAAGCAGCAGGACCGCGACAGCGCAGGTGACTATCGCAATTCTGCTTCGGTGGCGGGTCGACACGGTAGGTATGCTACGTCTCCATGAGAGTGACTCGCTGCAGGGAACCCCGAGTGTGGGCAAATGGACACGGCGAGGTTCCCCCGCGTTCGGCGGGTCAGCGGTGACTCGACGAGACTTGACGCATCGGTAGAACTGCGCACGAAAAAGCCGCAGAAAAAGACTGGCCGCCGCCGCTGACGCCCGGCAGGTTAGCCGAGCAGCTTCGGGCGCGCCCAGTTTGCGCCGTTCACGTGCTGGTCGAGGAACGCGAAAACGGTCTCGTACCAGAGAACGGCATGCTGGGGCTTCAGCACCCAGTGATTCTCGTCGGGGAAGAGAAGAAACTTGTGTGGGGTCGAGCCATCGGGCGAGGCATGGTGTTCGGCGAGTTCCGACCAGAGACGCAGGCTCTCGCCGATCGGCACGCGGTAGTCGTTGTCGCCGTGGATCACGAGCATCGGCGTGACGATGTCGCGCACGCTGTGGTGCGGCGAGCTATCGATCATGCCCTGCGGCGAGAAGATGCTCTGCCAGTACCAGGAGTTGTCGGTGGTGCCGTTGAACTGGTCGAGGGCCCAGAGGCTGGCGTGGCTCACGATCGCGCGGAACCGGTCGGTGTGGCCGGCCACCCAGTTCGCCATGTACCCGCCGAACGAGCCGCCAAGGGCCGCGGTCCTGGTGCCGTCGATGTCGGGGCGAGCCTCAGCAGCATCCGTGATCGCCATCAGGTCGGTGTAGGGCTTGGCTCCCCAGGCGTCCCAGCCGCGGGCGATGAAGTCGAGGCCATAGCCGGTCGAGAGTGCCGGATCAGGTAGCAACACTGCATACCCGCGGGCGACCGCGAGCAGCGGGTTCCAGCGCCAGCTCCATCCGTTCCAGCTGTTGAGCGGTCCGCCGTGGATCCAGAGCAGCAGTGGGGCTGGATGCTCGGGCGAGGCATCCGAGGGAAGCAGCAGCCAGCCGCGCACGCGAGCGCCATCCTCGACCGTCGTCTCGACCTCGGTGATCGACCCGGGCACCTCCGGCAGCCGAGCGGGGGTTGCCAACGCGGTGACGACTCCCGAGCGGGAGATCCGCACGGGATGTGGCGACGCGACCCACGATGATCGCAACGCGACAAGGTCCCCGCTCGCGAGGTCGACCGCGACATCGGTGTAGCTGAAGTCGTCCGTGGTGAGCTGAATCGGAGATCCGCCGTCGAGCGGTACGCGAAAGACCGGACCGCGGCCGTCGTGGTCGGCGGTGACGATGAGGGACTCGTTGTCGGCATCGAAGCTGAGGCTGGAGGGCCAGCGGTCCCAACCCTCGGCGACACGGCAAGTATTTCCGCCATCGATGTCGGCGACCCACAGCTCCTGGTCGGCGGGGCCGTTCGGGGTGCTGAAGTCGGCGCGCACGTAGGCGATCCGTCGACCATCGTGGCTGACCGCTGGCACCTCGAAGTCCACCCCTTCCTCATCGAAGAGGGTCGTCATGGTGCCCGACTCGACATCGATCGACACGATCACGAAGCGACCGGCTCGCTGCTCCGCCACCCGGAGCGACGCGATCAGGGTGCGCCCGTCGGGGGTGAGGGCCTGGCCGGCGGTGTCGGCGGAACGTCCGGGACTGGGAGTGAGGTCGCGGGGGCGGGGGAGGTCCGTGGGATAGGGGAGCAGCGCTTGGTCGGTGCCGGACGGGTTGGTGCCGGACGGGTTGGGGCCGGACGCGTCGGGGCTGTCGGCGATCGTCTCTCGCAGGATCGACAGGTCGAGCGCGAGAAGGTGTGGCTCCGCGGGCCCGAGGTCGTGGTCCCAGTACCGGACGGGGTAGCTTTCGTGGAGGATCGCGGTGACCTTCTTGGTCGTGCGTTCGGCGCGCGCCGCGGCATCCGTCTCGAGACTGTCCGCCGACGGCAGCAGGTTCGCCGTCATCACGATGGTGTTGGAACCCGAAGCCGTTGCGGCGATCTCGGAGACCCCTCCGAGCAGCCTGGTGACCGCGCGGGCCTCACCTCCGGCGGCGGGGAGCACCCAGAGCTGCGCGGCATCTTGGTCCTTTTCCGCCGCGGCATCCGGTCGCGCGGAGACGAAGACGATGTCGCCCGAACCGGTGAAGGCGACGCCCGATTCGCCTTTGGCGGAGCGAGTCAGCCGAGTGGGTGATCCCGAGCCGTCGGCGGGCACCGACCAGAGCGCACGCTCGTACGAGGTGCGATCGCGGGCCAGGGTCGCGATGGTGAGCACCACGGTGTGGCCATCCGGGGAGAGTGCAAGGCCCTCAACCCGGGGGAGTGCGATATAGCTTTCGAGGGAGGCGAATGGCACACGCTGGGTCTCAGTTGACATGCCCCCACGCTAGCCGCCGCCGGCCGTGGCGCAGATTCGGTGACCAGAGTGATGTGCGAAAAGGCCGTGCTCGCGCGCGAGTCAGTCCCCCTGCGCGGCGCCATAGAAACGCAGAAGGTCCGTAGATGAGGTGAGCAACCCAGGGGACTGCGCCTGCGTTATCCACGGGCGTTCATTGAGGTACGCGCGAGAGGGCGTGAGAACGACGATCGAGAGGTCGGCGCCGGAGATAGTCCAACCGCACGCCTCGGTGAGCACACAAAATCGCTCCATGGCAAAACATCCGTAGAGCAATTCGAAGAGAAGTCGCATCAGCTGGTCTGGCACTCCGGGGAGTGACACCGCGACCCGGTTGCCGGCCGCGAGGGCTGCAGCGAGGTTCTCGCCGACCGTCACCGAATCGCAGCCCGGAGCACAGACGAGTAGGACATTGCCGAGCGGGACATTGCCGAGCGGGTAGGCGACGTCGTTCCCCCGGGGGCGATGAAATTCCGGGGGCGGGTCGGCGACCTCTGCAAAGCGCTCAAAGTGGGCGGCCATCAGCACGGCACCTGCGAGCACGCCCGCGCCGTCGGGGTTCGTCACGAGGGAGGTGGAGACCCTCCGCAGAATCGCCGCGGTGGTCACGAGTGTGGGATCCCCGCGGTGAGTCCGCCGTCGATCACGAACTCGGAGCCGGTGGAATAGCTCGACT
>ENA-OBIO01000460-OBIO01000460.1-metagenomes-genome-assembly--contig:-NODE-460-length-21571-cov-4.07492_pt1 | contig 21571 bp, 20 predicted proteins | sample MGYA00153383_OBIO01 | MGnify analysis MGYA00153383 | reverse complement strand
CCTACGCCCGCGCGGCAGCCTGGCGAATCGTCACACTGGTCCCGGAAAGCACCAGTGCCACACCTCGCCGTGCACAGCTGATGCACGGACGGCGGAAGGCCTCTCGCCCGCGGCGAACACCGAAGGCCGCGGCGGTGGCTGCCGGTAGTCTTGGCGGGTGGTCACCGCCCTGTATCGCCGTTATCGGCCAGAGACTTTTGCCGAATTGATCGGGCAGTCGCAGGTGACCGATCCGCTGCGAACGGCACTGAGAAACGACCGCGTTAATCACGCCTATCTCTTCAGCGGCCCCCGCGGCTGCGGCAAGACCACGTCGGCCCGCATCCTCGCCCGGTGCCTCAACTGCGCCGAGGGACCCACGGATACCCCCTGCGGTGTCTGCCCGAGTTGCGTCGAGCTGAGCCGCGATGGTGGCGGATCGATGGATGTCGTGGAGATCGATGCCGCGAGCCACAACGGTGTTGACGACGCGCGGGACCTGCGCGAGCGGGCCGTGTTCGCCCCGGCGAGGGATCGCTACAAGATCTTCATCCTCGATGAGGCGCACATGGTGACCCCGCAGGGCTTCAACGCGCTGCTCAAGATCGTCGAGGAACCGCCGGAGCACGTGAAGTTCATCTTCGCAACGACCGAGCCGGAGAAGGTCATCGGCACGATCCGGTCGCGCACACATCACTATCCCTTCCGCCTGGTGCCACCCGCCCAGATGCTCGAATACGTGCAGTCCCTGTGCGTAAGCGAAAAGGTGGATGTCGAGGCCGGAGTGCTTCCCCTCGTGGTTCGGGCCGGCGGCGGGTCCGTGCGCGATACTCTCTCCCTGCTCGACCAGCTCATCGCAGGATCCGAGGGGTCGTCAGTGCAGTACGAGCGCGCGGTCGCCCTGCTCGGTTACACGCACGGTGCCCTGCTCAGCGAAGTGGTGGATGCGCTCGGCGCCCGGGATGCCTCGGCCGCGTTCGCCGCGATCGATCGTGTCATCCAGACCGGGCAGGATCCGCGTCGCTTCGTCGAGGATCTCCTCGAACGGCTGCGGGACCTCATCATCGTCCGCGCCACCGGTGAGGGAGCAGCGGCAGTTCTCCGTGGCATCCAGCCCGACGAACTCGACCGCATGGCTCAGCAGGCGTCGCGATTCGGCACCGCAGAGCTCTCACGGGCGGCGGATGTTGCGAACGCGGCTCTCACCGAAATGACCGGTGCTACGTCGCCCCGCCTCCACCTCGAACTCATGATCGCGCGGGTGCTCGTGCCTGCGAGCGACGAGACCAACCGTGGCGCACTCGCCCGAGTCGAGCGTCTCGAGCGGCGGATCGGCGTCGACGGTCCCGAGGCTGCGGCGCCACGGGAAGAGGTCCCCCGGGAGTCGGCTGCCGAGCTTCAGCCGCCCGCGGAGCGTCAACCGCCCGCTGTTCGCCTCACTTCTTCGGAGGAGTCCGTTCCCGGCGAGTCTGTTCCTTCGGCTTCCGCAGGGCAACGGTCGGCCACGGCCACGGCCACGGCTCCGGTATCGGCCCACCCCGCTTCCGCCGCCCCTCCCGGACCGGTCTATGGCTTCGGTGCGGGCGCTGCGGCCACGCGTACTTCCGAGCCCGCTGGTGCGCCTGAGCCCGCTGCTGCCGCCGAACCGCCGACCGAACCCACCGCCCCCACCTTTCAACAGGTGAAGGATTCGTGGCCCGAGATTCTCGAGCGGGTAGAAAAGGCCAAGCGCACTGCGTGGATGGTTATCTACACTGCCACGCCGCTCGCGCTTCGCGAGGGGAACATCCTCGACCTCTCGTTCGTGAGCCAGACGGATGTCGAGGCCCTCAAGCAGCGCACGACACCGGGGGAGGGAGTCTCCGACTTCCTCAAGCAAGCGGTTTACGACGTGCTCGGCTTCCGTCCGCTCCTCACCGCGCGGGCGGAGGCGGCGCGTCCGGAACTCGCGAGAGCGAACGCGCCGGTCGTTCCGCTCCGTCCGATCCAGACATCCGCAGTCCTCGCACCAGCGAGCGAACCGCCGGCTTCAGCGGAGCCGCCTTCAGACGGGCCGGCTTCAGCAGAGCCGCGTCTTGAGGAGCCGGCTTCAGAAGAGCCGCCCGAGCCCTCCGGCCCCGACAGCGAGCCTCCTGTTCCCTCTGGCATCACCTGGGAGACCGCGGTCATTACCGATTCGGAGCCCGAGACGAAGCGGATGCCCGAGCCGGTGGCGAGGAAGGTAGAGAAGCTCGTCGTTTCGGCCCCCGCCGAACCAGCCGCACCGAAGCGCCCGGCACCGGTCGCGACGGCCGATGGCAAGCAGCGCTATGGCGAGTCCGTGGTGCGCGAGATTCTCGGTGCGAGCTTCATCGAAGAACAGGCCGTGGCCCCCCGGGTCGCCCCGAGAGAGCAGTAAGCGTGTACGACGGAATAGTCCAGGAACTGATCGACGAACTGGGGCGACTGCCCGGAATCGGTCCGAAGTCTGCGCAGCGCATCGCGTTCCACATCCTCCAGACCGAGACTTTCGATGTCACCCGCCTTGCCGAGGTGCTCATGACGGTGAAGGAGAAGGTGCGTTTTTGCGACGTCTGCGGCAACGTGACCGAGCAGGAGCTCTGCAACATCTGCCGCGACCCACGGCGATCTCCCGCCACGATTTGTGTGGTCGAGGAGGCGAAGGATGTCGTGGCAATCGAGCGCACCCGCGAGTTCAGGGGGCTCTATCACGTGCTCGGCGGCGCGATCAGCCCGATTGACGGAATCGGACCGGATGATCTGCGCATCCGTCAACTGATGCAGCGCCTCGCCGATGATGTTGTCACCGAGGTGATCATTGCGACCGATCCGAATCTCGAGGGGGAAGCGACGGCAACCTACCTCTCACGCATGTTGATGCACCTGGACCTGCGTGTCACGAGGCTCGCCTCCGGGCTGCCCGTTGGCGGCGATCTCGAGTATGCCGACGAAGTCACCCTTGGCCGCGCCTTCGAAGGCCGGCGGCTCGTCGAGAACTAGCGCCGGCGGCTCGTCGAGCTCGAGATCGAGATCGAGGCCGACACCACAGAAGCGTGCCGTGGATTCCGATTCACCGCGGTTCTTCGAGCACCCAGCGCCGGTTTGTACCCCATACCCATCTGTCTGTCCCTATGACTGGAGGGATGCCGGTATATCGGAACGCGAGCAGACTGGGCCTATGACTTCACAGCCTGCAGCCCTCGAGTATCGTGTGGTGACTCTCGTCGAGCGCCATCCCACCGGCGGATACGACCAGCTGGTGACGTTTGCCAATGGGGCTGTCTCGTATCTCCGGGGCGGGGCGCTCCATCGCGAGGATGGACCGGCCCACATCGACCCCTCCGGTGCGCAGACCTGGCTCCAGCACGACCGCGAACACCGCGATTCCGGCCCGGCGGTCATTTTCAGCAACGGAGTGCACGAGTATTGGCTCGGCGGCAAGAGGGTTCAGAAGAGCGAGTGGCGCAAACTCCGCGCGCGTCTCACGCCCTTTCGCCGGATTCGCGCGATGACCCAGATGTCCCGCTGAGGATCCTCTCGCGACAGGAGGTTGGCGAGCTCTCCCGATCTGCACGTCACAGAGCGATCTCTTGGGAAGTCAACATTTAGGATAGGAGTCGGCCTAAATCGGCCTCCCGAACTCCAGGAGAACCCAGTGGGCTTGATCGTGCAGAAGTACGGCGGCTCGTCGCTCGCCGATGCGGAAAGCATCAAGCGTGTCGCTAAGCGCATCGTTGAAACTCGCAAGGCAGGCAACGAGGTCGTCGTCGTGGTCTCGGCAATGGGAGACACGACAGACGAGCTGCTGGATCTCGCCGAGCAGGTTGCTCCGATAGCGACCGGTCGCGAGCTAGACATGCTGCTCACCGCGGGCGAGCGCATCTCGATGGCACTTCTCGCCATGGCGATCAAGAGCCTGGGCCAGGAGGCTCGCTCTTACACCGGAAGCCAGGCCGGCCTGAGCACGGATGCCAGGCACGGCAGCGCTCGAATCGTCGAGGTCGCGCCCATCCGGGTGCGCGCCGCCCTCGATGCCGGCGCCATCGCCATCGTCGCCGGTTTCCAGGGCTTCAATCGCGGGACCGGCGACATCACGACGCTCGGACGCGGCGGGTCCGACACGACAGCAGTCGCGCTTGCGGCCGCACTCGACGCGGACGTCTGCGAGATTTACACGGATGTCGACGGCATTTTCACCGCGGATCCCCGGGTCGTGCCCGCCGCCCGCAAGATCGACCGGATCACCAGCGAAGAGATGCTCGAACTCGCGGCCGCAGGGGCCAAGGTTCTGTATATTCGTGCAGTGGAATATGCCCGCCGACACGGGGTTACGCTTCATGTGCGCTCCTCGTTCAATAACAACGAGGGCACTCTCGTGGTCAATCCGAAAGAAGGCGAAATCGTGGAAGAGTCAATCATCTCCGGAGTTGCGGTGGACCTGAGCGAAGCGAAGATCACTGTCGTCGGCGTGCCCGACGTGCCCGGCAAGGCCGCGCAGATCTTCACCCTCGTGGCGTCGACCGATGCCAACATCGACATGATCGTGCAGAACGTCTCCACGGCAGCTACCGGGCTCGCAGATATCTCCTTCACCCTTCCCAAGTCCGATGGTGCGCGAGTACTGAAAGCCCTCGAAGACAGCAAAGACCAGACCGGCTTCCACTCGCTGCAGTACGACGACCAGATAGGTAAGCTCGCGCTCGTCGGTGCCGGGATGCGCACAAACGCGGGCGTCTCGGCGCGGTTGTTCACGGCCCTGTTCGAGGCGGGAATCAACATCGAGATGATCTCCACCAGCGAGATCCGCATCAGTGTCGTCACGCGTGCCGACACCATCAACGAGGCCGTGCGGGTGGTGCACAGCGCCTTCGGGCTCGATGCCGAGGACCTCGCGAAGGTGCACGGGGGAACCGGACGATGACCGTGGGAGTGACGATCGGTGTTGTCGGCGCCACCGGTCAGGTTGGTGCCGTGGTTCGTCGGCTGCTGGAGGAGCGCGACTTCCCTGCGCTCCGCATCCGCTTCTTCGCATCGGCTCGTTCTGCCGGAAGTACGCTGCCCTGGAAGGGTGAAGAGATCGTCGTCGAAGACGCCTCGACCGCAGACCCCACCGGTATCGATATCGCCATCTTCTCCGCCGGGGCCAGCACGTCGAAAGCGCAGGCTCCGCGGTTCGCTGCGGCCGGCGTCACGGTCATCGACAACTCCTCCGGATTTCGCATGGATCCCGACGTGCCGCTCGTAGTGAGCGAAGTTAACCCGCACGCGATCGCCGAGGCGCGCAAGGGCATCATCGCCAACCCGAACTGCACGACCATGGCGGCCATGCCGATCCTGAAGGTGTTGGATGCCGAGGCTGGCCTCCAACGACTGATCGTGAGCACCTACCAGGCCGTATCCGGAGCCGGGCTGGTCGGCGGTGAGGAGCTCTACGAGCAGGCGAAGGCGGCGATCGAGCAGGATCCGCGCAGTCTCGTTCATGACGGCTCATCCATCGAGTTCCCCCCGGCCACGACCTTCCCGAGGACTATCGCTTTCGACGTGATCCCCTTCGCCGGCAGTCTCGTGGACGACGGCCTCTTCGAAACCGACGAAGAGAAGAAGCTACGTAACGAGAGTCGCAAAATTCTGGAGCTGCCGGACCTGCTGGTGAGCGGAACCTGCGTACGCGTGCCCGTCTTCACCGGCCACTCGCTCTCCATCAACGCAGAGTTCAGCAAGCCGCTCACGGTCGCGCGCGCAAAGGAATTGCTGGCGGATGCTCCGGGCGTCGAGCTCTCCGACATTCCAACGCCACTCGCCGCGGCCGGCACCGACCCGTCCTATGTCGGGCGCATTCGCCAGGACGAGGGCGTTCCAGGCAATCGCGGGCTCGCGCTATTCATCAGCAACGACAACCTGCGCAAGGGCGCAGCGCTCAATGCCGTGCAGATCGCTGAGCTCGTCGCGGCACAGCTCCCCGTCGCCTAGAGCGCACTCGGTGCCGGGTGCGGAAGCCGGATACCCGCTGCCGGTTGTGTCAAGCGGGTCGAGACCCGAGGCAGAATAGGAGGAACTCGTTCACAGGAGAACCTCATGTCCCTTATCGTCGTCGCCACAATGACACCCCAGCCCGGCAAGTTGCAGGACCTGACGGATGCCTTCGAGCAGGTCGCCTCCGCCATTCAGGCGGAGCCCGGGTGCGAGCTCTACGCCATCCACTCCGACGGAAGCGTCGTTGTGACCATCGAGCGCTGGGAGAGCGAGGCGGCGCTCGACGCGCATATGAAGGCCCCCTCGGTGACGGCGCTACTCGAGCAGGGACCGAAGTTCCTTGCCAAGGCACCCGAGATCGTGCCGATGCGGGCGCTCGGCTTCGGTGACCCGGTAAAGGGCATGATCTAGGGGATAGTCGCGCTGTCGACATCAGTTTTTCGCTGCAGGGCGCGCTCAACATTCGTTTCTCCGGCATTAGCGTGGCTGATTGATGGTGAAGCAGAGGATTCAGCACGGCCGGCCCGCCGCAAGTCCGGCTGCCACGACCTGGAGGCACCACGTGCGGCGGAACATCACCTGCGGATAGGTGAATCGCGCGGTGCCGAACCGGGCAATGGTCGCCTCGCCGTCCCGTCGTCGGTCTGTTGTCTGCTGCGCGTCACCATCGTGGAATTCGCGGCTGTCGCATTCCACGATGTACCAACCGTCAACGAGCAGGTCGACCTGGCCGACTTTGCGGATGCTGGCCTGTGTATCGACCCGATAACCCAGTGCGCGGAGGTCGACGCGCATCAACGATTCGGTACCGGCCATCGACGAGGCATCCAGCTCCCTGGCGTTCGGCCGCACCCGCTCCGGCAGGGCAGCGAGCAACTCCGCGAGCTCGAATTGACCGAGCAGCCCATGATGCAGGGCACTATCCAGCGTTGCAATGATCTCGGCGCGATTCGAGACCCTGGCATGCTGCAGGATCGCGTCCTGCAGTGAGACTCGGAACATCCGATCGCCGTTGGCAGGGAATCGATCTGACGCCCAGAGCCGCGATTCTCCGGGCAGCAGGGGCGGAAGGCGACTGGCTCCGGGAACGACAGCAACCACGAGTCCGGGAGAGTGTCCGGCCCAAACGCCGAACGATTCGAGTGCACTTGCCCCGCCAAGGCGGCCACCCAGCGTTACCGCTCGAAGCGCAGCAGGTGCGGCCCGGGCAGTCGCGATCCACCCCCTGCGCGGAGAGAAAGTGGCGCCGGTGCGCCGCGCCCTCGCAATCGACCGTGTGGAATGGCCGAGTGAGCGCAGGAAAGCGGAGCGGGCGAGATTCCCACAGCGCAACAGGTCGGCTTCGAGGGATCGCATAGCACCTGATCCTGCTGCCGTTCCTCGGAGAACAAGGCCGCCGGCGGAATTCTGGGGATAATCGTGCACGCTCCGGCCGGGGGAGGACGGGGCGCGATCGATCGATTGCACAGCTCAACATCATTCGGCGACGCGGATGCTGAGAATCCTGCTGTTGAACCGGACGGATGCCGAAAGACTGCTGTTGAACCGGACGGATGCCGAGACACTGCTGCTGGAGCGCCATCGGCAGCGCCCGGGAGCGAGTGATCCCCACCGCCAGCGCGCCTCGCCCCGAACCACCCCCATGACTCGAGGACCCCTGATCACGCTGGCGGCGATCGCCGTAGTGCTGGCGCTCACCACCGCTATCGTGGTGACTTCGAACGGGGAGGGAGGACCGGTGTCAGAGGGGAGCGCACAGGGATCGAATACTGTCGCAACCGGGCCAATTGTCGCGTTCTACGGCGATTCCTATACCCTCGGCATCGGCGCGAGCGACAAGAGCAAGCGATGGTCGACCCTGATCTGCGGCGAACGCAACTGGCGCGAGGTGAACCCGAGCGTCAACGGCCTCGGCTTCGTCAACAACCGCTCGGTCGCCATCGACGAACCCGGTGAAGTTATTGCGGCGCGGCCGGACATTGTGTTCATCACCATGGGTCTCAACGACAACTTTTCCTACGATCGAGCCGCCACAGAGATTCACCGCCGGATCGACGTCGACTTCTCGCGGCTGAAAGGTGCCCTTCCCGCGGCCCGGTTCATCGCAGTCGAACCATTCTGGTACACGGATGAGCGACCTGAGTCGCTCGGGGTTATCAGCGGCTGGGTCAAGTCCGCGGCATCCGACATCGGTGCCGACTTTGTTCCGGGCGCCTCGCACTGGATCCAGCACCACCCCGAGTGGATGGCCACAGACCGACTGCATCCAAACAATAAGGGCTATGCCGAAATGACGCGCAGGATGAACGCCGAGCTTAAAAAGCTTGACCTTTAACGCCGCTGCAACAGCGCTCACGGAAGGCGAGCAGATTCCCCACCGTAAACTGGGCGGGTGACCGTAATAGGCAGAACCGTCGACGTCGCGCTCATCGGTGGAGGCATCATGAGCGCCACCCTTGGCGCATTGATCAAGCAACTCCAGCCCGACTGGAGCATCCAGATATTCGAGCGGCTCGGGGATGTCGCCCTCGAGAGCTCCAACCCGTGGAACAACGCCGGCACCGGCCATTCCGCCCTGTGCGAGCTGAACTACACGCCGGAAAAAGCTGACGGCTCGATCGACATCTCGAGTGCCGTGACGGTGAACGAACAGTTCCAGGTGTCCCGCCAGTTCTGGTCATACCTCGTCGACAGGAATCTGCTGCCCGATCCGCAGTCCTTCATCAACCCGGTGCCGCACATGAGCTTCGTCTGGGGCACAGAGAATGTGGACTACCTCCGCCGTCGGCAGGAGGCGTTGGCCGGGCATCCGCTCTTCGCCGGTATGGAATTCAGTGAAGACCCGAAGGTAATCCGTTCGTGGGCTCCCGCGATGATCCCGGGTCGCAAGAAGGACCAGCCGATCGCGGCCACCCGCATCGACGCCGGCACCGATGTCGATTTCGGTGCCCTCACGCACGGATTGCTCGACTTCCTCACCTCCCATGGTGCCCGGCTGCTCACCGAGCATTCGATCAAGAACATCACCCGCCAGAGGGACGGCCTGTGGCGCCTGCACGTCGTGCACGAGGTCGGAGGCACACCGCAGGATGTGCGCGCTCGCTTCGTCTTCGTCGGAGCCGGCGGCGGCGCACTCAAGCTGCTGCAGAAGTCGGGGATCCCAGAGATCAGGGGCTTTGGCGGCTTCCCGGTGAGCGGAGAGTTTCTCCGCACCGATAACCCGGAGGTCGTGGCGCGCCACCAGGCGAAGGTGTACGGCAAGCCAGCGCTCGGAGCGCCACCGATGTCGATGCCGCACCTCGACACCCGGGTCGTCGACGGCTCGGCAAGCCTGATGTTCGGGCCGTACGCTGGCTTCAATACCAAGTTCCTCAAAAACGGGTCGTGGCTCGACCTGTTCGCCACCATCCGGTTACACAACCTCGTTCCGATGATTTCTGCCGGAGCCTCGAATCTCGGGTTAGTGCGCTATCTCGTTGCGCAGCTGGTCGCCTCCAAGTCGGCTAAGTTCGACGAATTGCGGGAGTTCATGCCCACCGCCGATCCGAAAGACTGGTACGTCATTACCGCCGGCCAGCGGGTGCAGGTGATCAAGAAAGATAAGGAGAAGGGCGGAGTGCTGCAGTTCGGCACCGAGGTCATCACCTCTGCCGACGGGTCCATCGCCGGCCTGCTCGGCGCTTCGCCCGGAGCATCCACCGCCGTTCCGATCATGCTCGATGTGCTGAAGCGATGCTTCCCCGATCGAATCGCCGCCTGGACGCCGAAGCTGCGAGAGATGGTTCCGACCTATGGAACGCTGCTCTCAGAAAATCCGAAACTCGCCAAGAAAACCCTCGGATCGACCCAGAAGGCTCTCGAGATCGCCTGAGGGTGACCAGCGTCCGCACCTGGCCGGCCGTCGAAGGCGTCAGGACGCGGGTAATTGGCGCGTCGACCTGCGTCACGGTTAGTGGGCGAGTTTCCGCCGAACCATCCGAATCTCCGTTATCCCATATTCTTCCTGGGACGAACCGTCGGGAACGAAGCCATGCTTTCGATAAAAGGCCTGAGCTCGCGGGTTGGGATGCGCCACCCATAAGGCGGCAGCTTCACTCTGGGATATGACGGCGTCGAGCAGGCCGGGCCCGGCTCCGGTTCCGTGCGCAGATGCAAGCACATAGAGGACATTGAGCTGCTGGCTCCAGGTTGCGTCGGCATCTGTGGGGGATGCGCTCTGCGCAATTCCGATCAGCTCTCCGTCGTATTCCGCGACCGCGATTCGATGCTGAGCGAATCGCTCGTCCGTCAGCCCCATCCTCCAGAAACGCTCTCTCGTTGACACGAACTGGGGATCGTCCAAAATCTCGTCGCTCATGACGCCACGGTAGGTCTCTTGCCAAGACGTGACGTGCATGCGAGCCATTCCTGCTGCATCCTCTGGCGTGGCGGGACGGATCGTCGGTTGCGTGGGTAGGGGTTGCTCCATGGTATTTCCTTGCTCTCGCCGACGCTGTGTTTATGTCCACTGACTCGATCAGGAAACGCGGGTATGAAGGGCGGGCGTGTGGCTGACAGTACCGCAGGCACCGCCGGCGTCATAGCGAATGGGATGGTCAGTCATCGCAATTTTGCCTGCCGCTCCCGCGAATATGTCGACCTCGACTCTGGCACGGGCTTCGTCAACGAGTTCATCGTGAAAGCGGACGGATCTGACATTCTTGCGAAGGAGTTCGCGAAATCCGGGTGGCGGACCTTGAGGGCTCGGCGCTCGTGATGCCGACCCTGCCCTCCCTCATTAATTCGCCAGAATATCGATCTGCCGCCCTCGTACGGATGCCGGGAAGGACGATGGCATCCTCATCACGGCGCAGCTCTCATGACAGTCGCGCGGTCCGCAGCCCGCCCTCGTCAAAAACTGAGCCGCTGTGCGGGTTTGTGGGGCAGGAGGGGACGTTTTCGTCGAAAATAGCGCCAAATCGCAAGAATCTGCCGCCCAACGGGGTACAAACGTACGCAGCTGAATGGGATACTGAATCCCTGACGGCCAAGGGAGGGAAGTGTATGTCCCTCGGATTGCCGTCCCATTTGACGCAGCGAACCGTCAGTCGGTCGTTTGGGCGGGCGCTGAACGCGGTGGCGTACACCTGCCTTTTCGCCGCTCTCGTGTCGACGGTGGCATTCCAGTTCTTCCGTCCGTCTACCGTTCTCTGGCCGGCGATAGCGGCTATCGCGCCCATGCTCGTGTTGTTGTACCTCAGCGCTCGAACTCGAGACACCCTTTACTCGATCGCCTATCTCTTGGTCGGTGCCGCCTGCAGTTACTGGTTCGCCGTCACCTACTATTCGCAGGATCCGCCGATCCTCGAAAGCGACGTGTTCACTCTCGCCCTTCCCAAGATCGCCCTCATCATGGTCGGCGGGTCAGCGCCGCACATCGTACCGAGGCTGGCATGGTGCACAGCCGGATACCTCGCCGCTGAGCTCGCCGTCGGCGCCGCCTTCGTCGTGACGGGGCAGCGCTGGGAGTTTGAGGTCACCACTTTTCTCGCCTACGCCGTCACCTCCCTCATCTTCATCGTCGGCAGCCTCAGTCGGCGCAGTTCGCGTCGAACCCAGCCAATGCTTCATCGCGCCGCGCGCGATGAACAGCTGGGGGCGATGCGCCATCGCCTGGAGGTGAAGGCCGCGTCGCTCCTGCACGACACCGTGCTGAGCCACTTGGCTGCGATCGCCGGATCGGTCGACGACACCCTTGACCCGCTCCTGCGTACCCAGGTCGAGCGCGATCTGGGGATCCTGATCGGTGAGGAGTGGCTCACCGAGCCCGAGCCGGAGACCGACCCGCGCATGCGGCAACGCTGGGAGCAGAGCCCGCTGTTCCTGGCAATCGCAGAATCGCGGGCGCTGGGCCTCGAGGTCGCATGCACCGGGGACTTCGAGGCGATGTCCCGTCTGGACGCACAGGTTTCACTGTCTCTCGCACTCGCGGCGAAACAGTGTCTCTACAACGTGTTGCGCCATTCGGGGCTTACCCGTGCGGAGGTCGCTGTCTTCAATTCGGAGTCCGAGGTTTCGGTGATGGTGATCGACGCCGGCCGTGGATTCTCCGAGGCGGAGACCGCACCCGACCGGCTCGGCATTCGGCAGTCGGTGCGCCAGCGGATCGAGGAGGTAGGGGGCGTCGTGCAGATCTGGTCGACACCGGGGCGCGGCACGTCGATCATGATCCGCGTTCCCGCGCTTTCTTCATCGTCCCCCTCGTCCAGCCCCTCATCCTCCGAAGGATCCTCCGAGGTCGATGTCTCGTGACCACAACCGAACGCACACGCCAGCAACTGGACCCAGCGGGCAGCACAGGAGTTGCCCCGGTCGCGATCTTCCTGCTCCTTGGCGCGTTTCTCTACGCGGTGTTCATGACAGTGCGAGGCGAGGCGGAGATCTCCAATCCCGTCTTCGCTGGCCTCGCCCTGGCGCTCCTCGCCATCGCAGGAGCAATCGTGATCTCCGGTTCGAGCCCCACCCGCGCTCCGCTCACCGCCCGCACGCATGCCGCCGCCCACACGGTAGCGGTGCTGGCGATTCTCTGCGAAGCCGCCGGGCAGTGGGGTACGAACATGTACATCCGAGACGACTGGGGTCCGGTCACACTGGGAATCCTGTTGGTGGCTCTCGGTCCCTATCGACCGGCGAAGGAGATCGCGGGAGCGGGCATGCTCTCCGCGGTCACGATCGGAGTCATCACCTGTTTCGAGGCGTCGTCGCTCGTGACATCCGGCCCGCTGCTTGCCTTTGTGGTTATGGCCGTAACGCCGATGCTCGCGCTCTGCTTTTCGGCGGCGATGTTTTCCGACGGAGTCGTGACGTCGATCGAGCGCTGGCAGGACCGGGCCAAGGCGGCATCCGTCAGCCTGGTGCGAGAACTACGCGAGGGTATCGCTCGCTCGGTGCAGCAGGACCGCATCACCATCCTCAATCGTGACGTGCTGCCGTTTTTCAACGAAGTACTCGCGCGGGATACCCTCACCACTGCCGACCGTGACCGGGCGAGGATGATCGCTGACGCAATCCGGCAGGTGATGGTGGAAGAGGTCGATCGTTCCTGGCTCGAATCGCTCCTCGCATATCCGGCAGTCGACCCCACGAATCGACCGGAAGCGGTCCGGATCGTCGTGAACGATCCGCATCGGGTGGCATCGGCGATGACTGTAGCCCAGCGCACCGCGATCCGAGCTCTTTTCGTGGCACTCATCGCTATTCCCGGATGTAGCCGTGATCACGCCCGCATCGTGCTGTCACGCCATGGCGACCGCAATCACGGCGTCATCACAGCCCGGGTGCCCGTCAGTGAGCATGCCATGCGTTCCACATTCGCCCCGTTCCTCGCAGTCATGCGTGCCGTATTCACTAGTCTGGAGGTTGACTTCGTGCAACCCGAGCTCACACTAAGGTTTTCCTATGACCACGACTAGCCCGGTCGCTGGCCACACCGGCCCACGAGTACGTCTCGCGATCCTTGATGATCATGAGGTGCTCCTTGACAGCCTGTCGAGTTGGATCAGCGCAAACGCTCCCGACTTCGACCTCGTGTTGAGCGCGGGCACCTGGTTGCAGCTCGTGCACAGCGAAAATTTTCCGACACAGCTCGTTTTCATCGACTTCCAATTGAAGGAATCCGTCTCGATCGAGGCACGGGTGCGTACCTGCCGGGCGGCCGGAGCCAAGGTGATCGTGCTCTCGAGCCTCGACACGAGGGAGGCCCGTGAGCGAGCGTTGGATGCCGGGGCATCCGCATTCCTCTCCAAGGCCATCCCAATGCGCGAGGTGATGGACAGCGCGCGCGCCGTAATGGGAGTCGCGACCGGCGGGAACCTTCAGAAAGACTGGCGACCGCTGCCGGTCGGAGCGACGAAGAATCAGTCTCGACCCAAGCTGAGCCACGGCGAAACGGAGGCGTTCAAGCTGTATGTGGCCGGCTCCAGCACCAGCGAAGTGGCCAGCCAGATGAACGTGAAATACGAGACCGCCAAGACCTACCTGCGTCGGGTGCGGGAGAAATACGCCAAAGCAAACAGACCGGCGAGCAAGAAGGCAGATCTCATCCGCCGGGCCGCCGAGGACGGATACCTCCAGTAGTGGCAAAGCTCTATTTTCGATACGGCGCTATGAACAGCGGTAAGAGCACGGCGATGCTTCAAGCGGCCTACAACTACGAAGAGCGCGGGCAGCAGGTGCTGCTGGCGAAGCCGTCGGTTGACACGCGGGGCGACGGCGCAATCGTCTCGCGGCTCGGCGTCAGTCGCCCGGTCGACTTCGTGATCACCCCGGCCGACGACGTTTATTCGCGGTTCGAACGCCAGCGTGCGCGGGTGCTTGCTGCCACCGGGGTGGACGTGAGCTGCCTTCTCGTCGATGAGGCGCAGTTCCTCAACGAGACGCAGGTGGACGACCTGCTGCGCATCGCGATCATCGAGGGAGTGCCGGTGCTGGCCTACGGCATCCGCACCGATTTCCAGACCGTGGCCTTCCCCGGGAGTCGACGCCTGCTCGAGATCGCGCATTCGCTCGAAGAGCTGAAGACGATCTGCCGGTGCGGTCGCAAGGCGGTGTTCAACGCACGCAAGATCGACGGCCGATTCATCTTCGACGGAGACCAGGTGGCCATCGATGGGGCGCTCGAAGTGACCTACGAGTCGCTCTGTGGGGCGTGCTATCTCGACGAGAGTCACGGCCTGCTGGGCACCGGTCGCCGCCGAGTGCTCGTAGACCAGCCTGACACCGCATACGGATCGGCGCCGGACGCGGACTTCGAGTAGGCGCCAGCCCGACCCCTCCGCTTCGCGGTGCGAAATGCAGGAACCCTCGGGCGTGCGAAATGCAGGAACTTCTGTGACAGGAGTGGCGGATGAGCCTCTTCTGTCGCATCCGTCACGCTCGATCCTGCATTTCGTCGAGTACGAGATGGGGGAGCTGCGGACGCAAGAGGGGCCGCACACTGTGCGGCCCCTCTTGCGTGTGTGTCGGGGTAACAGGATTTGAACCTGCGACCTCTTCGTCCCGAACGAAGCGCGCTACCAAACTGCGCCACACCCCGATGCCCAAGATTCGAGCTGGCCCGTCAAACGGGCCTTCTCAAGAATAGCTGATATCTCGAGCGGTGAGCGTCAACAGCGTCGCCTCGGGCGGGCAGGCAAACCGCACCGGTGCGTAAATGGATGTTCCGAGCCCGGCCGACACATTGAGATAGGCCGTGCGGCGAGCGTGGGTCCACAGGCTAAGACCCCTGACCTGGTCCCGCGGAATATCGCAATTCGTTACAAGGGCTCCATACCCGGGCACGCAGACTTGGCCGCCGTGGGTATGGCCGGCCAAAATCAGATCGGAGCCGTAGTTCACGAGTGAGTTGAGCACGCGCTGGTACGGCGAGTGGGTGAGGCCGATGGTCACCGGGTTCGGGCCGCCCGGTTCATCCTGCCAGCCCACATTCTCGCGCATTTCGTCCATCGCGCCGGGGAGTTCCGCGAGCTTGTCCCAGCCGATGTGGGCGTCGTTGACTCCGAGGAATTCCAGGCGGGAACCCTTGATGCTCATCGCCCGCGCCGTGTTGTTGAGGTTGAGCCAGCCGAGACCCGCGAGGAAAGAGTCGAGCCGTGCCGTGTCGAGTCGCGGCTGGGAGTGGTCAACCTCCGACGGTGCCGTGAAGTAGGTGAAGGGGTTCTTCGCGACCGGCCCGTGATAGTCGTTCGAACCGTGCACGAAGACGCCGGGGATGCCACGAAACGGCTCGAGCGCATACTCGACGCCTTCGATACCACGTTCGTGCCCGAGGTTGTCTCCTGTATCGATCACCAGGTCGGGTTCATAGACAGCGAGTCCGCGGATCCATTCCTGCTTCGCTCGCTGCCACGGTGCCATGTGCAAATCTGAGAGGTGCAACACCGTCAGCGGACGCGCTCCCGGCTGCAACGCGGGCACGGTGTGCCTGCGCAGTGTGAACCGGTTGCGCTCGACGAGGGTGCCCCACGCGAGCGCGCCGAGACCGAGCGCGGCGAGGGCTGTAGCGGCCGAGCCGGCGCGTTCGGATGCCCGGCTCACTTGGGGCAGGCCCCACCCGGATCAGTTCCGTCGGGCTTGCCGTAGACAGTCAGCGTGATCGGATCACTCTTCGAGGCGGCTGACCCGGAAGACGGGTTCGACGCTTGCACGACACACATGCTGTCGGTCTGCCCGGGCAGCGGGTTACCCTTCGCCCATTGATAGCTGATCTTGCCGGTGTCAAAACCAGCGCTGGCTATCGCTGCGTCGGCCACCTGGCGGGTAAGCCCGGTCACTGTCGGCATCTTGGTGGCGAGGCTTCCGTCACTGGTGAACACCGTGATATTCGAGCCGGAAGGAACCTTTGAGCCCGCATCGGGGTCCGTGCGGGTGATGCGTCCGGCGGGCAGTCCTGAGGCCTCCGGGCCGCCGTCACTGTACTGGAACTTCAAGCTGTTCAGTAGTTTCTGGGCCTGGTCGGCGGTCTGGCCGGTGAGATTCGGGACGATGGCGGAGGAGCCGCCGAACATTGCGGGGGACGGGTCCGGGAATGCTCGGTCACCCTTGTAGGTGGCCGTCGCATTCATCGACTTCACCAACGACTTCATGATCGCGAATCGTGAGGAATAGTAGTAGTTCTGGCGGGTAGTGGGGTTTACGAACTTAGCCAGGCTGACCGGAGCACTGTCGAGGTTGCCGGTCCAGACCGAGGATCCGACCTTCGTAGTGGTGGATATCACCCAGTCCTGATGTCTCGTGGGGGAGGTTCCGGTCTTTCCGCCGATCGCCACTCCGTCGCGCGGATTCGACTGTGCACTGGTGCCGCCCGTCATACTTCCCGCCATTGCGTTCGCCACGCCCGCCGCCACATCCGCGCTCAGGGCCTGGTTGCAGGTGACGGGCTGCCCGGCCAGTTCCTTACCAGCGGCATTGATGATCTTGGTGATGATGATCGGGTCACAGTGCAGGCCAGCACCGCCGATGGTAGCGGCGACGCCAGCCATCGTGAGCGGTGCCTGCTCATTGGTGCCGAGGATATTCGACGGCCCGACGTGCAGGTCTCCCTTGAAGTCGGCTCGGTGCGCACCCATTGTCTTGGCCGTGTCCCGGATGGCGCACAGGTCCTGCTGGGTGGCCATCTGCATGAAAGCATTGTTGACCGATGCCATGAGCGCGGCCTTCACCGTCATGTAGTCGCCCCCGGAGTTGCTGTCGTTGCTCAGCTTATAAGGGTCCGTGCCGATGGATCCGGGGTCGCACGGTGCCGAGAATTGCTTGGCAAGGTAAGTCTGCGGCCCGCGGCCATCGACGAGGTCGTACAGTCCGTGTCCGGTCGCTAACCAGTTGGCCAGGTCGATGACCTTGTAGGTCGAGCCGGTTTCGAAACCGCTCGCCCCCCCGTACGGTGCGTCGACGCTCAGGTTGTACGCCGTCGTGGCGGGGGCTTCGAGGGCTGCGCCATCGTCGAAGATCCTGTTCTGGGCCATTACCAGGATCTTGCCGGTGCCGATCTCGACCGTGTTGGCGGTCGCGCCCAGCTTGAGCCGAGTTTCTTCCGCCGGCGCCTGGGTTTCGAGTACTGTCTGCGCCTGGTCGGTGAGGTCGAGGTCGATCGTGGTGTAGATCTTGTATCCGCCCTTGTCCCAATTGGCGCGTCGTTCGGCCGCGTTGGCTCCGAGGGACTGCACAACGGGAGCGGCACCGAGGTCTACCGGGAGGTTATCCGCCGCTTTGATCACGCCGAGCGCGTAGTCGCAGGCCGCTGCCGCACTCAGGTGTGTTGCGGTGCGGCATCCGTTATTCGGAGCGCTTGGCTTGATATAGGACTCGATCGTGGTCGCGGCGGCGTCGTCATGCTGCTTTTGAGTGATGTCCTTGGAACCGAGCATCGCATCAAGAATCTGGTCGCGGCGCACCTTGTTGGCGGGGTAGGTCTTGGGGCTGGCGAGTCCCTGGCTATTGGGATTCTGCACGATCGCGAGGAGACTCGCGGCCTGGGGCAGTGTGACATCTTTCGCGTGAACGCTGAAATACTGCAACGCCGCCGATTCGACCCCGTATGTCGTTGAGCCCATTCCGACGATGTTGAGGTAACCGAGCAGGACCTCTTTCTTCGTGTAGGCCTTGTCAAGGCCGATCGCCAGTTTCATTTCCTTGAGCTTGCGGTCGTAGGAATAGCCGTTGGCCTGCTTGATCGCATCGTCGCGCTGCTTGGCTTGGTTGTCTCCGGTGTAAACGGCGGTAAAGGCCTGTTGCACGAGGATGTTCTTCACGAGTTGCATGTCGAGGGTGGAGCTTCCGCTCTGCTGGCCACCCTGTCCGTTCTTGACCAGGGCGCGGGCTATCGACTGCACGTCGACGCCACCATGCGTGTAAAACCGCCGGTCCTCGCCGTCGACCGCGGCCTGCTTGAGCAGCGGCGACACCGCATCCCAGCCCACCACCTGGCGGTTCTGCTTATAAATGGTGGCGAGGAGCACGGGCTGGCCGCCGCTGTTCGCATAAATCTGGTTTTGCTGGGCCTGCTCGCCGATCTTTATGGAGTCGGGCAGGTTCTCAAAAATATCGATGGAGCCCTGCGCCGTCATGCTCGTGACGGCGATAGCCGGTGTGACCATCGCGGTGACCAGAACGCCGGCGAGAACACTGAACCCGACGAGGCCGAGCACCCCTCCGAGCACGCGGGACGGCTTCAAATTTTGGGCAGACATAGGATCAGGGTAAGGGATAACCGCCCTGTCAAACCTGAAGGGATGCCCAAATGACCACGTGGGAATACGTCACGACTCCACTTATCGTTCACAGTACCGCCGCGATTCTCAACAACTGGGGGTCTGAGGGCTGGGAGCTCGTGCAGGTCGTGACCGGGCCGGAAGGCGGGCTCGTCGCCTACTTCAAGCGCGAGAAAAAGGAAGCGAACTGATGCCACTCATCGCCGACCGTCTCGCTATTTTGGGGCTCGAGCTGCCGTCGCTCGCGACACCAGCCGGCGCCTACATCCCCGCGGTAGTGAGCGGCAATCTCGTGTTCACCTCTGGCCAGTTGCCTTTCGTGTCGGGAGCGCTTCCTGCCACCGGGAAAGTCGGGGGTACGGTCTCGCCGGAGGACGCCAAGACCTACGCCGCCACCTGTGTACTCAACGCTCTCGCCGCGGTGCAGTTTGCGATCGGATCCCTGGATCGGGTGACCCGTATCGTCAAGGTGGTGGGCTTCGTCGCATCCGACCCCTCTTTCACCGGCCAGCCGGGAGTGATCAACGGGGCATCGGAGCTGCTCGGCGAGATCTTCGGCGATGCGGGCGTGCATGCGCGCAGTGCCGTCGGCGTAGCTGTGCTTCCGCTCGACTCTCCCGTCGAGGTGGAACTGATCGTCGAGTTCGCGTAGACCCGATTACTTCAACCGGTCGCTGATGCTCTGCATTACCGAGGTGTCGGCGAGCGTGGTGGTGTCGCCGATGTCCCGTCCCTCTGCGACATCCTGGAGCAGCCTTCGCATGATCTTGCCGGAGCGTGTCTTCGGCAGCTCGGCGACGATGAAAATCTCGCGCGGACGGGCGATCGCCCCGATCTGCTCGGCCACGTGCACGCGGAGTAGGGCGCTGGCCGCATCGGCCGTGTGCGTCTCCGCGTGCTCGCTCCGCAGGATCACGAAGGCGACGACCGCCTGGCCGCTCGTCTCATCCGCTGCGCCGACGACGGCCGACTCCGCAACGATCGGATGGGACACGAGCGCCGACTCGATCTCTGCGGTCGAGAGGCGATGGCCCGAGACATTCATCACGTCGTCGACACGGCCGAGCAGCCAGATGTCGCCATCCTCGTCGATGCGGGCACCGTCGCCGGCGAAGTACTTCGGGCCATTCGGAACATCGGCGAACTTCGACCAGTAGGTCTCCCTGAAGCGCTCCGGGTCACCCCAGATTCCGCGAAGCATCGACGGCCAGGGCTCGGTCACGACCAGCAGTCCACCGCCACCGGCCGGTACCGGATGCCCCGCCTCGTCGAGTACGTCGATCGAGATCCCCGGTAGTGCCACCTGAGCTGAGCCGGGCTTGAGCGTCGTGACGCCGGGCAGCGCAGAGACCATGATGGCGCCAGTCTCGGTCTGCCACCAGGTGTCGACGATCGGGGTCTTCCCCCCGCCGATCACATCGCGGTACCAGACCCAGGCCTCCGGATTGATCGGCTCTCCCACGCTACCGAGCACACGGAGGGAGCTGAGGTCGAAGTCATCCGGCACCTGCCGTCCGAGCTTCATGAACGAGCGGATGGCAGTGGGCGCCGTATAGAAAATGGTCACGCCGTACTTCTGGATGATCTCCCACCACCGGCCGCCGTGCGGCGAGTCGGGCGTGCCCTCGTAGAGTACCTGGGTCGCGCCATTGGCGAGTGGGCCGTAGACGACATAGCTGTGCCCGGTGATCCACCCGATGTCGGCGGTGCACCAGTAGACGTCTGTGTCGGGATGCAGGTCGAACACGTTCTTGTGCGTGAAGGCTGCCTGGGTGAGATACCCGCCGCTGGTGTGCAGGATGCCCTTCGGCTTGCCGGTGGTGCCGGAGGTGTAGAGGATGAAGAGCGGCGTCTCGGCGGGAAACCCCTCCGCCTCGTGCTCGGCGTGCGCCCCGGCCATGGCCTCGTGCCACCACAGGTCGCGACCCTCGATCCAGTCGACGTCGTTGCCTCCGCGCTTGACAACGAGCACGTTCGTGACCGTGTGCTCGCCCTCCTTGGCGAGGGCGGCATCCACCGCGGGCTTGAGCGCGCTGACCTTGCCCTTGCGCCAGCCGCCGTCCGCGGTGATCACGAGCTTGGCGGCCGCGTCATCCACCCGGGATCGGATGCTGTCGGCACTGAAGCCGCCGAAGATTACCGAGTGAACCGCTCCGATGCGGGCGACGGCGAGCATCGCGATGACGGCCTCGGGGATCATCGGAAGGTAGACGGCGACCCGGTCACCCTTCTCGATGCCCAACGAGGTGAGCAGGTTGGCCGCGCGCTTCACCTCGGCGGTGAGTTCGGAGTAGCTGATGTCTCGGCTGTCGCCGGGCTCCCCCTCCCAGTGCAGGGCGATACGGTCCCCGTTTCCGGCGAGCACATGCCGGTCGAGACAGTTGTACGCCACGTTGAGCTCGCCGTCTTCGAACCAGGTGGCGAAGGGGGCGTTCGACCAGTCGAGGTCCTTCGTGAAATCCTTGGTCCAGTGAAGGAGCTCGCGGGACTGGGCGGCCCAGAAACCGAGTCGATCCGCGAAGGCTTCGTCATACAGCGCTGCGGTTGCAACGGCATCCGCTCGGAATTTCGAGCTTGGCGGAAAGCGGCGCTCTTCGTGCTGCAGGCTGTCAATGGAAGTGTTGGACATCGGTATCCCTCTCGAAGGCAGCGGGCGTCGATGCCCGCGCAGAGTAGTGACCCGATCCTAAACCGACTGCGGGTTGCGCCCTATTGCGTCCATTCTGGGAGTGTCCCCTGATCGTGGAATTTGTCCCTTGCGCGGGTGAACTGCTGGAGTAAACTAGGGGCGTCGAATGGAAATTCGATAGGTAACGCACAGTGATTCCCCCCAATCCAGCGTTGCTGTGGCGGCGCCGGTTCCCCCCAACAGG
>ENA-OBIO01000459-OBIO01000459.1-metagenomes-genome-assembly--contig:-NODE-459-length-21604-cov-4.07838_pt1 | contig 21604 bp, 27 predicted proteins | sample MGYA00153383_OBIO01 | MGnify analysis MGYA00153383 | reverse complement strand
GAAATTGATAAGCAACAGAAGGCACAACAAGTAGAACTGGACCGCAAGCAAAAGGCGCTGGATGCTAAATTATTGGATATTCAAATTGAAAACTTTAACGCTCGTCGTGCAACACTATTAAGCGAACCAACCTTTGTAAGCCCTAAAATTATCGATAACATAGGGCATGAGGTGTATAGGTTTGATGAGGAGAAGTGGAGTGCATTTTTGGAATTAAGTAGAAATGAATACAAGGAATCCATGATCGCAGAGGAAAAGCGACGCATTGAAATGGCACCAGACGTAGACGTTTTAAAAGAATTAATAGATAAGCTTAAAAAAACAATGATTACCAAGCCAGTTATGAAAACCCAGAAGGGTTCAGCAACATTAAATAACGTATCAACGCTTATAGGGAAAACTATAACTTACATTGAAGAACAAATAAAAGCACTTTAATGGAAGACACAGCAATGGAACTGAAACAAATAACAGGTAGCAGATCGAGCAACACGCTGACAAGTACTAGAGATGTAATGTACCGGATTCAATTGAATAGTGAAGTGGTTAAGTGTATAGGTGAGTTTGAATGTATTGTCAACAAAACAGATATAGGATTTATTATTACTCAAAACTGTTACGGTATTGATTCATGGGCAATACGACCTAGTAAAATAACATCTACCAATACATTAAATATACCGAAGCGATTAGTCGACCCTTGGAACGACCTAGTCGACTACCGATTAGAATTTGATTACGAAAATAATTGTGTTGAATTGATAAAAGTTTAGAAATTAGTTATTATATTTACGTATTGAATCGCTCTGACAATATACGATTCCCAGGCATTAAAAGTCTAAGCCATTTTCAGAAAACCAAGAGGTCAGAGCCTTGGGAAGTACGGAGGTGGCTTTCTTTATTTTAAACAAAAAAAATTATGGCAATATTTAGAAAAATACACGTTTCGTTTTGGAGCGATTCATTCATTTCAGAACTAACCCCTGAGCAAAAGTATTTCTTTATCTATTTGTTGACAAATGAAAAGACAACACAGTGCGGGATATATGAAATAACGAAGAGGCAAATGTCTTTTGACACCGGTTACAATACGGAAACAATTTCTAAGTTGTTAAGGATATTTATAGATTATGGTAAAATACGATATTCTGAATCAACAAATGAGGTAGCCATTAAAAATTGGCACAAATACAACGAAAGTTCATCAAGTAAAGTTCAATCTTGTGTAAATAAGGGACTTGACAATGTTAAGGATAAAGGATTAATAGAGTATCTATACTCTATAGATACTCTACCACAAGAAGAAGAAGAAGAAGAAGAAGAAGAAGAAGAAGAAGAAGAAGAAGAAGAAGAAAAGAAAAAGATCAAAGCCGCCGGCGGGTATGAAGAATTTATTTCTATTGTAAATGGCGCCACATCTAAAAATTATAAAGGATGCTCTAAAAGCAAAAAACAATTCTCTTCAAGAATAAAAGAAGGGCGAACCATAAATGATTTTAAGTTAGCTGCAGAAAACTCTGTCAAAGATCCTTATCACAGGGAAAATAATTTCAGATACCTTACCCCAGAATTTCTAACAAGGGCGGACAAGCTAGATAAATTTTGTCAATTTCAGCCTATTAAACAAAAGGGGACAGTATACTAATGGTCGAACTAACCAACTTAGGAATAGAATTAAAAGGGCGCACCTCAGGAGAATTTAAAACAGTATGCCCCAAATGTTCAAGTGGAAGAAAGAAGCAACATGACACTTGCTTATCAGTAAATATCACCACCGGAATTTATCATTGCTTTAATTGTGAATGGAAAGGCAACGCCATGAAAAGAGAAAGAGAAGAAAAGACGTACACGCTACCAGTTAAAAACCTGACAAATCTATCAGAGAATACATTGAAGTGGTTTAAGGGTCGCGGGATAGGTCAAAGTACCATAATGAAATTTGAGTTGACTGAGGGGCTTGAATGGATGCCTCAGGAGGGCAAGGAAATGAATACCGTTCAATTTAATTATTTTGAAGGCGAAACTTTAGTAAATGTAAAATACAGGGATGCCAAAAAGAACTTTAAACAATTTAAAGGGGGTAAGCCAGTTTTTTATAACCTAAACTGCATGCAGGCTTTCGATGAGATTATTATTGTTGAAGGCGAAATAGACGCACTAAGCTTTTATGAAGCAGGTTATCCAAATGTTGTTTCAGTTCCAGCGGGTGCGACCGATTCAGAAAGTGCAACACTTGAATACCTAAATATATGCTACGATTATCTAAAAGCTAAGAAATTTATAATAGCTGTTGATAATGATTCAAAAGGCATAGCTTTTAGGAATGTATTAGCAAACCGGCTTGGAAAAGACATTTGTAGATATATTGCGTTTGAGGAAGGGGTTAAAGATGCTAATGACTTACTGGTAATGTATGGGTCGGAAGACTTTAGAAACCATTTTGATATACACGACTTCCCTTTGGATGGAGTAGAAAAGCTAAGCGACTTTGAATATGATTTAGACAGCATTTATTTTAATGGGTATCCAGAAGGCCAAAGATTGGGCTACCCATCTTTCGATAAATTGATCACATGGTTCCCTTCTCAGGTTACTGTTTTAACCGGGATACCTGGACATGGCAAGTCTGAGTTTGTTGATCAAATAATTATTAAGTTAGCAGAATTTAATTGGAAGTCTGGTATATTCTCTGCGGAAAACCAGCCTGCAGCACAACATGCAGTAAAGCTTATAGAAAAGAAAGTTGAAAAATCAATGTTTGGGTTTGACAAAATGAGTGATACTGAGTATCAGTTAGCAAAAGGCTTTTTAAATGAAATGTTTTTCTTTATAAAATTCAACGAGGTAAACCTTTCTATAGATTCAATTTTGCAGCGCGGCAAGGAGTTGGTAACTCGATATGGAATAAAGATGCTGGTAATTGATAACTGGGCTAATCTTGACCACCAATATGAAGGAATGAGCGAGCATCAGTACATTGGACAGTCGTTAATAAAAATAATGAATTTTTCAAAGATGTACAATATCCACATAATTGTAGTTGCTCACCCTACTAAGATTTATAAAAACAAAGATACTGGTTTACATGAGGTCCCTAATCTTTATTCAATCTCAGGTAGTTCGCATTGGTTTAACAAACCCGATAACGGCATAACTATCTATAGAGATATGGAGACAGGCCAAACAGAAGTCCATGTTCAAAAAGTGAGGTGGAAATTTACAGGCAAGGTTGGACATTCTGTTTTCAATTACAACAAAGGGGCTGGAACTTATTTGGATGTATACTCCCCTTCATTCAAACAAGGGAAAGACGAAGATACCGCCCCTTTCTAAAAATAACATTTGTATATATCAATTTAATAGTTTATTTTTGAATCAGAAATATGTATAGAGTCAACTTTACTTGCTGGATAAATAATAAGGATTGTGTTGAATATTGGTACGAAGAAGTATCAAGTGATATCGAGCAGTTAAAATCTAACGCGCGAATTGCTTGGGGTGAAAACAAAGGACCAAAGCGATTTAAGTTATCACAAATAGTAAAGGGTGGAACCGATATATTAATTGAAGAACATAACTATTAAAAATGGAATTGATAAAAACTAAAATGGGAAGGGTTGGCAACAACAAGAAGTATGAAGGCAAACTTTTTATTTCCATTCGGAATACGCGTGGTACGATGACCGATGCTACTGCAAAATTTCTAGGTATTGAAGATACTAAAATGATTGGTTTTTTTAAATTTAACGATAAGGTTTATATTCGAATTGCAGACAACTATGAGTCAAATATAGAATCTTTTAAATCTGTATCTAGAGTTAACGGAAGGTTTGGGATGCATACAAAATCTCTTGTTAATTCAGGGGAAATTAAAGCTGGAGAGTATGAATTAAAAGTTCCTCCGGTGAGAAAACAAGGGAAAGAATGGTACGAGTTAGAGAAAATAACTAAATAGTTATGGCAATTCCATACCCCAAACCAGAAAAGCGAGGTCCGAAAGCGAAACAACCGTTAAAGCGTGTAGGGAAACCAAAGCCTATATCTAGCAAAAAAATGATTCTTAATGCTGAATATAAAATCTTACGAGACGAGTACATGGCAGACCATCCTGTATGCGAAGTTAAGGGGTGTATGCATCCGTCAGAGGATAATCACCACAAGGCAGGTAAAACAGGCAAGCTATTTACAGATAAAAGATATTTCCTTGCCGTTTGTAGGTACTGCCACGGAGAGATTCACAATAACCCAAATAAAGCTTATAAAGATGGATATTCAGTAACTAGGACAGATAAATAAATATGAAAATTTGGGTATACAAAGACATTAATGTGTCAAGTATTGATGAAATTATTAATATTTCCTGTATTGATAGTAATCCTGTAGGTTTTATTTATATAATAACCAACAAAGTTAATGGGAAAATATATATTGGACGCAAGTCGTTTACGGCTACCAAGAAAACAGCACTAGGCAAGCGTGCGTTAGCTAGCATGACAGACAAGCGTGGGTCTAAAAACAAGACAGTTATTAAGCACTCTAATTGGTCGAACTATTCCGGTAGCAATAAGCATCTAAATGAAGATATTAAAAATGGCGACGGTGTAAACCGAGAAATAATACACTTGTGCTATACAAAGAAGCAGATGACATATTGGGAATTATACTATCAAATACAATACGATGTATTAAGAGAGAAGAGTTATAATGATAATATACTTGGTAAATTCTTTCGATCGGACCTTTTAACAAATTAATATGAGATTACTATTCTTTAATGGGTGGCGTTATTGGAAACGCTTTAGGCACTTTACTATTTTAGATATAATGGGAGATAATAAATCAATATTAATAACATTATTGAATTTTACAGTTGAGCTAAAATTTAAAAAAGACATATGAGCGAACTAGATTTCTCCGGACTATATTGGAACGCACACACCGCAAAGAAGCCACTAGTTGAATTGTATGTTGAAATAAACCAGTATCCGGAACTTAGGTATTCCGGCATATACGACTCCAATAAAATACTGAAGTACATTAATTATCTATACTCAGAAGGTACTCCATTAACAAGGAAGTTTAAGGATAACCTTATTGCCAGAAAAGCCGAGGCACTAAAACTTGCTGGCTTAAAACAGACTAAGGATTTAGAAAGTGATCTATTTCAATTTAAAGATCAGGCGTTCACTAAGGCAGTTGTAAAGTTCCTAGCAATACAGAAGAATGAACTTTGGGCAAATATTGTTGTTGATACTCAATTCCTTGAGGACAACATGCTTATTGTATTGACACAGTCTATGGATGGCAAAGATAAGGACATAGCTCAAACTGCAAAGATTAAAGGAGATATCCTTAAAATTAACTCTGAGGTTCGTGATCGATTAACGGGTTATTACAAAGAGTTCTTTAAGAATGATACTGCGCTACAAGATGCTGCAAAAAAAATAGAGTTCCGAGCTACGACACCTGAGCAGGTGGCAAAAATTAACAGAGACTTTTAATATGGACGGAAAAGAATCAAATATTGAATTGACACAAAAAAATGTTCCAGGATTACCAAATACTGATATAAAATGGATTAAAGGAATTAAGCTGGCAACTAAAGAGTCTTATGAGGGTTGCCCAAAAAGTAAGTTTATTTTTGACGAACAAGCTTTATTTTCTACTAAGCCATTAAAGCAAGAGATATACCACATAGTAATCGATCCGGCAGACCCAAGGCCAACTTTCAGCGTAACAAATACCAAATAAATAAACATAAAATATATGCACCCTACTACAATTACCCCAGAAGAAGTTATAGATATTATTTGCCAATTCTACGAACTAGATGTGTGTAGATTAACAAAGCGTATTCCAGAGACAAATCGCCACTACCGATCTGCCCCATATGCAAAAGGAAGGCAATTCTTCGCATATTGGATGCGTAAAAATACTTTATTAAGCTATAAAAAAATAGGAGAATATCTTGACATGCAACACCACACTACATTAGTGCATTCTTTTTTTCAAGTTTCAGACGAAATGAATTTGTATCCTTGCTATAAAAATGAGATATTTACTTTAAACCAAATGATACAAAATAAGGAAAATAACTTGGTAGCAGCATAAACAAAAAAATAGTGGTTAAACCTTTTGAAAATGGATCGTCAATAGTTATACAAAAAGTAGAGTGTTTTTTACCTCCATTCCCCCTAGTGCCTAACTATTATGACGGTACTGGAGATTTGGTTAGGTCTGAAGTATTATTTTCGGAGTACGAAAAAGAAGACCAGTACTGGAGGGTATCCTTTGATCATGAAAGTTACCTTGAAAGAAAAGAAGAAGAGTTACGATTACAGAAGCTTAACTCTGTATATATAGATGAGGATCTAGAGCAATTAAGAGAGAGGGAGTGGAAGCGCCGGCTTAATGGTGTTTGGATAATGGTGAACGGAACTCCTGCCTACATAACGGGGATATATTATTTCTATTTGAGTTACTGGCCTATGGATACGGGAGAGTATGCAGAATATAGATTAACTGATGTAGAGAAATCATATTTTTGGCAAAGATGTATAACAGACATAAAATGTTTAGGAATGTTAGAGGCAACCGTCAGGCGTTTTGGGAAGACGCAGTTTGCTTCATGCCAAGCATTCGAATACCTATCTAGACAAAAGGGTAAAAAGGGTGGCATACAATCTAAGACGGATGCAGATGCGTATGAAAATGTCTATGATAATGCTATGATTTCTCCAATGAAAAAAATGCCCGACTTCTTTTTGCCAAAGTATGATGAAGATAAAGGTTTAACGAGTAAATCTGGGTTATCATTTAACATAACTCGTAAAAAAGGTGTTGATAATAATGAAGCAACAAAGGAGGAGCTTAATTCTCACATATTCATTGGTAATGCTAAGCCGAAAGCATTTGATGGTAAAAAGTTACACAGAATTATTCACGATGAAGTTGGAAAATTAGAAATTCATAATGTATACTCTAGGCATCTAGTCCTTAGGAAGTGCGCTTTAGATACAAGCAAAAACACATATATAGGCAAAATGATTGCAACAACAACAGTTGCTGAAATTGAACTAGGTGGGCTTCACTTTGAAACTTATTGGAGAAATTCTGACCAAACAAAAATAAATCCTATAACTAAAGAAACTCCATCTGGTCTTTTTAGATTTTTTACTCCAGCATACAGGACGATGTACTTTGATAAGTATGGAGTTCCAGACGAGGTTCGTGCAAGGCAAGAGTTATTGGCAAAGCTAGAATCTCTTTCCGGAGACCCTATGGCGTACAATAAAGAGCGCCGAGAATCCCCAATGACAGAAGCGGACTTGTTTTCAACTGATGCTGAGCATTGTCCTTTTAACGTAGAGGTTATAGATAAAACAATACAGCACATATCTTATTTGCCAGAAAACCATAGAGAACATGCACGGATGTTTGATCTTGTATGGGAAATACCAGACGTTAAAGTTAAGGCTGTGCCAAATAACTTAAACGGGAAGTGGTCTATTTCATGGCTTCCTACCGAGATTGATCAGAACCAAGTACATGATAGCGGCTCTTCTAGTCATAGATTTAGACCACTTAACAACCACAAAATGGCAATGGGTTGCGATCCTGTGTCAATGGGGATAGAAGCAGAGCACGGAAGTTCTAATGCCGCCATTGCTGTATATAGAAAGGCTGACATATACAACGAGTCAGAATTGTTCTCAGAAAATTTTATAGCAGATTATTTGCACGATCCAGATAATCCAGAAGACTTCTATGAAGACACAATCATTGCTTGCTTCTTTTTTGGATGTGAAATTCTTATAGAGAAGAATAAGTTTGACATATATAACTATATGAAAAAAAGAGGATATCTTGAATTTGTAGCTTCACAGCCAGAAAATACAGTATCTATTACTCATAAAGGAGAAATGAAAGAAGGGATATCTGCAGGTACATATACGATTGACCTATACGTTACAAGGCTTAAATCATGGTGGTCACTTCACGGACATAGATGCAGACAGCCTCGCATACTTGATGATGCACGTAAATTCACAGTTAAAACTAGGGGGTCAAGAGATTTAACTGTTGCTTGCGGATGGGCTAGACTTGCTGCAGAAAAACCGTACAAACCAAAAACAGTATCAATTCCTATCGGGGAATTATTTGCATTTAGAGAACAACAAAATAGACATTGATATGAGCGGTGAAATGGTTATTAAAGATCCGGTAACGGGAGAAAGCCTTATATTATTAAGAAGAGATTGGGATGAATATATTAAATGGAAAAAAAATAAAGAGGCGCTATTCGACCCTTTAGCAATTCCTATTAATAAAAAACAAGCAAAATAGAAAGAAAAACCATTTAATTATTTTAATTTAGCATTCAAACTCGCAATGAATGAACTCTTTCTATACAAGATCCGACATATCAGCCATAACCGATAAGTACCAGACGCTTCCTAGTGGAAGACCAAGTCATCTTATTCCTCCTGCTAGAAAGGATAAAGCTTGGTGCTTACAGATGGTTAAGTGCGCGTACAATGAGTTTAGGAATAATTGTCCGAACTTGTTTTACAACGCGGCCAATAACTATACAGAGAATATTAGGTACTTTCAAGCATTGCTCGATCCTCAAAGATACATGGATCAGTACGATAACAATCAGTCAGTAACGCAAAATCAAACAAGCCTTGGTAGGGACAAGAGAATTTTAAACATTGCATCTAAGTATATTAGAATATTAAAAGGTCGATTGTCTGACCTTAAATTTGACATTACAGCCACTCCGGTAAATGCACTGGCAAGACAGCATGAAGAAGAATTCACTTCACGCATTAGGGCTGCAATGAAGGCTAAAAAGATAGCGGACCAATACAATCTGCCAGAAATTAACAAAATGCTTCAGGAGTTAGGCTTTGACAGTTTGCCAGCCGATTCCGAAGAGTTAGATATACAGAAGTCTAATTTATCTATGCCGTATCAAATGGCAATGAACATAGAATTATTCTTACAGTATGCAAACCAAGTTGACGATCTTGATAGAAAATTGCAAGAAGAAGATTTGGATGCTATTCTTAATGGTGTGTACGCAACAAAAGTAAGAACTAACTCAGAGGGGACTCCTGTTGCTGAAAAGATTGATCCAAGAAGTTTGCTTGTAGGATTCAGTAATACAGAAGATTTTAGAGACGTTTCTGAGATTGGTCAATATAGAGCTATTTCTATTCCCGAAATGAAGGAAGAAGATTGCAATGATGAATTGACCGAGGATGACTATTATGATATTGAAACAAACGTTGCTGGCAGAAATGTGAACGATTTAGATAGGCAGGTATATTTGTCAGACCAATACCTATCCAAAAAGGCCCTAGTTTTAGATTTATATTTTTATTCATGGGATGAAGAAGTAAAGGTATTAAAGAATAATGCTGCAGGCAATCCAAGGATTCACATGAAAAACTTCGATTACTATAAGAATAACGAAGCAGAATTTTACAAAAGAAATCCAGGCAAGGAATTATATAGAACCAAAAACCAAGTAGTTTATAAAGCTACGTGGATAGTTGGGACAGATTATGTGTACAACTTTGGATTGTTAAGAGATACTGCTAGGTCTCAATCCGACCCATACAGAACAAAACTTCCAATACTTATTTACGCTCCACTTATCAAGGATGGTCAAACCCATTCTATGATGGATGAAATTAAGCCGGTTATTGATAGTATCCAAATAAACTGGCAACGTATTCAGGAAGCATTTGCTAAAGCACTGCCTCCTGGTTACACATTAGATATTGATGGATTGCTAGGTGCCGTAGAAAAGCTGGGAGATAAAAACTACAATATAAGTACCTTGATTAAAATGGCTACGAAAGAAAACATTAATATTGTTTCTGGATCGTCAGCTAAGTATGGCGCTAATGGTGCCAAGCCAGTATCAGTTAATTATGGTGGACTAGGTCCAGATTTTCAAAGCTGGGTTAATGCATTGAATTACAACATTCAATTGATTCAGCAAATAACCGGGCTTAGCTCATCAGCGGCAGGAGATCCTGGCAAATATACAGGCAAAGGCGTTTCTGACGATGTGATGCAAACTGCAGACTTTTCAGTAAAGCATTTATATGAAGCGAAAAGAATGCATTGGGAAGACATCAACAGGTTGAAAACAACTTTAGGTATGGACCTTATTGCATCAGGTAAAGCTATAGGAATTAAAAAGGCAATTGGATCGGAAGCATTTGACTACATGCAAATCAATGCACAAGCAAGTAAATATGAGTATAACATTACTGTAGGGTACAAGCCATCGGCAGAAGTTTGGGCAGATTTATATGCCGCAGCCAAAAATGCACAAGCCGCAGGTCCAGAACAGGGTGGAATAACACTTGATGATTATCTGCAATTGACTGAATGTACAACCTTAAAACAGGCTAAAGCGTATCTATACATAGCAATTAAAAATCATAGAAGACAAGCACAAGATCAACAGCGACAAGTCATACAAGAGAAGGCTCAATCTGATCAAGAAACAGCCAAAAACTCTGCAATGATTCGTCAACAGGAATTACAAGCAGCAGCACAATTAGAGTCAGCAAAAATTAAAAATCAATTAGATGCTGATTTACAAAAGTTGAAGGCGCAACATGAGTACACCATGATTGAACAAGACGCACAGAATAATAGCAAGTCTAATCATATTGTAACAAAAGAAACTTATAACTTACAGGATACTCAGATAAAAGCGAACGCCAACATGGACAGACTTAGATCAACAGGAACAGGAGTTGGCAAAGATTAATTTGCAATAATGATTTTTATTCATAAATTGCATAAGAAAGTTTTCATATTTAGTTTAGTTAGGTTTGATTAGCCGGGGGTAGTAGTCCGGCTAATTTTTTTGCATAAAAAAACTACCACACGATTTAACGTATGGTAGCTTAGAAAACATAAACAAACCAGAAAGAAAGAGATTAAACGTCTAGCGCTACTATTTGAGCAGGTGTTAATGTAGACTCATAAATTTGCCCTGCAAGCCTAGATGGATTAGCATACTTAAATGTTGAGTTTACTCCTGTTGCAGCAGTAAAGTTTGCAGATACTGTTAAGATTTCTGTCATATATGTCTTGTTGAAGAAAAAGGTTACTGCATTTGCAGCCAATTTTCTAACTCCGCCTGGGAAGTCTGGCGTTATGGCTAACTCGCCTTTAACTACCGGTATTGCTAAGAATGTTGTATTGCCCATAATTTTTTATTTTAATGATGGGATAAAAGTATACTAAAAAAAATCTGCAATAATGTAATATATCTTAAATGGTAGGTTATTATTTTTTTACATGCATTCCCAACACCCTTCTAAATTCATATTTTAATATTCTACCATTCTCATTTCGAGAAAATGCGCACAATTCGCAAGCAAAAATCAATGTAATGTGATACCTTCTTCGTAAAAATACTTCAGGAGCATCAAATAGCATACTCTTGTGTTTAAAAAAATCAATCCCTTCATCTCCAAGTTTGTGAAAATTTTTAACCCATCTAGGGTAATGCTCCGGTTTATATTTTAGTGCTAAAAAAAGACTCCTAGAGTCAACACATTTAATTGAATTGTATTCTGTCACATTAAAACTTTTCATTAACTAACCCTTTAAGTTAAGATGGTACTTGACTAATAATCAAAGATATTATTTTTGATTCAGAAAAACTACAAACATGGCAGAAAATACAGAAGAGCAGAATATTGATATGATTGCGGATGCTATAACAAGCACCCACAATCCATTTGAACAGTCAGAAGAGTTGGTGAATAATGAGTTTGTTACAAATGATACATTTGAAAGCCAAGCCGAACCGACTACCGAAATAATTGAACAAAAAGATCCAGTAGCTGAAGATTTGGTTTCTGAAGACGTTGAAACGAATGACGATCCTGTTTCATGGCTAAACGAGCAGTGGAGATCACAAGGAGTTAAAATCGAATCGCTTGATGATGTTCCGGCAATATTTGCAGAGTATAAGAGATTGATTGCGGAGAAGCCGCAAGAATATACATTAGAAGAAAGATCTAGGATAAAACTAGCAAGAGATACCGGCAATTGGAATTTGTATGACCAGATAGTTTCTGTTGATACAAAAACTATCGAGCCAGCAGACGCGATGAAAATCAAGTTTGTCCTTGAGCACCCAGAAATGGCAAGACCATTTGCTGAGAAGCTATTTGAAAAGAATTTAAAGAATTCAATTTCTGAAGAAGATTCAGAAGAATTCATTGCACAGTATTTAGATCACGAAGGTAATATAGCAAAAAAATGGTTGGATGATAAAAAGGCTTCAATCAATATAGCTGAGGATAGCAAAGTTGAAGAAGTTAAACAGTCAGACGATCAGTGGTTTGCAAATGTTGATAAAGTTATCGATCAAATAGTTAAAGACAAGTACGAGGTTACTTATGAGGTAGAAGACAAAACGGTTAATGTGGTTATTGACCAAGATGAATTTCGAGAGCTTAGGGATGCAATGGACTCGCCTCAAACATGGTTGAGAGATAACATTCTAAATGAGCAAGGTGGTTTTGATTACTTAAAGTTAGCACAGCTAATTATAAAGGATCTTCACAGTGCAAAAACTAATAAAGAGTTCTACGAGCTTGGCCGAGTTCATCAAGAGCAGCACCTATTAAATAAACAACGTGGTGTAACAACCACAACAACCGCAACTGGCGCTCCAAGGAATAATTCAGACCCAAGAGACGACATTGCAAGCATGTTCCATAAATATAGAAACGGATAAAAAATAATTAACAATGGCAGATATTATCAATAATTCAACCCAAGGCCCAAATCAGAATAGTTTTATTCCTTCGATTACATCAGGGCAACTACTAAGAAGTGACGGCCTTATATGGAAAAAAATCTTCAGACAAGCTGACGAGCAAGATTTCCTTATGTTTATCGAATCTATCCAAGCATGGAAGCTAGCTGACGATTCCGGTGTAAGATGGCATGAAGAAGGCTATGTGATGGCCAATACAACTATTGCATCATTTACAGGCGGTGCTTCAGCAGGTGCGGCAGCGGTAATTACTTTACCAGCTTCAGCTCACCAAGCAGGAGGTTCTCGTTCTCCATTTAAAGAGAACAACATTCTTAAAGTAGACGGTGTTCAAATGTTTGTTGTTTCTAAGAATACAGCAACTCCAAGTGCGCACACAATCACAGTAACTCCATTGCCAATCACTGCAACGTTAGCAACAACTCTAGCTGTAGGTAAAACAATTATAATCACAGGCTCTGCATATGCTGAACAAGTAGGTTATAGTGAAGGCATGATGAACTTGCCTATTAAGTTCGAAGAGCAAACGGGTATTATAAAAACAAAGATTACAACTTCAGGCACATTAGCATCTAACGTAATGAAAGTGCCAGGTGCATTGTCAGGCTCAGATAGATTCTTGTATGAAGCTGATATGAAGTGTTTTTTACAGCACAAGTCAGAAGTTTCATTGGCAGCCTTGATTGGCCCAGGCGGAATTACAACTGATGCTGCAGGTAAGGCTGTACAAGTGGTTAAAGGTGCGATTACGCAAGTATTGGAAAGAGGTAATGACTATGGCTATTCTGGAATTATTACATACAACGATATTCAAAACTTGACTCGTATTCTTATCAAACAACGTGCTGGTAACGAACATTTGATGAACATAGGTCATGAAGCAGACTTACTTATTGAGCAGCTTATAACTGATTCAATGAGAAACGGCGCAAGAATCTATCTTGACAACGAAAATGGTGCATTGAAAGGTCAAAAATTAGTAGATTTCGGTTGCGATGGTTTTAGATTATCTCAATTCACTTTTGTGAAAAAAAGAATGTCTGAATTCAACAACCCTATCAGTTTGTATGCACCAGGCCAAGAGTATCCATACTACGTTTGGACAACTCCAATTGCAAACACTAAAGATCCAGTAAGTGGACAAGCAGGTTATGCATTGCAGTTTGCCTACAAAGGTATTAAAGGACCTAAAGGCATGAATTTTGATCGTAAATTCTATGCTCCAACTCCAGGTGGTGATGGCTTCACATCAGAAATTGATGAAGTAAACTTCCGTTATTTGACTGAATTTGCTCCAGTGGTAGCACTTGCAAACCAATCAGTAATAATGAGAAAAATTGCATAATAAAATAAATGGGTAGAGATTTTGTCTCTACCCATTTTATAATAAAAAACCAAAAGAAAAGAAAACAATGAACACCTTAGAAAAAATCCTTGAAAGTAAACCGTTAAGCCCAACAGAGGCAATTAAAAAATTAAACCCGGATTACGTAGATGAACTCCATTTAAAGAACCTTGAAAGAGATGAGCGAATTGTTTTCAGAGTAGTACAGAAACCGATCATTGCAAAAGACACCTCTGGTCAGGTAAAAGAGATTTACAAAGCGTCACAGCGAGTGCCAAACAAGTGCACTATTTATGATGGCATATCAACTCACGAAATCGAGTACCCTGGTGAAATTAGTTTCTACAGAGATACAGCAAGCGAAATAGTTATTTCAGGCAAAGAGCCTCAAAAATTCCCTTTGTTGTGGTTTTTGAGAATGTCTAACAATAACTTATCTAATCCGAATGCAATATTGGGCAGCGAATTTATCTACGAAGAAGTTGCAGAATTGACATTAAGCCAAGGAGCACTCGATAAAGAGGTTGAAATATCTGAATTGATTAGCTTTATCAACGCTAAGTCGCTTGAAGATACAGCACAACTTTGCAAGCAACTGAATGTTGCTTGTGGACAAACTGAAATTGAAAAGAAAATGGCTTTGATTGGGTATATGAAATCAGATATAAACAGACAAAAATTCAAATCTGTATCAATAAATAAAATGGGTTCATATAAAGAGCTTATTGATACAGCAATGCAACTTGACATACTTGCCCTTGACAATGAGACTAAGATGTGGTCTAGAAAATCTAACGGTGAGAAATCATACAGTATTATACAAGTTCCGATTGGGGAGGATTCCAAAGAGTTCTTAATTAAATACTTCATTGGTGATGCAAGAGGCAAGAAGTTAAAAACATACTTCGAGGAAAAAACTAAATCTATACTTGCTGGGCGGAAGGCCGACCAAGTTGGGAAAAGTATCTAATAAATAAATTTGACACTCTTAAAATATAGACTATTTACCTTAGTGGTGAATAGTCTTTTTTCTTAAAAAAAATGATACAGAATACACTATTATTTTCGACAAAATTCAACGCGGTTCCAGTAACCGACAAGTTTGTGTTTACAGACTTATCTCCATACTCTGCTGAGGGAATAGCGCTTACAAATGTAACGGGAGTCTTCAAAATTGAAGGTCCAGGAGGTATTATTTATAACAACACAAACTTTGCAGCGCCTGATATTATTGCAAATACTAGCCTTGTATTCGGAACTGTGTCAATACCCATTGGAACAGATGGGAATATCCTTGCTGGTAATTATACTATAACATACACAGCCAGAATCGGCGGAGGTGTTCAGCCTGGTGACTATGTAAAAAAATCAACAGTTTACTACTGCTACGTAGCTCCAACAGGAAATGTCGATGTAACAAATAGCGTAAGGTTAGCAAAAGTTACAAGCAAAGACTTAACTTCTTATCCAATCGTAGGTGTCATGCCAACGATTACAAGGGTTCAAACTCTTTACTACCCTTCGTCCTTAGTTTTAGCTCCAACTGTATCCAACCTTGTTCAGATACAGCTTTCTTATCCAAATGTATATACAGGAACATACACAGGCAACCTGTCCTCTGTGGCGTCTTATGTGTTTACGGACGGACTGATCGTCGACTACTTGATTACTGCTGTAGATGAAACTATAGTAGACAATAAAACACTATGTGACATTTATTGCGGAGTTAAAAACTTGGCAAATGAAATGTTGACAGCAAAATCTACTGGAGATTTCGGGAAGGCAAACAAAATACAAGAGACACTTTCCCTTGTATCTATTTTGTTTACTTTGTATGATGACGCGATTACTTGCGGAAAAGAAAGTGATGCTACAAGTTGGTTAAACCAAATCATAACCCTTGCAAATATTGTAGTTGGGTGTGGATGCACTGGAGATGCACCAACATTGGTAGTTCCGGAAGGCGGAGGAGGATCTTCTGGTAACGTCAGCGTAGTGGGAGATGCCTCTTTTGGCACAGCCGTTACGGCGGTTACGGTAGGTCCTGCAACCACATATACTGTAAGATTAACTCAAGCCTATAAAGATTTAATATTAGCAGCACTTCAGACCCAAAGTCTTTCTGTTGCATCTTTTAGGGCTGCAGGTATTCCTGAAGAAGCGAGGGGATTAACAGTTACTCCTGTGACTCCTGGTGGAGGAACCATATCATTAACTCCGGGAGTTTCGACTAAGTTATTAGTATTGACAGGAACAACAACATTAACATCTGCCCTGACAGTTCAAACTGTAGGATCACCTATTGATGGAGATTCATTTGTAGTAGATTATAGAGCAACTCTTATTCCAAACGGAAATAACATTACAATATTTGGACTGGGATTATCTCCATCAGAAGCAGCAGGGGGGAATTCTTTAGTCTATACTTGGTATTCAGCAAGCAATTCCACATGGTATTCTAAACTTATACGCAATCAGTCCGGATCAACAGTTCAAGGAGGGTTAACCTTCTGGGTAAGCGGATCTGATTTTGCACTAAGTAAGCCGGTTTTATATGGCACTAACCCGTCAAATATTTATAAAAACATAGTATCTGCCGGGTCCGGAACAAATCCTCCAAGCGGAACCACAGCAAGCAATACTTACTGGCAATACGTTGGAAACAAATCTGCCCTTTTTGATTCATCAGACAATGTCGTATTTGATGTAACCACAGGTAAGCCATTTATAATTCCAACATTAAATACTTCAACTTCCGCTTTTACCTTCCTAGTATTAGAAGGACAAGAGATTAAAAATAGAGCGTTATCGACACTTGCGTTAGCTGGTACCGGATTGACAAATAACAAGATATTAGTTGGAAATAGTTCTGCTATTGCTACTGAGCAGGATTTGTCTACAGATTATTTTAGAAGTAAAGGAATCGCAGGAGTTACAGGTTCATCATTCTTAAATATCGTCATTCCATCTTCCGGAATAATTACCGTATTGCCAAGCATTACAACACCTAGTGTTAAAATCAACGGGACTACAACACTAGTTGGCAATGTTTTAATTTCACCAGGATCTGCAAATAATATTATAGGAGACTATTTTTGGTTTGATTACTCGGCGAATGTTACAACTGGGGGCAACAGCTTAGTTATTGCTGGAATCACATTAACTCCAGCAGAAGCATTAGCAGGGAGTCTTGCAGTGTATAGTTATTGGGACTATGTCAATGCTGTATGGATTTCAAGAAAAATAACATATGGCATTACAATTCCATCCGGAACAGTAGACCAAACAGTTAGGTATAATTCATCAAATGTATTAGTGTCTGATCCAAATATAACTCAAGATGTATTAGGTAATCTTACAGCATTAAAGTCTTTAAGGGCAGGAATTACAAACTCTGGAACAGGGTCAGCCAATGTCGTGGCAGGTGCTGGTAATATAGTTAATGGCAGCAACAATACTGTCGGAGGGTCATCTAACCAAGTTTCAGGAACATCCAACTTCGTATCTGGAATAAACCACGTGGTTAGCGGGATTAATAGCGCCGTTTCTGGAAATAACAACAATATTCAAGGATCCAGATCTGTTGTGTCAGGAGATTCAAACACGGTATTGGATTCTGACGCACTAGTTGTTGGATCATTCAATACAGCTACCGGCGTTAAGGCAATATTAGGAAACAACAATATCGGGACGGGAGGAGGCAGTACTTACATTGTTGGAAGTAACAATAATATAAATGGTAGGGACGGATTTTTAAAAGGATTTTATGGAATTTTATATAACGCATTTTCAAGCGTATTTTCCGCCTCTTATAGTCTTCGTGTTGGATTATTGCAAAGAACCGAAGCTATTTACTATATGACTACTGGGAATGAATCGCCGACGTTTATTTCTAATGGGCTTCAATCTAGTTTTAAATTTGGAATAAATGAATGCCATATTATAGAGGTTAAAATAATAGCATACCAAACAGGAGGGTCTGCAGGCGCTACTGGAGATTCATCCGTGTTTAAAATAAAAACCGCAGCCAAATCAATTGCTGGAGCTTACTCATTAATAGGAGCGCAGGTAATCGATGGGGCATTTTCTGATACTGCAGCGTCTGGATGGACCGCCTCTGTTTTTGCTACTTCAGATGGTTTTACCATTCTTGTTACAGGTCAATTAAATAAACATATTAATTGGACGGCACATATAACGACAGTTAACGCTGGATAACTAATGAATATAAATGAAGCGAAAGATTTCATATTTGCTATTGCCAGGAAGAATCAGATCGGAAATATTCCAATAGCCCAATTGAATACTTATTTCGAAAGGGCACAACTGGATATGGTATCGTCTTTAAGGGATAATTATCATAAAACATCGATACTATCTGATAATTTATCCCCGCTAGTTGCTCCTGTGGAAGTCTATAATCAAGGAGACGTATTTAATAAACCACCCGATTATTTATATTGGGTGGACATATACTCTTTTGCATTTACAAATGCCGATTCTTGTAACGTGGCTCCAATAAAACAGTGGGTGCCAATAGAGTTAATCCCTTTAAATAAGTTAGCATATAGAAACAGATCAACAATTGTTTCTGCAGACACTACATATCCAGTAGCTGTAGATTATGATAAATACTTCTTAGTCCTACCTGTCCCAAGTAAGATACAGTTGACATATGTCAGGACTCCTAAAAAACCAAAATGGGGGTATGTCGACACTCCACAGAGCGCAATTTACAATCCATTAACATCACAGGATTTTGAATTGCCAGAAGTAACACATAAAGATATTTGTTTTAAAGTATTATCTTATATGGGAATTGCAACAAGGGATGCTGAATTATATCAAACAACTACAGTAAATGACGGACCAGGTAAATAGATTAGCAGAACAGGTAATGCGCCTTTTGAACGGGGGGGATTATTCACCAAGCGAATCCGACTTTGATATTCGCGAAATAGCCATTGCTGTCGAACAGGCATCATCAAAGCTAATTAGATTAAGAACTTTTGAAGAATATAGGTCCGGAGAAAGCAACTCACTTGGACAATATTTAGCAGTATTTACTGGTCAAATAATTAAAAAAGACACTGTAAGAAACTTGTCTTACATTGACATCCCGGCTAAATACATATCACTCCCCAAAGGACGAGGAGTTCATTCTATAGGTCCAGAAGGAAACGAGTTTGTCAAATTTATACCTCTTGATGCAGGCGCCTTAAACTTTACAAATATTAGGCAAGCTCCATTTATCCAAGGTAATTCTGGGTATTGGTTAGAGGGAAGTAAAGCATATCTAACAAGTGAATTAACTGGCAATACTGTAGTGAAATTAATAACTGGATCAAGCCTTGTATCCGACATGGAATCAGACATTGTTACCCAAGTTTATTCTATTTATAGAACAGAAAAGCCGGAAGATAAAATTATTAACGCAGTTGAAGAATGAGCCAAGGATATACAACACTAGACCAAGTCGTTCGAGAAGCGTGCATGGAAACAGACGATCATGGAATGCACAACTACAGCAAATTCATGCTGTGGGCTATGGAAGGGCTTCAGGAAATGCGCATTGATGACTTCCAAGAAATAAAATCAATACTTGTAACTACAACCACAATTGCTACGGTTCCATTCCCTATTGATATGGTAAAGTGGACCAAAATCGGAGAAGTGTCCGGCGATAGAGTAAAAGTATTTACAATAAACAACTCTATCATGCTTAACCATAAGGTTGACTGTGGTATTGAGCAAAATAACGCCAAATATAAATCCGCAACCTATATTGACCTTTCTAAACAAGCAGAAGATTCTACTAATGGATATTTGTTTTATGGATATGGCACATCAGGAGCAATTTACGGGTATGGCAACGGCACTCAAGGCGACGGGCAATTTAGAGTAGATAAATCACGCAGGGAGTTCCAATTTAGCTCACAGTACGCTTCAAAAGATATTGTGCTAGAATATGTTTCATCAGGCTTGAATCCATCAGGACAATCTTATATTGAAGAATCGATTCGCAAGGCAGTTAAAGAGTATATCTTTTGGTGGAAAACAGAACGTGATCGGTCAGCAAGCGGCGGGGAAAAGGATCGTGCTAAATATCTTTATGATCAAGCAGCTCGGACAGCGCAACGTAGGGACATTAACCTAGATACAATAATGGCAATCATTAGAAAAGGATATACGCAAACTCCTAGAGGATAGTAAATAGTGTCCCATTTACCATTTGCGTAAGTGGTGCACTTAAAAATAAATAGTAGTCAGCGCGCGCCATAGGTTTTAACTGCGAGCGTACCAGGCTTGACTCTTTTGCGAACACCTTCATTTATTTGAAGGTGTTTTTTTATTCTATATTCAAGTCTATTTTAAGCAATCTTTTAAATAACTTTTTACGGTCATTTCTTTTCCAAAACCCTTTTTTATAGAAGCATAAGTGTTTTCCATGCCTACTTATTGGACTTCCGCAATCACCCTCTGAATAGTTGTGATAAGATTCTGTTTTTGGTCTTGAAATTTTCATAATAGTCTTAAAAGTCTTCTCCTCTTTTTAGCTTTCTTATTTTTAGTTTTATTTGTGATATTGTTACAAGGTGAAGCATACTATTAGCACGTTCAAATCTTTCTTTAACTTCTTGTGATTGCCATTCTTTAAGATCTTTTATTAATGTATTTAATTCTGTATTCATAATTATAATCGGTTTTAAAAGAAAAGAAACAAAGAACACTATAATCCAAGTTCTGTTTTTATAATAGCCAAACAATGGTCTAATCTGCTTGTTATTTCACTGTTTGTAAATCTAATAACCTTGCATTTCCTATTTACCATTAGCCATTCTGTACGGTGTCTATCTTTTTCAATCTGTTCCATCAGCAAATGTTGGTCGCCATCTATTTCAACCGCCAATCTTTGGCTGTATTTATTGAAATAAAAATCAAGTATGCAGGATAATGAATCATTAAAGAAGCACTTTTGAAAATGGAAATAGATTCCTTCTTTTTCTAGAGCATTTTTTAATATCAATTTCTCGTTAGTTGCTTTTCTTTTAAGGTCATTTTTAAAGCCTGAAAGCCTTCTGTTTTTATCAGCGTATGTTTCCATATACAAGTTTATTATTCAACTACAAATTTATTTTAACCCAAATTACAGCACATCCCGTGGTGCTTGGTAAAGGGATTGAGCTTTGGTGTAAGGGTTAGCCATTAGAATAAGGATAGTTGAATTTCTTTACAAACCTGAACGCCTGTTGAGGTTCTTATTAAATCTTGAAATACTGAATCGGAACACCAATGACCACACTCGAACACAAATACAAATTCTCGATTTCCAATAAGCTTGAATTGGCTTTTGCGATTCGGATAATGATAGTATTCTCCTATGTGGTATATCATTAGAATAAATTTGTTTGCTGTAAATTATTTTGTTC
>ENA-OBIO01000456-OBIO01000456.1-metagenomes-genome-assembly--contig:-NODE-456-length-21726-cov-27.5142_pt1 | contig 21726 bp, 17 predicted proteins | sample MGYA00153383_OBIO01 | MGnify analysis MGYA00153383 | reverse complement strand
TACTATGAAAATTGTTTTTGACGAATATTTGCCAAAATGGAATTATCGAGCCGTACCTCAACCTGAGTAATTCATTAAGTTATTTATTTTTCATTCCTAAGGAAGTTTTCATTGCTTATACTGACGGCGCACCGGGTAGCGACGGCTATCCAGATTCTCGGATTTTTAATGTTGCGAAATACACTGCCGCCCTCAACAGCGGTCAGCAATCGGGAGGAATTTACAAAATAATTGAAGACAGTTCCGACGGTGCGGGTTTGACATTCCGCTGGCAGCGTTTGGCTCAAGGCGGAGAGGCCGGTGCGGTAACTGGGTCGGGATTTGCTAGTGTAGACTATTTGGATTTTGACACTCAAGGCAATATTTGGGGTGTCACTGATATGTCTACTAGCACCCACAACGGTTTTGATGTCGGGAGTGTTGGTAAGGCAAGTGCGATCGACCACAAAAAGACTGGAAACGTTTCAGATTTTACTGGGGTTTTCGGGAACAATTGGCTGTTTTATATTCCGACTTCCGGCCCGAATGCCGGAACGGTAATTCCGTTTGCTCAAGAGCCGAATCGGTGCGAAATGACTGGGCCGACTTTTGTGGGAGATACCCTGGTGATTTCGGTGCAGCATCCGGGGGAAGATTGCCCGATCGATGATGGTACTGTACTCAGTCGCCAAATTGAAATGCTGGATTTGAGCGGTGCTGTTTTCAATCAGACTCGGACTGTTGCTCGTGGTAGTTTGTGGCCGAGCAATATCTCGAATGATTCGCGCCGATCGCCGATGCCGTCGGTGATTGGGATTCGTCGCGTGCGATCGACCACAACCGGTCAGTTTGTTTAGAGTTATTAGTTATCGGACTTAGGCGCTAACTCTACTTGTAGGGTGCGCAGTGCGCACCTTACAACTGGTTTGTAGTAAGGACTAAAGTCCTCATATTTTATGAGGACTAAAGTCCTCACTACAAGCACCTCGATCTGAGATATTTAGTTGCGGAAACTGCCAGACCAGAGTTTAATTATCAGTATTTTTACTTAGGAATATGACTATTATAATGCCAAATAATGAATAATAAGACCTTAAATTTTATGTAAAAACTTTCGATCGGGGCTAAGCTAGATTTAATAGGACAAATTAGCCCTTATCAAAAAAATGCTTTATTCACTTTTGCCCAAGTCTCAACTCAAAATTCGGGTTTTAAAACAGGTAGCAGCAGCCGTTTCGGCGTCTTTAGCTCTCAGTACAATTACCACTTTAAAACCCTCGCCAGTAATGGCGGCTGGCAATATCCCCCCAGCACAAACTTCGACTCAGCTAGGTGCAAAACCTGATTCTAGCTTGCAGCTAGGGCAGTTGCGTACCACTGTTCCCGTACAGACAATGCAGCTCGATGCGGGCGGATTTATCCCGATCGCGATCGGCGGTATAGTAGTCCTTCTGGTGCTACCACTATTTTTTGGTGGATTAGTCGTAATTGGCGATCGCGAAGTTGGAATTGTCAGTAAAAAGTTTAGCTTCGGCGGCAAGTCTTTGCCCCCAGGAGATTTAATTGCCTTAAACGGAGAAGCTGGATATCAAGCTGATACTTTACCTCCCGGTTGGCACTGGGGTTATTGGCCTTTGCAGTACAACGTCCGCAAAGAATCTCTGACGATAGTTCCCCAAGGCGAAATTGGTTTAGTTATAGCAGCAGGCGGCGAGTCGAATCCGCCGCAGCGCATTCTCGGCAAAATCACAGAATGCGACAATTTTCAAGATGCTCGCAAATTCCTGAAAGAAGGTGGTGAAAAAGGCAGACAACTTGGCATCTTGACTGGTGGTAGCTATCGAATTAACACGGCATTGTTTACCGTAATTACCGCAGCAAATGCTCCCAAACACGGGATGACAGCCGAACAGTTAAAACTGTACACAATTGCTCCAGATAAAGTAGGAATTGTCACAACCTATGACGGCGTTCCGATTCAAGATGGCGAAATTGCTGGCCCGATCGTTCCGAATCACGACAACTTCCAAAACGCGCAAAAATTTATCACTGCCGGCGGGCGGCGCGGTTTGCAGGAACAGGTTTTGCTTTCCGGTTCGTGGAACTTAAATCCTTGGTTTGTCGGGGTTGACCAAGTGGCGATGACCGAAATCCCGATCGGCTATGTCGGCGCCGTGATTTCCTATGTCGGCAAAACCTCCGAAGATGTCAGTGGCGCTGCTTTCACACACGGCAACTTAGTAAATGTCGGCAATAAAGGGGTGTGGGTGACACCACTTTATCCGGGCAAACATCCGCTGAATACTCGCATTTTGAAAGTAGAATTAGTGCCGACTACCAATATTGTGTTGAATTGGTCGAGCAAAATAGAAAGACACAGTTACGATTCTCAACTTTCATCTTTAACTGTACGTTCTAGAGATGGTTTTGCCTTCGATCTAGAAGTAGCTCAAATCATTCATGTCGGCGCTTTAGATGCTCCGAAAGTCATCTCTCGCGTCGGTTCGATGCAGAATTTAGTAGACCACGTTTTGCAGCCGACAATCGGCAACTATTTCCGCAACTCCGCTCAAGCTTACTCTGTATTAGACTTTCTGTCAGCCAGAAGTGGTAGACAAGCAGAAGCAGCCGAGTATATCAAAGCAGCTTTGCGTACCTACGACGTGCAAGCAATTGATACTTTGATCGGGGATATTTTGCCACCCGCAGAGTTGATGCAAACTCAAACCGATCGCAAAATTGCCGAGGAACAATGCAAGACTTATGAGGTGCAACAAATAGCACAAACTCAGCGGCAACAATTGGTGCGGGAAACTGCTTTAGCTGAGATTCAGCAAGAGATGGTAAAATCGGAACAAGGCGTAATGATTTCCGAGTTAAAAGCGAATTCTCAGGTGAAACAAGCTCAAGGCGAAGCTGAGTCGATTCGGGTAAAAGGAACAGCTCAAGCTGAAGCTTATCGCGCGGGTGTCGTGGCTTTGGGAGGTTCCGGTTATACGGCTTTGCAGTTAATGCAAATTATCGGCGATAGTCATGTGCGAGTTGTCCCAGATGTTGCGGTTAGCGGTAACGGTAGCGGCGGCGGTTTAGTTGACGGTTTGCTGGGAATGATGATGTGGAATCAAACGAGCAAAAATGGTGAGAATGGCGGGGAATTACCTGTAATTAAGTTGGAGAAGTCGGAACCTGTGGCTAAGTTACCAGTAGCGAAGGTGAATTCGGCAAAGCCGCGGGAATCTCGCGCTAATTCGCCAGTTGCGAATTCTGAGGCTGATATTGATTCGCGGTTTGATGAATTGCCGTTTGACGATCGATCTTTGAGTTAAGCCATGCTGTTTGTATTGAGGATTGTAGGGGCGGGTTCACCAACCATCAGTGCCTAAAACAGATAATCTCATAAACCCGCCCCCGCCCAACCATCAGTGCCTAAAACAGATAATCTCATAAACCCGCCCCCGCCCAACCGTAAATCTCCATCTACTTCTTTCAAAATACAAGGGGAAGCATTAGAAATTCAAGCCGTTGTTTTAATATCATGTCCGGTCGATCGTAGGTAATATATTGGGCGGGGCGGGTTTACGAGATTTCTCGTTTTTCTTACAGATATTGGCGAACCCGCCCCTACGGGAATAACGGTCGCTCAAACGGACATATAACTGGATGCAGCGGAAAAAAAACAGCCGGCGAGACGCGGAAAAACTCTGCCAGTTTCTGGATGTGTTCCGTTGTTAGTTTGCGTTTTTCGCGGAGGATATCAGAGACAATAGACTCGGTTTTAAAAATAGGAACTAAGTCTTTTTGTCTGAGTTCAAATTCTGCTATTAAAGCCTTTAACAGTTCTACTCCGTAAATGTCAGGTATGGGTTCTAAAGTTTGCTCGTACTCGTAAACAAGCATTCCCAGTACGTAGAGGTAGTCGCGTTCGTCGGGAGTCAGTTCGCCTTTATCCAACAAAGAGTCGAGCGCTTCTTGAGTTGCCATTAACTCCTCCTCACCAGTTATGGGGCGAGGGGGAAATGCTTGGAGTAGTTCGATATAAGCGCTCGAGTTTTTCATGTGATTCTGCAATCTTAATAAATTCAAAGATTGATATTATTGCATTTTAACATCAATCTTCTTCCTGATTATTGCTTTTTTATTCGTTAAATCCGTTACATTCGTTCAATCCCGTACATTGCTCGTTACCGAACTTCCTTCTTCCTTGGCGTTGAAATCTTTGTACCGATCGCAGTACAATCAATCGATATTGCATATGAGGAATTTCCCATGTCAGAACAATTTTCCACTGAGATTAGCGATCGCATCTGCACCCACATGAACGATGACCATGCTAGTGCTGTAGTCCTCTACGCTCAAGCATTTGGTGGCAAACCAGAGGCTACCGAAGCTCAAATGCTCGCTATCGATGCTAACGGCATGGATTTAACCGCTAAAGTCAACGGCGAAACAGTGCCTGTCAGAGTTAAGTTTGATCGCACTTTAAGCGATTCCGAAGATGCTCACCACCTTCTCATTGAAATGGTGAAACAAGCTCGAAAAGCTAGTAAGTAGCCAGATGCTGCTTATTTTGTTATAATTTCAAGGTTCGTAGTACAGACTTTAGTCCGGTTTAAAAGTTTTCAATGACTAAAGTCCTGACTACAAACCTTTATTCCGGTTTAAAAGTTTTCAATGACTAAAGTCCTGACTACAAACAAAATATTAATAAAGTTTAATTTACATCTAACATATCAAATAACATGACAAAAGATTACCCAGAAACCAGAAAACTTGATGCCGCCAAAGGCAGTAAAAACAACCCCTTTGAAACACTGGTAACGCGACTAGATTTGATGATTAGGGCCCGCTATTCGCTGCTGTATATTGTCGGCGCCGAAGAAGAACCGATCGAAGCTGTAATTGCCCAAGTAGCGCTGCAAGTAACTCCCGCGCGCCGGGTGTTGTTCTGGGATATCGTGCGCGGCTGGGAGGATAACGGTTCTGGGAAAGGTTCGGTAATGGCGGCGCTCGATCGCATCGGCAAAACTGTTGTCGAAGAATATACCATATTTGTACTGCGGGATTTGCACCCAATGTTGAAATCTCCCTACACTGACAGAAATGCACCAGTAGTGCGGGAATTGCGCAACTTAACGCGGGAATTGAAGCGCAGCAAAAAAACAATAATTCTCACTTCCCACGCGCTGGAATTGCCGGAAGAATTGAGAGAAGAAATCACAGTAATTGATTTCCCTTTACCCAATGTTCAGGAAATTGACAGTTTAATTTCCCACGTTGTCGAAAACCCAGAACAGTTGCAAGTTAGCGGCTTAGCAAGAGAACAGTTAGTTAAAGCTTGTCAAGGTTTGAGCCGCGCTCGAATCGGGCGGGTTTTGGCGAAAGCTTTGGCCGCCAAACAGCAAATTAACGAGTCGGATATTGACGGAGTTTTGGAAGAAAAACAGCAAGCAATTCGTCAAACGGGAATTTTGGAGTTTTTCAACTCCCGAGAATCCCTAAAAAGTGTGGGCGGATTGGAGAATTTGAAGCAGTGGGTAAAGATGCGCCAAGATGCTTTTACTGACGAAGCGCGCCGCTACGGAATACCCAATCCTAAAGGCGTTTTGTTAGTAGGAATTCAAGGAACGGGCAAATCTTTATCGGCGAAAACTATTGCTTGCGAATGGCGTTTGCCGCTGCTGCGACTGGATACTGGGAGGTTGTTCGGCGGCGTAGTCGGAGAAAGCGAAAGTCGCGTCAGACAAATGATACAATTAGCAGAGGCGATCGCACCTTGCGTTTTGTGGATCGATGAAATAGACAAAGCCTTCGGCAACATTATCAGCGGCGGCGACGGCGATTCGGGAACTTCGCGCCGCGTATTCGGCAGTTTGATCACTTGGATGCAGGAAAAAACCAGCCCGGTGTTTATCGTCGCAACTGCAAATAACGTGCGGATTTTGCCGGCAGAGTTGCTGAGAAAGGGCAGGTTTGATGAGATTTTCTTTCTGAATTTGCCCTCAGAATCGGAACGCCAAGATATTTTTAAAGTGCATTTACAACGTTTGCGGCCGACTAGATTGCGCGAGTTTGATTTGGAGATTTTGGCGAAGTGCGCTGAGAATTTTAGCGGTGCAGAAATCGAGCAAGTTGTGATTGATGGACTGTACCGAGCTTTTGGCACTTTTGTCAACGGACAGCGCCGAGATTTGATGACGGAGGATGTTTTGAGGTCGATCGAGGATACAGTACCTTTAGCTGCGATCGCCCGATCGCAAATTGAAGATTTGAAGCGGTGGGCGGCGGAAGCAGGCGCGAGAACTGCTTCTAATGATACTCAATTAGTTGATGAATTGAAACGCTACAGCCAGCGACGGGGAGAGGATGCGATCGACAGTTAAGCTCACTTGTAGGGTGCGTCAGTTAATAGCTAATTAATTATCGGGAAAAATGCCATTCTGACGCACCCTCCTACTGATTCCCAGCAATTCTGAGGACTGAAGTCCTCACTACGAACCGCGGTCGGCGGTGATTATTCCCTAAACCGAACCTTTACAGACGGATACCACCCTAATTGAAACATTAACATCACCGTTACGTTTCGTTACGATAAGGAGACAGAGAGCAAAAAACTCTCCCCATAATATTAGAGGTAGCCATTATGAATGGTACATTTCGCGTCGGCAACCTATTTGGAATTCCCTTTTATGTCAACGCATCTTGGTTTTTAGTTCTGGGTTTAGTAACCTGGCAATACGGCGGCGCATTAGCTGGCCTGTTTCCCACATTAGGCCCCGTAGCCCCTTGGCTGCTAGGATTATTCGCAGCCCTGCTGTTATTTGCTTCCGTCTTAGCCCACGAATTAGGACACAGTTGGGTAGCCATCAAACAGGGAATTGGCGTGAAATCGATTTCCCTATTTCTGTTTGGCGGACTGGCTAATTTGGAAAGAGAATCGAAAACCCCAGCCGAAGCATTTTGGGTAGCGATTGCAGGCCCGTTGGTCAGCTTATTTTTATCCGGTTTGTTAACAGCGATCGGCATCGGTGCCGCCCTCACAGGCCCCGCAGCCGCCATTGTCCAACTTTTAGCTTCCATCAACTTAGTTTTAGCCTTATTTAACTTAATTCCCGGTTTGCCCCTCGACGGCGGCAACATCCTCAAAGCGATCGTCTGGAAAATTACCGGCAACCCTTACAAAGGCGTAATTTTTGCTAGCCGCGTCGGTCAAATAATTGGTTGGATCGCGATCGCAACAGGCATATTCGGTAATATTTGGAATTTAGTAATCGGTTGGTTCTTGCTGCAAAATGCCGGTCAATCTGCACAATATGCCACAGTCCAAAATCAACTTGCAGGGCTGACAGCCGCAGATGCTTTGACCGCCGAAAGCCCGATCGTCTCCCAAGACTTGTCCCTCAGAGAATTTGCCAACAACTACGTGATCGGTAGCACTCAAACCTGGCGTCGGTTCCTAGTTACCGATGATGCTGGACAACTGGTAGGGGCGATCAACCTTGACGACCTCAAAACCATCCCCACCTCGCGCTGGCCCGAAGTTTTAGTTCAAGAACTCCTGAAGCCGATCAAATTTTCCACCACCGTCAAACCAGAATTATCCCTCCTGGAAGTCGTCGCCCTCCTGGAAACACTCAAAGTCCAAGAACTCCCCGTCATTCGTGAAAACGGTGTCCTCGTCGGACTTGTAGAAAAAGCGGAAATTGCCCGCCTGCTACAAAAACGAGCTGAAGCTAACCCTGCTTGACACCCTCAGATACTTGACAAATAACAGTTAATCCCCTCGATTTCTTTTACCAAAAGGGCGATCGAGGGGGTTAACCGTAGCTTCACAAAAGTCAAGACAAACACTAAATTATTAGCTGCAAATCAAGGATGATAACTATAATAGTGTATTGATCATGTGAGCGAGGACGCTATGCCATCTCAGGACGTTTCCTCTAAATCCGAAACAAAAGAGTCAAAAATTCTCCCTGCTCTCACCAACAATATATTGCCCGAGCAGAAAGCACCTCAAGCAACAGCTCAATCAAAAAATTTAGAGCTGACAGTTTCAGCAGCTCAAGAAATTATTTACAAATTTTTCATACATCATATCAACAACTCCGCATCCGAAGTAGTTTTGCAGCAATTTAAAAAAATATTTATAGAACTAATTGCTCCAGTTAACCCGAAATTAATTCAAGCCATACACATAATAGTTGAGTTTGACAGTCAACTAGAATTCAACAACTTATTTAAACGCTGCTGTTACATATTATTAAATAACTGGATAACTCACAGAAAATACGAACTTGCTCGGGACTTAATTAAAATTATTAGCCAGAGATTTATTACCGAACCCAACCTGGACAATTGTCTAAAAATACTGACAGTGTGGCTAACAAACTTTGTCAGCAGCAAAGACTATGAAGACCTAAAGTTATCTGTATTAAAATACAGCGAGTATCATCAGGTAGAAGTTCACTGGACTTCTCGCTATCAGCCTTATTTGCTAGCCGCTCAATATCTAGACCCTAAAAACACCGTCGAAGAACGCCAAACCGCCAAACTATTGTCGCAGCAGCTAAAAGAGAAGTACAAGTTTGACTTAGCAATGTATACATCTCATTCTCAGTCACTCGCATTTAAACTTGAAAAACATTATAATCCGACACTTTTAGGAGATGAAGCTCTGCGTTTAATCAAAATAATTTTGGTAAATCGAGCCTCGTTGAACTATCGCAGCTTAGCCAATATTTTTATCAATCAGAGTCAAAATATTACCTACAAGCAGTTCAAGGAATATCTGATCAAATATTTGTTTTATTATCATACAAAATTTTATAATAATGATACGTATCAAAAAAAAATCAACAATATTTTAGATGATTTCCATCCAGAAAACGACGGAGAAACTTTAACAAGCGGCCTGTACCTGAGAACTTGCAATTATCTAATCAAATGTTTGACTGTGGAAAATTCTGGGAAACCGACACCCTTATTTCTAATGTGTGTCACTCAACTAAATCCTTTAACACTAGCAATTCTGATTCTCAAAATTATTTTGATTTCGCCGTATTCTCAAACTTACTTAGAACTTTGTTTTGCTCGATTAATTCAATACTATCAAGATGAGTCGGCTGGTGACTGTCAGTGGCTAATTAATTTTTTAGAAGTTTGCCAGATTGCTCTAACTATTTATGGAGAAAATGTCCAATATAATCTAGTGAATATGTCAGAAAAAACTTCCGAAGAACAGTTGTTTATTGACCTCAATAACTGCCGAGTTTTTTCTCAACACAAACAAATTAAAAAAGATAAAGATTAGTCATCAGTCATTAGATCAAATCCGGTAGCATCGAAATTAATATTATATCCATTCCGGCTGCGCCGGAATGACAAGCGAGGACACGGCAGTGCCGTTTCCCTACAATTCATCGGGCGTAGGGAAACGGCACTGCCGTGTCCTGATTTCGGGTAATATAAATTCTGATGCCACCGGAAACAATATAACCCAAAGTCATTAAGTGCGCTCTTATAGCACCCTACAGCTCAATTTCTGTAATCAAATCGAGTATTTTTTGATAATCAAAATTATATAGATGATTCAGCAGAACTTCGGCAAGAACATCATTATCACTGCGGATTTGCTCAATTGTTGTTGCAATCAAGTCGAAGTCTGCCTGACGGACTGCCTGTTTTAGACTGCTCGTCCATTCTGGGGAAAGTTTTGGCTTCGAGTCAAGCGTAAATATTGCAGCACTATTAGATATTTTTGCTGTTGCGATAGTTGAACTCTCCGATAAATCAGTTACTTCAAAATATTTATTGATGACTTCAACTGGGCCAGTGGCTGTCATAACTTGAATGTCAAATTTGAAGATTGTGCCGCTTCCCACTTTGCTCTCGGCGGTAATGTCTCCGCCCATTAATCTGATGAACTCGCGGCTGATACTTAATCCTAATCCCGTACCTTTTTGAACTTTTTTTCCCGATGAACTTTGCACGAACAATTCAAATATGCTGTCTAATTCTTCGGGTAAAATGCTAACTCCGGTATCAGCAATTTCAAAATAAATAATAACTATTTTTTGAGCTTCAAATAAATTAAAATATTCTTCAGATTTTGGATTAATTATTGTTTATTTATTTTGGCATACTGTTACTGATACTGAGCCACTTTGAGTAAACTTAATGGCATTGTCTAATAAATTAATTAGCACTTGCCACAACTTAACGTCGTCGGTTTGCACGTACTGGGGAACATCGGAGGAGCAGTCAATGATTAATTCCAATCCTTTATTTTGTGCGGGGATTTGGAACATATTTTGCACGTCGCTCAACAAGCGGTACAAGTCAAAGTTTTTGGCGTTGAGTGTCATGCGCCCTACTTCGATTTTTGATAAGTCTAAGACTTGATTGATTAGTTGGAGCAGGTGTTCTCCGCTGCGGCGAATAATTTTGATGTTTTCTTTTTCAGGCAAAGTTAAATTGGCGCTGGGTTCCATTAATTGCGCGAAGCCGAGAATGGCGTTGAGGGGGGTTCGCAATTCGTGGCTCATGTTGGCGAGAAAGATGCTTTTAGTTTTGCTGGCAGCTTCTGCGGCTTCTTTGGCTTGTTTGAGTTCTTGTTCTGCTTGTTTGCGATCGCTCGTATCAATGATGATGCCGTGCCAGACGATATCTCCATTTTCGCGCAATTCTGGTCGAGAATAACCTTGGAGCCATTTGAGTTTCCCCGATACTGTAGTAATCCGCCATTCGTGGGAAAATGGTTCGAGTTCGATCGCACTTTTGGTAATTGCCTCGAAGTGACTGGGGCGATCGTCCGGGTGCATTTGTTCGTAGAGTAGAGCAGAGTTGTTCTGGATTTCCTCCGGCTCTAATTCTTGAATTTCTCGACACAGCGGACTAATATATTCCATAGTGACCGAGCCGTCGGGATGCTGCACAAATATGTACAGTTCTCCGGGAACTGTAACAACTAATTTTTGAAACAGAGCCTCGCTTTTTTGTAAGGCTAATTGTGCTTGTTTACGATCGCCAATATCAATCCCAAACCCAAAAAGAAATTCAAAATTACCATTTTCATCTAAAACAGGCGTGCCGTACCACTCGACTAACAAAGTACGCGCGGCGTAGCTATCACCTAGGGAATCGCACTTTGTGAGAATGCGGTGTTCGTTAACCGTTTGCTGGCTAGCTGTAACGCGCTCAAAAATCGAATGCAATCCGGCTCGATCGCCCTCCGGTACAAATGTAGCTAAGTAATCTTTGCCCGTAACTTCTGCGGCAGTGTAACCTACAGCTTGCAGCATACAGCGGTTTGCCCGGATAATTTTACCATCAGAGTCGATCGCCACAAAAAAAATCGGCGAATTTTCAATAATCTTTAAGTTAAAGTCCCGCTCTTGACGGATAATTTTTTCAGCTTGCTTGCGCTCCTCAATTTCGAGTTCCAAGCGGGCATTGATGGAGCCTAGCTCGATCGTACGATCGACTACTTCAATTTCGAGAGTCCGGTTGTAGTCAGCCAATATTTGCTCTGCGTGTTTGCGAGCCGTGATATCCTTAAAAACACTGAGAACATAAAGGATATTGCCCGCACTGTCAAACACTGGCAACGCTCGCACTTGCAAAAGAATATTTTGCCCGTCTCGGCGAATTTCCATATCCTCAACAATCACCTGTTCGCCCTTCAGGGCCCGCGCAAACGGCATTTGCTCGGCAGGGTAAAGTCGATCGGTTCCTGCTATATAAGTTTGATAAGCTTCTGCTAGCTCTTCTGCGGTAGCATCGGGCATTTCTCCCTTACCCAATATTTGCTCTCCCGCCACATTCATGAAAATAACTGCGCCGCCGGGAGTTATCGCCGACACTCCCAGAGGCAAATTTTCTACTAGCTTGGCAAATTTTTCTTCACTGGTGGCCAAAGCTCGAAAAGACTTTTTCAGTTGAGCTGTCATCTCGTTGAAAGACTGCGCTAATTCGCCGACTTCATCAATCCTACTGACAGCAACAGTACGATCGAACTTTCTGGCGGCGATATCTTTAGCTGCTTCGTTGAGCTGCCATAGCGGCTGCGTTACCCACCGGGCTGTCAGCACTCCGGCAATTATCGATAGCAGCAGCGCCGCCGCACAAAGTAAAATTGTATTGTGGGTATTTCGGTTAATTTGCCCCATGAAATCGGATTCGGGAACTGCGATCGCAATCAGCCAGTTCAAACCGTAGCTATCAGAAAACGGCAGCACTGCTACAAAATATTTCTCCCCGTCTCGGTTAAATGTCAGTTGATGCTGCTGAATGTTACCAAAACCCTTGAAGTGTTCGTACAAATACTCGGCTGCGATGCGAATGACAGGAGTTTGGCTGTCTAAAACATTCAGCCGCTCCAGTTGCTGCTTTCCGGGCATCTTTCGGAAGGGTGATTCTTGACTCGAACTGGCAACTAGCAAGCCCGATCGTTCGATCGCGAAAATTTCTCCCGTTTTGCTAAACTTGATGCGATCAAGATATTGGTGAATCTCCGAGAGTGAAAAGTCTACTGCACTAACTCCCAGCAATTTACCATTTTGATCGCGAATCGGTTGGCTAGCAGCAATAAAAACAGTCGGAGTAAAACCCGGATAAATGCTCGTCCAAATCGGTTTGTTAGCTGCGACAGCTTCTTTGTACCAGGGACGGACTCGAACATCATAGGCTCCCGCTTCTGCGTTTAATTTGGCGGTGCGAGTGCCTCGGTCGTCTGTAGCGTAGTATATGTTACGAGAGTTTGTAGACTGGTTAGCTGCGACAATTTGCAAGCTCTTGTCGGTCGGGTTGCGCCAAATGCCGAGATATTCTCCTGATTTTTCAGAACCCAAGGAAATCCACTGAATACTTTTAAATGAGCGCATTTGCTGCCAGAGGAACTTCTCTCCCCGTGGCTGGGGCAGTCCTAACTTAAAGTTTAATTCGGTGCGGTCGATCGCTTCAACGTTAAGTTGATTTACCAAGTGGGTATTTTCGAGAAAATCAGTCAGTTGTTCTTCAACTCTCTTCCCCGTTTCCGCGATCAATTTCTGGGCGAGCTCTTCGACTGCTCTTTGTCCGTTGCGAAAGGAGAGATACCCGACTATCCCGACTGCTGCGACGATTTGCACCACAAAAGAAGTTACTAGAACGTCGCGCAGGGGTATTTTTGTTTGTTGTTGGGCAGTTTTGTTTGCGAATCGGGGCAACGGCATAGGCTGGTGACGAATTGCTCCCTAACACTGTAACTGTTCTGGCCCCTAATTTGACGTAAGGGCGATCGGGCTGATATCAATTCCGGCTGCGCCGGAATGACAAGCGAGGAAACGGCACTGCCGTTTCCTGATTTCTGCCGTTTCACGGCAGCGCCAGATGAATTGCGCAAGAAACGGCACTGCCGTGTCCTGATTTTGGGTAATATTAATTCCGGTGCAACCGGAATTGATCTGACACTCAACGGTCAACAATCATTTTTAAGTAAAACCAACATTAAAATTAGGCGTTGCTGATTTGGAATATGATTTGCCTCCGAAATTTAGTAGGGGCAATTCATGAATTGCCCCTACTCTAAATTTCAGGAATTGCTATAGCGAGTGAATCATACCTAAATTCAGCAACGCCCTTTAATCTCGTATACTGCTGGTTGCCGAACTTCTCTTCAACAGCTACACGGAAAATCCCCCGCTCGTCCAAACGGATATAGCGAGGGGCGAGAATAGGTATTCTCGGAAAATATAAAGTGGTGGCAGTGGCTTTTGTCGAGCCATTGCCATCTGTAGAAGCCATACTCTTTTCGGCGAACAGAAAGATTTTAGAGCCAACTCTCTGCTTACAGTCAATGCTTGAAGTCAAACCAACCAGTTCAAGCAAGAATTCAAAGCAAGTCGTAAAGACCTAGGATACTTCTTCGCGATCGATTTGGCGCAGGTGAATGTGCTTGCGTCCCAAAGAGATTTCAAATTCATCTCCCGGCTGGAGTTCCATTTGTTTGGTGTAGGCGGCTCCAATCAGTAAGTTGCCGTTAGATTGAACGCTAATGCGATAGCTGGCCGAGCGTCCGCCGCGTCCGTTACCGTTTTGCTTCCCGTCTAGCTGAATGCCTTCTGCATCAATCAGGGCATTCAGGAATTTCATCATGTTAACCCGTTCTACGCCGTTTTTGGTAACGGTGTAGTAGCCACAGGCTCTAGCTTTTTCTTCCTTGGTAAGGTTCTCTAGGTCTTTGACCTTTTTGATCAGACCTTCGCCTTCAAGGGGTTCGATATTTTTCTTTTTAGCCATTTACTGAGTCCTGAAATATTCAACTGGTGTACGGATTTTTTCTCGGTTGGTTTTTGGTTTGACCAAGAAACTTTAGCTTTATAGCTGGTCGTAAAACTATATTACACCGATCGGCTCAATTGTTAACCACTATTATCTAAATATTTTTAACAACGTGTAGTCTTTCTTGAGAAGTAGCTGCCGGGTTTGTGCGAGCAATCTCTAAACTCGGTAGCATAAGCTATCAGCTATCAGCTAGCTGAATATTTGCCCCCGATCTTAAAATCCCATGAAGTTGACCACACGCGGACACTACAGTGTCAAAGCATTACTGGATCTAAGTTTGCAACCTCGCTTTGGCCCGACATCGGTGAAATCGATCGCGAACCGACAGGAGTTACCAGCTCCGTATCTAGAAAAATTGCTGATTGAAATGCGACGAGCCGGTTTAGTCCAATCAGTTCGGGGCTCCCAAGGAGGATATCAATTGGCCCGCGAGCCCGCTCAAATCTCTTTAGGACAAATCTTAGAGGCTGTAGGCGAAACTATTGAACCTTTACCTCGACATTCTCCCAACGCTTCCCAACCCGAGGACTGGGTAACGTTCAGTTTGTGGAACCGATTGCACAAAAAACTTGCCGAAGCGCTGTACAGCATTTCCCTCGAAGACTTATACTACGATGTCCGCAGTTGGCAAGCAGCTTTAGGGGAAGAAACTAGCTTTATAATTTAACTGGTAAGTTCATTTATTCGATCGACAGCAAGCAAACATGGACGAAACACTTGTTACCTACTCTGGCGGCTGTCATTGCGGTGCTGTCCGCTTCCGAGTCTTCGTAGACAAACACCAAGCCTTTGATTGTAACTGCTCTATCTGTCAAAAGAAGGGATTTTTGCACTTAATTGTGCCGCCGGAACGTTTTACCTTGCACGGGTGGCGAAGATGTTTTGACAACCTATACGTTTAATACAGGCACTGCTAAACATACTTTCTGCCGGATTTGCGGCATTCACTCGTTCTATCGCCCCCGATCGCATCCCGATCAATTCGATGTCAACGTCCGTTGTCTTGACGACGATGCCATTTCTCAATTTCAGATCCTACTCTTTGATGGTGTTAATTGGGAAGACAACGTACACTTGCTGGGCGACGAAAGTAATCTCATCAGTTATGAGAACAACTCTGATGATTAGCAGGTTTTGAATTCCTCAAACCCTTGCCTTTATTGCTTCTTGCTTCTTGCTTCTACTATAAAATTGCCCCTTGAAAAATCAAAGTCCGCAAGGATAGCAACAGTTAAAATATGGTCTATCGGGCGATCGCTCCTGGTCGGAGACACTATCAAGTTTGACACGATATATAATGATGCCGGATGAATTTGCTGTTTTGATTTTAGCTGCGGTATTAGATTATTCGATCGGCGATCCTTGGGGTTGGCCCCATCCGGTGCAGGCGATGGGTTGGGCGATCGATCGCTATACTCGACTTGTCTTTAATATCTGGAATAATCCCTCCGACAAAATCCCTCTCCCAGGCGATCGTCCCGCAGACGAGCGGCATAAACTGCTGCTACGATGTGCTGGTACAATACTAGCGATCGGGCTGATTGTAGGCAGTTATACTGTCAGTTGGTCGATCGTCCTTGCTGCTAGTTGGGTGCATCCTCTTTTAGGTATTGCCCTACAGACCATTTTGCTGGCAAGCTGTTTTGCAGGTCGCAGTTTGAGGGCGGCTGCGGAAGATGTGCTAGCACCTTTAAATATTGGAGATTTAGTCAAGGCGCGAGAACGGTTGAGCCTTTACGTCGGCCGGGATACCGAAAACTTATCGGAGCCAGAAATTTTGCGTGCACTGTTAGAAACTGTAACAGAGAATGCAGTTGATGGTGTCACAGCCCCGCTATTTTATGCCTTAGTTGGGTTCGCTATGCCTTGTCTATTATTAAGTGTTACCGATCGGTTGATCGATCTTAACTCGATGTGGGCGAGTGCAATAGTCCCCTTGGCGATCGCTTACAAAGCAGCCAGCACATTAGATTCTACGATCGGCTACAAAGAAGCACCATACACAGATTTAGGATGGTTTAGCGCCAAACTAGAAGACGTGCTGACGTGGATTCCTTGCCGGCTAACAGTGATTACTTTAGCTGTTATATCTGGCAGACCGATTTATATTTGGCAGATTTGTCAGAGAGATGCGGTTAAAGATGCCAGTCCCAATTCCGGTTGGAGTGAGTGCGTCTACGCCGCCATTTTGGGAGTGCAACTAGGAGGGACAAATTCCTATCGCGGAGCGATCAAACACAAACCGCTGTTAGGCGAGCCAATTCACCCCATCACAGCCCAAGTAATTAGCCAAGCATTGCAATTAACTCGGTATTGCTTTCTGATTTGGTTGGGACTATCATTGCTTGCTTATACCTTATTATGTTCGATCGGCTAACTAGCGAACTCACCAGTGGACAGATACATACCTCGGACAGGATTCTGGGAGATCAAAAAAAAGTTTTGACGTAAGTTAGTAGTTCAAACCGCCATATTTGTCTCTCAAATCAATCTAAAATCAAAAATCAAAAATCAAAAATTGCCCGATCCGCCAATAGCCAACAATTAGATCCCAGCAACCAATGACTAAAATAATCAAAATTTTATCCCCGGATGAAGTGAGGCGCACTCTTACCCGCGTCGCTTCCCAGATAGTCGAAAAATCCGGTGCTCCATCCGAGTTAGTGCTGTTGGGGATTTATACTAGAGGAGTGCCTTTAGCTCAAATGTTGGCAGCTCAAATTGAAGTTCTCGAACAAGTCAAAGTATGTGTGGGCGCTTTGGATATTACGTTTTACCGAGATGACTTGGATCGAGTTGCCATGCGGACACCGGCTAAAACAGAAATTCCTTTCGATTTAACGGGCAAAACTGTGGTGTTGGTAGATGACGTTATATATAAAGGTAGAACGATTCGAGCGGCTTTGAATGCGGTAAACGATTATGGGCGACCTGAGAAAATTTGGTTAGCAGTATTAGTCGATCGCGGACACCGAGAAGTGCCGATTCAGCCGGATTTTACGGGTAAAAAGTTGCCAACTGCAAAGGAAGAACAAGTTAAGGTTTATGTTCAAGAGTACGATGGGCGCGATGGAGTGGAGTTAATTAAGGGTTGAGCGGGTTTTTGCGATCGAGCCTGAGTCACATCAAATCCGGTGGCATCGGAATTAATCTTATCGGAAATCAGGACACGGCAGTGCCGTTTCCCTACAATTAATCACGGCGTAGCGACACGGCAGAAATTAGGACACGGCAGTGCCGTTTCCCTACGATTAATCACGGCGTAGCGACACGGCAGAAATTAGGACACGGCAGTGCCGTGTCCCTACAATTAACTCGGCGTAGGGAAACGGCAGAAATTAGGACACGGCACTGCCGTGTCCTCGCTTGTCATTCCGGCGCAGCCGGAATTGATATCAGATATTGCTTGGTCTATTTGCCCGATCGGACTCCCTCGCTTAGAAACCGGGTTTCTTCGATTTCTCGTTCCTCGCCCAAAATTTTTGTAGAAACCCGGTTTCTCTGGTATCTAAGTAGAAACCCGATTTCTCGCCCGCGCTGGGAGTATTTTGATTGATTAAAAATCGGCAGTGCAGGAGTTGAACCTGCCTGGGGCGAATTATGAGTTCGCTGCCTAAACCGCTCGGCCAACTGCCGTTAAATTGATTTACATCAAATTAACTTAGAAACAATGATAACATGAATTTCCAAGTCCATGCTAGAACTAGAGAACAAAAATCAAAATCTTTATATCTGTTGAGTCGCCGATCGCCTGTTAGCCACTGTGAGGCAAGTCGATCGACCAGACAAAGCAGTTTCTACGACTTGGCATAAACTTATAGGGAATGGCAGTGAATTCGACAGTAGTGCTGACTCTAATTCTGCTCGCTCTGATGTTTGGAGCAGGTGTGACGAGTTCTGTTTTGGGATTTACAACTGGTCGCGAAGCCTTGAAAGGAACGACTCAACCCGATGTTCGCCCTAGCAACAATGCTGGAAGCGGCAAGCAGGGAAATCCGGCTAACAAAGACCAAGTGAGCATTTTGAAAGAAAAAGACATTCTCAAAACCGTGAAAGCGCGGATAGAAGGTCGCGATCCCGAAAAAACTGCTCAACCAAATATTAAAACAGACAAGGCAAGCCCTAAACCAGCCACAGCCAAAAAACCGGCCGCCCCAAATGCCAGTAACAAGTTTCCCCTCAACAGTCGCGACGGGGGAATAGTTCTGGAAGTGAGTGCAGCCAGTCAGCGTGGTACATCCATGCTGCTAGACGTGAGCATGAAAAACGAAGGTTCTCAAGCTGTGAGGTTTCTGTACAGCTTCCTGAACGTCACGGACGATCGCGGCCGGGCCCTGAGTGCGACTGCTGACGATTTGCCGGCGGAACTGCCCCCCAACGGGCAGGTGTATTACGGTACGGTGAGTATTCCCACAGCTTTGTTGGAAAATGCTAAAGAAGTTTCGCTAACCTTGACAGATTATCCAGGTCAAAAGCTACAGTTACAAATATCTGGCATTCCAGTAGCAAAGTAATGATGATCGGGAGACAAAACTCCATACGGATGCTCAGGTTCGATCGAGAAAGTTGTTCAGCGGGAGAACTGTGTCACTTTTAGGGGCTAGTGTCGATCGGATAGCTGAGTTACCCGCGATGGCTTGGACAGATGTCCTGTCGCGGTTGCTGTCAGTGCTGCTGCTGATTGCAATCAATGCTTTCTTTGTGGCGGCTGAGTTTTCGATGGTGACGGTACGCCGATCGCGCATCAATCAGTTAGTAGAAGCTGGCGACATTGCAGCTCTGACTGTTCAATCTTTGCAAAAAAGTATCGAGCGATTGCTCTCGACAATGCAGTTGGGAATCACTCTTTCTAGTTTAGCTCTCGGCTGGATTGGAGAAGATACGATCGCCGTGCTAGTTCGAGGTGCGATCGGCTCTTTGCCGCTGCCAATTTATCTCAAGGAGTCGATCGCCCATTCTTTGGGCATATCAATAATAACTTTTTTCCTGCTAGCTTACCTGCAAATCGTCCTCGGCGAACTTTTCCCCAAATCTGTAGCGTTACTTTATCCCGAACAGCTAGCCAGAAGTTTAGGGCCTCCAAGTTTATTGGTTTCCCGTTTGTTCAATCCCTTTGTGTCGTTTCTGAATCAATCTACTCGATCGCTCTTGCGACTTGTCGGAATTGAATACGATGCAACCCATCGGCCAGTTACTCCCGAAGAACTGCAATTAATTATAGCTACTTCCAGCGAATCGAGCGGCTTGGAAGCAGAAGAGCGAGAATTGCTCAACAACGTGTTTGAATTTGGCGAAGTCTGGGTACAAGAAGTGATGGTGCCGCGGCCGAGCATTGTGGCACTTTCCAAGACAGCCACCTTTCAAAATTTGCTGGACGAAATGGCAATTTCCAACCATTCCCGCTATCCCGTAACGGGAGATTCTCTTGATGACATTATCGGGATTATTGGCTTCAAACAACTTGCGAAACCTTTAGCGGAAGGTTTGCTATCTCCCAACACAGAAATTGTAACTTGGATGCGTTCGGTGAGGTTTGTACCCGAGATGATGCTGCTGGGGGAATTACTGCCTTTGATGCAGAGTTCGTCGGAAGAAATTGCGATCGTAGTCGATGAATTTGGCGGCATTTCCGGGTTAGTGACGCTGAGGGATTTGATCGCAGAAATTATCGGCCGCACTTACCAGTCGCCCGACAACAAAGAGATTGCTGTGCAAGTATTGGACGATCGCACTTTTTTAGTCCAAGCGCAGTTAAATGTAGATGACGTGAATCAAATATTGAATTTGGATTTGCAGGTGACAGACGAATATCAGACAATCGGAGGTTTTTTGAGCTATCAGTTGCAAAGAATGCCGGCTGTAGGAGAAGTTTGGCGCTGCGAAAATGTCGAACTTACGGTGGTTTCGGCGATCGGGCCGCGGTTGGATCAGATTCAAATTCAGTTGCTGTCTGGCGCGGCGGGCGATCGCACTTTAAGTGAAGTTGCAGCGGCTGGGGAAATTGTCGGGAGAGGGCGCAAGAATAGCGGGTTGAGAGGTGTGGCGAAATTTTCTAGTTGAGCATATTTTAGCGAATACCTAGATAATCTACTCGCTCGAAGTCGCTGCGTACTAAATCATCTAACGTCGGGCCTTTAGGGCGTAAATTAATGCGATCGCCAGCCCTCACATTTTCGTAATGTGCGTTGGGAATATATATACAGCATATTCCATGTTTATGAAGTACACTTCGGATCGATAAATCCCCGTAGGGACAAGGCATTGCGGTGTCCCTACTGCACTTCATAAACTTGGCATATGCTGTATTTTGCTCCTGCATAAAAGCGAAAGTAAAGCTAAAAGCACTGTCAATATCCTCAGCTTTAACCTCACGAAAGTCAGAGAGGAATAGGAGATCCATTTCTGCTTCAAAGTACAGCATCTCTGCAAATGTACCTCCGTCATAGCAGTTATAACCAATATAACCGCAAGTGTCGCTACCTGTGTAGTAGAGGGCGCGAGTGGATGGGAAGCTGGAAAGGGTGAGAGCATCTCCTACTCCAAATACAATGGAACCGGGCTGATGATTCAGTTGCTCAACGATCGTCCAAGGGTGTCCTCGGAACTGAAAAACAATATAGCTTTCGGTGGTAATTTCGATTTCGCGATCGTATATATCCCGTTTCCAAACATCCGCACGTCTCGCCCTACTAAGCTTTTGGGCTACTGATTCAATAGGAGCCCGAACGAGAAGTAGATTTTGGTTTCTGTCAATTGTTTCAATACCCCGGCGCTGTTCAACAGACATATGTTTTAAAGTTGTAAAAACAATCTATGGCTAGTTTACCTCTTTTTCAGACTGTAGCGAATGCCCAGGAACAACCAGGGTGCTTTATAATTGATTCATCAGGTCAAGTGAATAGACTCGATCCTTTATGCAAACGTGATGAACAGCAGAAATTAAGAAATGTGATGAAAGCTCAAGAACTTTATCAACAAGGGTTCGACCTCGGTCGCAGAAGGTTGTACAAGGAAGCAGTTGAAGCTTTTACTCAAGCAATTAATCTCAATCCTGATTTTGTAGAAGCTTATATTATCCGTGCTCGTATTCGATCTGTAATTGGAGAAAAACAGGGGGGAGTTGCAGATTTTCAGAAAGCGATAGATATCTACAGGGCTAGAGGACAATCGCAAATAGCTGATCTGCTTTTAGTCCCATTGAATTCGCTGAAAAATGAAATTACGTTCGGACAGGAAGAGCAGGGTCAAACGGAAGTTGAGGATGAGCCGAAAGGTAAATAAGCAGTCAACTGATTCAAAACTAATTAACAATCAATTTTTCAAATTTTAGTCAGACAGGACTTATATCAATTCCGGCTGCGCCGAAATGATACAGCACTTCCGGATGTTATGAGGTACAGTAGCAGCAATTAGTAAACCAGTTTTTAA
>ENA-OBIO01000455-OBIO01000455.1-metagenomes-genome-assembly--contig:-NODE-455-length-21753-cov-5.94359_pt1 | contig 21753 bp, 11 predicted proteins | sample MGYA00153383_OBIO01 | MGnify analysis MGYA00153383 | reverse complement strand
TATCATGGCCTGCGGGCAAAAGATAAATCGTTTAATGCAATAATGAAAACAGATTTTGATAAAACGATAGGGAACATAAACATCATTCCGCAGGATATCGGGAGGGTTATTTTAAATTTAATAACGAATGCATTCTATGCGGTTGATGAAAAGAAGAAATCAGGTATTGACGAAAGATACGAGCCTACTGTTTTAGTAAGCACAAAAAAATCCTGCGATAAAATTTTAATTACAGTTAAGGACAATGGCAACGGCATCCCTCAAAAAATAGTAGATAAAATCTTTCAGCCTTTCTTTACAACCAAACCAACAGGACAAGGAACAGGCTTAGGATTAAGTTTGAGTTATGATATTGTAAAAGCACATGGTGGAGAATTGAAAGTGGAAACGAAGGAAGCCCGCCCGGATGACCCGGTCGGAAGGGGAGAAGGAAGTGAGTTTATTATTCAATTACCTGTTGTCTGAGGTACGGACCTGCCTGCCGTCAGATTAATAGGATTAAAAGATTACACGGATGAGTAGAATAGAAAAATCAGTGAAATCAATGAATCAGTGACGATTCCTGACTACCGGCAGGCAGGCGTGATTCAGGGGATTTATGAAATTGTGAAAGCCCATGCTGGCAAAATAAAAGTGAATAGGCAACAAAACATAGGTACAGGTTTCACCATCATATTACCAATTACAGGATAATCTTATTTAAATGAAATCACTTTTAACTGCTTTTCTCTTATTCTTTTTTACAAATTGCTTTAGTCAGAACAGTACCCAGGTGCTTAATGCTGGCATGTTTAGTAAAGACAACAGTATTCAGCTCTCCAATCTAAATGGATGGATTTTTAAACCGGGAAATGATGTTGCCTGGGCAGATACAAACCTAAATACAAACGATTGGAAAAAATTAAAACCAGCAGACTTTACGGAAAAAATGCGGGATGAAAAAGGAAAGCTTGAGGGATGGTTCCGGCTGAAAATAAAACTGGATAGTAGTTTACAAGACTCTCTTCCGGGAATCGGGTTGACATCAGACGTATGGGCTGCTTCTGATGTTTATATTAATGGAAAATTATTTCATTCATTTGGTAATACAGGACTAAATAACAAAGCTTTTAAAGAATACAACGCTACAAATAAACTCCCAATTCTCTTTCCTATAAATACGAATAAAGAATACCTGATAGCTATTCATTTTTCAGATAAAATAAACCAATATGATTTTTATAAAAAATTACGTTCTAACTATAGATATTTAAGCATCATCACCTCACCTCACTATGCCAATCAATATTATCACAATACTCTACAGGACGCTAGTATCAAATTAGGTGTATCTGTTTTTTTACTGGTTCTGGCGCTGCTTTTTTGGTTGATTTATTTTCAGAACAAAGAAGAAAAACACCTTTTGGCTATAGCCCTGACCGTTTCATTTCTTCTACTTTCTTGGTTCGATATTTCAGGGTTTAATGATTATTCTTATAACTTAACAAAATTATTTGATTTTATTACATTCTCTTTTTTTCTACTATATTTCTCCATAATCCCTTTTACAGTTGGGATTATATTAAATAAAAGTATTTCGAAATTGCATTGGATTTTTGCAACTATTCTTTTTATTATTGTTTCTATTTATACTCAAATTGATTTTTATCGCAGACCGTTAGCACTAATCCTGATAGGTTGTTCTGGCATTATATCTACTTATTATATCATTGCTTCCCGTAAAGCTATTAAAGGGGCCAGGTGGGCAATTGTGATAGGTTTAACTTTAAATTTAAGTTATACTTTGTTGTGGTTTTTGGTACAACTCGCAAAACCAGATTTATCCAAAACATTTAACATTATCAGTTCAGTTTTTGCACTAACTATTTTTCCTATTGGTTTGTTGGTTTATGTGTCTATATGGTTTAAGGAAACCAGGAAAGTAGTAGAACAAAATGCCAGAAAAATTTTACAGATAACAGAAGAAAAAAAGGAACTCTTAAAAAGCCAAAATATAATGCTGGAAAAACAAGTTATTGAACGTACAAGAGATTTAAACCAGTCGTTAGAAGACCTTAAATCCACCCAGGTACAACTCATCCAATCCGAAAAAATGGCAAGCCTTGGAGAACTCACCGCAGGCATTGCACATGAAATACAAAACCCGTTAAATTTTGTAAATAATTTTTCTGAAGTGAATAAAGAGTTGATGGCAGAAATGAATGAGGAAATTGAAAAAGGAAATTATGATGAGGTAAAATTAATTGCAAAAGATATTACAGCAAATGAAGAAAAAATAAATCACCATGGCAAACGTGCCGATGCCATTGTAAAAGGAATGCTACAACACAGCCGCAGCAGCAATGGTGTTAAAGAGCCCACAGACATTAATGCATTGGCTGATGAATATTTACGATTGGTATATCATGGATTAAGGGCAAAGGACAAATCTTTCAACGCAACAATGAAAACAGATTTTGATAAAACGATAGGAAACATAAACATCATTCCGCAGGATATTGGTAGGGTTATTTTGAATTTGATTACCAATGCATTTTATGTAGTTGATGAAAAGAAGAAATCGGGATTGGATGGGTACGAGCCGACGGTTTCAGTTACAACAAAAAAAGAAGGAGATCGGGTTTTTGTTTCTGTAAAGGATAACGGCAACGGCATCCCCCAAAAAATACTCGATAAAATATTTCAACCTTTCTTCACAACCAAACCAACAGGACAAGGAACAGGCTTGGGTTTAAGTTTAAGTTATGATATTGTAAAAGCACATGGTGGAGAATTGAAGGTGGAGACGAAAGAGGGTGCGGGAACAACATTTATTATTCGATTACCAATTTAATTTTTATGAAATCAGTTAGAGGTATTTTATTTTTTCTGTTAATCCCCTTTATTTCTTTAGCACAAGATGCTAAATATTTCGATAGTTTAAATCGGGCATTGCAGAATACCACCAACGATACCATTAAAATGGATATCTATAGAAATATAGGGTTTTATTTACAAGATGGCAAGGTAGACAGTGCTTTATCTTATCATAAAAAACAATTGGCATTAGCAAAAAAACTACATATACAATTATATGAAGCGGATGCGTATGAACAAATTGCGTGGGTAAAATCTTGGGAGGGTGATATATCTGCTGCTTTAAAATTTTATTATGAGGCCCTTAAAATTGCAGGAGACCCAAAATGTGCAGAAAACGGTTGGGGCTATTCAAATTTCTCTTATTCAAAAAGTCCTGAAGATGCGAGGGTTTCAATTATCGGGATGATTCATTTTGAACTTTCCCGTTTGTATAATTCATTAAGACAATATAAGGAAGAAAGATTACAACTAAACGAAGCATTTAAAATTGGTGAAAAGTTACAGAATCAAAAAATATTGACACTCGCTTCAAGGGGTATTGGACGCTTTTTTGCAAAAAATAACCAACCAGACTCCGCCTTTAAGTTTTATCAAATGGCTTCATCGTATATCCGAACATCTCCTTATCGAAGACAATTTGCTGATCTCTATGACCTAATTGGTAAGTATTATGAAACTAAACAACAATACGATTCTACAAAAAAATACTTTATAAAATCAATTAATGAGTCCAGTTTAAATTATCAGCTTAAAAGTCTCAGTAATGTTTACTGGGATTTCGGTCAACTATATTTAATTACTCATCAATTAGATTCAGCTTTATATTATACTTTAAAGTGCGTAACGCTAGCCCAATCAATTCAAAATGAACCTGATATTTCAAGAGGATACACCCAACTATCAAGTATATATGAACAACAAAAGAACACATCATTAGCATTAACTTATTTACAAAAAGGAAAATCAATAAAAGACAGTATTAATGATGCTTTCGTTAGTAAAATAACGCAATTTCAAAATATAAATTTTGAAGAACAACTTAGGTTAAAAAAAATGGTAGATGAGCATTTGAGTTTTCAAAATAAAATAATGATAGTTGGTTTAATTGCTATCATTCTAATTTTTATTTTACTAGCTATATTTCAATTCAGAAATAGTCGGCAAAAGCAAAAAGAAAATGCTGTTTTAGAAAAAACTTTATCTGATTTAAAATCAACCCAAACCCAACTTATCCAATCCGAAAAAATGGCAAGCCTTGGAGAACTCACCGCAGGCATTGCACATGAAATACAAAACCCATTGAATTTTGTTAATAATTTTTCTGAAGTAAATACCGAATTACTTGAAGAATTAAAAACGGAAGCAGATAAAGGAAACTTGGAAGAAGTAAAAGCAATAGCAGATTATATAATAAGCAATGAGCAAAAAATAAACCATCATGGCAAAAGGGCAGACGCAATAGTAAAAGGAATGCTGCAACACAGTCGTACTACCAGCGGTATAAAAGAACCCGCAGATATTAGTAAACTGGCGGATGAATATTTACGGTTGGCTTATCACGGATTGCGGGCAAAAGACAAATCTTTCAACGCTACAATCAAAACGGATTTTGATAAATCGTTAGGAAATATCAATGTTATTCCGCAGGATATAGGGAGGGTTATTTTGAATTTAATTACCAATGCTTTTTATGTAGTTGATGAAAAAAAGAAATCGGGAGTTGAAAACTACGAACCAACCGTTTCCATCAGCACGAGCCACTCCCCTCTCCCTTGGAGAGGGGTTGGGGGTGAGGTCCTGATTAAGGTAACAGATAACGGCAACGGCATCCCACAGAAAGTGTTAGATAAAATCTTTCAACCCTTTTTTACAACCAAACCAACGGGACAAGGAACTGGCTTGGGCTTGAGTTTAAGTTATGATATTGTAAAAGCACATGGTGGCGAGTTGAAAGTGGAAACAAAGGAGGGGGAAGGTTCGACATTTATTATTCATTTACCGATTTAAGATATGAGTAAAATATTTAACTGGCTATTCTTTTGCTGTATAGGGTTGTACACCATTCCTACAAATGCACAACCTGCGAAAGCAGATTCTGTAATTAACTTATTGCGGGCTAGTAATAAAAAAAATAGCGTTGACACTGCATTGTTTCTAACTGCATTGAGAACTTGCGGTACAGCTGTACTTACCGATGCCGACATTAAACGAATAGACTTAGAAAGTGACCGCTTTACAAGAGGTAAAAATGAAGATACCAGTTTTTATATAAGGATGATTATTGCAGATTGTATTGGTGATAATAGTAAACATATTGACTATTGTAAAATGCTGATTGATAAGATTGAAAAAAGCGAAACGCCTAAAAAAGATATTTTATTAAATAATTTACTTTTCAATTTAAGAGTTCAGTTTCGTAATTCCAGCCGTCTTTCCGAGGGCTTCCTATACTATAATAATTGGCTAATTCAATTTAAACAGCAAAATGACTCTACGGGTATTGCTGTTTGTAATTTTGTTCTAGCTAGCTTTTATGGAACAATTGGTTTAAGTAACAAAGCAATCTATCATTTTAAAACTTCGCTAACTTATTTAGATTCGAGTAAACATGTTGACAAATTTCTTTTCGATGCGTTTAAGCTTGAGAGGAGGGAATTATGGCTTATTAATATCGGGGTATTAGGGCAGGTTTATTTATTAATGCACGATATAAAAAACGGACTTATATATACAAAATTAGCATTTCAAATACAGCAAAAAGAAGGAAGAGGCCCTAGTGGTTTTTTCGTAACACAAAACTTAGCACAAGGGTTTCTTCTTAATAATGATTTAGATAGTGCGGCTTTTATTATAAAGCTTGCTTACGATTCGTGTAAGAAAAATGGCGAGAATATGTTACCAGTCATTTTTCAAACATGGTCTATGCTGGAGTTAAAAAAACAACATTTTGATAAAGCAGATTCTTTGCTAGTAAAAGCTTGGGAAATTATTAATGAGAAAAAAATACCTACTATTCCGCCTCAAGGAAATGTTGACCCAGACTACTATCGGGCGCTTATTCGCATTGAACAAAACAAATATGCAGAAGCCGCTAATTTTATCTTCAGTGATATTGAACGAATTAAAAATCTACGGAATGAAACAATTAGGGATTATAAATTATTAGCTGAAGTGTATGATAAAATGGGCGATGCTGAAAAATCGAAAGAGAATTATAAAAAATATATCAGTTTACAAGATAGTTTGTTAGCCGACCAGCGAAAATTAAGCAATATTAGTTTTGAAGTCGAGCAGCAAATCAATGAAAAGGAGTTATCTATTAATCAGCTTAAAAGTGAAAATAAAATATCTGCATTAACTAGAAATTTTTCTTTTGGTATTATCGCTTTGGTTTTATTATTGTCTGGTGTAATCTATTACCGTTATAAATCAAAGCAAAAAGCCAATGCTGTTTTAGAAAAAACATTATCTGATTTAAAATCCACCCAATCACAACTCATCCAGGCTGAAAAAATGGCGAGCCTTGGCGAGCTTACGGCTGGCATTGCGCACGAAATCCAAAACCCGTTAAATTTTGTAAATAATTTTTCTGAGGTAAATAAAGAATTACTTGTGGAAATGAAGGATGGAATGCAAAAAGGAAATTATGATGAGGCCAAAGAAATTATTGAAGATGTAATCGGTAACGAAGAGAAAATTAACCACCATGGAAAAAGAGCCGATGCAATAGTAAAAGGAATGCTGCAGCACAGCCGCAACAGCAGCAGCGCAGCAAAAGAGCCAACTGATATAAATAAACTGGCAGATGAATATTTGCGGTTGGCTTATCACGGATTGCGGGCGAAAGACAAAACATTCAACGCAACAATGAAAACAGATTTTGATAAATCGATTGGAAATATCAATGTTATTCCGCAGGATATTGGCAGGGTTATTTTGAATTTAATTACCAATGCTTTTTATGCCGTTGATGAAAAAAAGAAACTGCAACCCGAAAACCTGCCTACAGGACAGGCAGGCTATGAGCCAACGGTTTCCGTAACAACTAGAAAAGCAAATGATAAAATTGAAATTTCTGTAAGCGATAATGGGAATGGCATACCGGAAGCCATCAAAGAAAAAATATTCCAACCGTTCTTTACTACCAAACCCACCGGGCAGGGCACGGGGTTGGGTTTGAGCCTGGCTTATGATATTGTAAAAGCGCATGGGGGAGAGTTGAAGGTAGAGACTAAAGAGGGAGAAGGCAGCGAATTTATTATTCAATTACCTGTTATCTGAATCACGGATTTTATAGGATTAACTGATTACAAAGAATTATTTCATGCAAGGAGAATTAAAATATAAGGACATAACTTAAAAATAATTATTAAATACTTTTGAGATAAATCCCATGAACAACATAAAGAAAATAATAATTACCCTTATTTCTATGTTGCAATTTTCTGCAATAGCTAAAGCTCAACAGGATAATATCGCCGACTCCTTAGAGTATTATTTTAATGGAATAAAAGGCGATAAAAAGAATGACAGCCTTTTTTTCAACCATGCTATAAATATTTTATACAAAAACAAAAAAAACATATTGGTTCAAAATTCTTCAATCAATGAAGCAATTGACCATCTGAAAACAATATTGGATGATAAACATTATTATGACCTTATAATATCTTTTTATATGAGCCATTTTGAGTTAGACAGTATTCCAAATGATGCTCTTATAAATTATGGAAAGAAGATTATTAAAAAAAATTACGGAAAGTCATCCATCTATGGTGAATATGCAATATTATATTTACTCCGGGAAATGAGAATCCCTTACCGCACAAGTAATAGAATTTATGAAGGTATAGAATACTTTAATGGGTTAAAGAATGATTTTTTAGCCCGCAATGACTCTGAGGCAGTCTCAATTGCTTACAATGTGCTAAGCATCTTTTACAATCGTCTCGGCTTAAATGAAAAGGCTGAGTATAATATGCTAAAGTCTCTTGAATTTCTCGACAACAGGCAGTTTTCAGGAGAATATAAAATCGCTCCAACATTTTTAGGAAAAGCCGGGAAGGTAAATAGATATTCTGTTCTGGGCAGTTATTTAATTGATGAAGGAAAGCCAAAAGAAGCAGAGATATATTTAAGTGAAGCAATTAAGATTTATTTAGCTCTGGACTCGCCTATGCTGGTAAGAGATGCTCCTTATCTTTTTTTACAAAAGGCCCGGAGTAAGACATTATTACATAGCGATAGCAGTAGTTATTTTTATGACGTTACTTTACATTACTTGTCATTGTACAAGGCATCTCCAGTTAATTATGCACATTATTATATGGAAAAAGGTAAAGATTTTTTATCTCATCAAGCCCTGGATTCCGCTGATTTTTATATTCGGAAAAGTAAGCTGTTAAAAGATTCCTTACACCTGCCTGTAGTAAGTTATGCGGGAGAATTAATTCCGCATTATTACTTAGCCGCCATTAAAATAAAACAAAATAAACCCCAGGAAGCTATACAATATCTGCTTACCGAAATGAAAGAGTTGAAACAGGCAAATGCAAGACTGGAACTCACCTGGGAATTGAAATTGCTCGCTGAAGCTTATTCAGCTGCAGGTTTAGATAGCGAAGGTTTTAAAACCATGCAGGAATTACTGCTACTTAATGAAAAATTGCATGGAGAAGAAGTTAACGCAAAATCCATAAGTTTTGATATTGAAAAGAAAATGCAGGAAAATGATATCAACATAGCAGTATTAAATGGACAAAATAAAAGTAATATAAAAATAAAATATTATCTGTTCGGAATTGCTGCTTTGCTTGGTTTATTTGCCATTACTTTGGGGATTGCCATCTTTAATAAACAAAAATCAAATGCCCGCCTCATTATTAAAAATAATGAAACAAGCCAGGCTTTAGAAAAATTAAAAGAGACCCAGGCTCAACTTATTCAAGCCGAAAAAATGGCTTCACTTGGCGAACTTACCGCTGGTATTGCACACGAAATTCAAAACCCTTTGAACTTTGTAAATAATTTTTCTGAAATAAATACTGAGTTGATTGAAGAAATGAAAGTTGAATTGAAAGCAGGTAATAAGGAAGATGCCATAGCTTTAGCAAATGATATTGCAGATAATGAGCAAAAAATAAATCATCATGGAAAAAGAGCCGATGCAATAGTGAAAGGAATGCTGCAGCACAGCCGCAACAGCAGCAGTGCAGCAAAAGAGCCAACTGATGTAAATAAACTGGCAGATGAATATTTGCGGTTGGCTTATCACGGATTGCGGGCGAAAGACAAATCTTTCAACGCAACGATGAAAACGGATTTTGATGAAACAATAGTAAACATAAATATTATTCCACAGGATATTGGTAGGGTTATTTTGAATTTAATTACCAATGCATTTTATGCAGTTGATGAAAAGAAGAAATCAGGTATAGCCAATTATACACCGACAGTTACTGTTGCTACAAAAAAAATAAATGACAAAACAGAGATAAGGGTTACTGATAACGGCAACGGCATCCTGGAAAATGTGATCGATAAAATATTTCAACCCTTCTTTACAACAAAGCCAACAGGACAAGGAACTGGTTTGGGTTTAAGTATGAGCTATGACATTGTAAAAGCCCATGGGGGAGAGTTGAAGGTAGAGACAAAAGCACAAACAGCGACAACCTTTACGATCGTTTTGCCGTCTGCCATATGATAAAAAAAATTTTTTTTTATGATACGAGTGAAACTTTTTTTTGCGTTGTGCATTGCAGGTTTCTTAACAGCGTGCTGCGCCAATGCTCAGACTATAAGCTATCCGGTACAAAATACCTACGCTGTAGTTGTAGGTATTTCTCAGTACCAAAATCCCTTTATTCCTAGGCTTACCTACGCAGATACAGATGCAACCCTGTTTGCTGAGTGGTTGCAAAGTAAAGCTGGCGGCAGCGTACCTGGCTACCAGATAAATCTTTTTACTAATGAAAACGCTACTATAGCCAATGTGTATGCAGCGCTAGACCGACTGAAATCAAAGGCCCGTGAAAACGATTTAGTTTATATCTATTTTTCAGGCCATGGAGATATTGAAACACGGGATACAATTAGTAAGGGTTATTTGCTGGCCTGGAATTCCCCGGCAACGAATTACCGCAACAATGCAATAAGCGTGGCAGATATTAACGAAAACGCCAATATTCTTTCTACAATAAACAAAGCCAAGGTCATCATAATAACAGATGCATGCCACTCAGGAAAAATGGCGGGCGATTTCTACAAAGGGCGCCAATTGACTGCAGCTAATTTGCAATTGGTTTTAAACAACCAGGTACGGCTTGCATCCTGCGAAGCAAACGAAGAAGCAGCTGAAGGGCCCAGCTGGGGCGGAGGAAGGGGGGTGTTCTCTTATTACCTCCTCAGGGGTTTGCAGGGTTTAGCTACACCCGAAAGCAACGGTGTAATAAAATTGAATAGTCTCGAAACATTTATGAATACATCATTTAGCAGAGATGAAAATTTGATTCTGGAGAAACACAAACAAAACCCGGTTATTGATGGTAGTCCGCTTTTTCCCATCGCAACTGTTGATACTGAAACCCGTAATTCTTTAATATTCTCGGGCAGTAACCCGGCAAAAATAAAAAGTACTCCTGCAGGTTTGCAGTCTTTAAAAATACTGGGCGCTCAGCCAATTGATTATTTTTTTTCCATTGCTAAAACTGCTGAACTAGACTCTTTGCTTGATTTTAGCAAGTACACTGCGATCCCTATAGATGATGTGCCTGTAAAAATTGTAAGTGATTATCTTATCAAACTTCAAAACCTACAGGAAGAACCAGATTCTTTGAATAAGTTAGATGAGGTAAGAATTAACCTGATAGACTCAATTGAAAAAAAGATAAATAAAAATGACAGCTTGACCAGAAAAAAATCTTTTCAAGAAGTTGATTCAATTCACTTGCTTAGTAAAAAAGATAATGACTTGAGAAATTTTATTTTTGATAAATTAAATAATACACAAACAGGATTACTGCTGATTTTGGAAAAACAGCTTCATGAGAACAAGTATATCGTGTCACGCTTTAATGAAAAGTTTGTTTTGCTTGCACATGAAAAACTCCAGGAAATGATTAACGCCTATTTGATAGGAGACCTTGCAGAATTGGAAAAAAGACAATATTATTATGGCAACAGGCAATACCGTAGGTTTTTATCTATTCTTGACGTGGCTATACACTTGGCACCGGAAACAAATTATTTGCGGAGAATATTAGAAATAAACCGAAGCTATCTCACCGGACTAATTGATCGGCTGGAGATGGCAACACAAAAAAAAACGGACAGTCTTTTACGTTCTGCATTTTATCAGCAGCGCCAGGCTCTTAAAATGGAACCTTATGCCGCCTACATCCACAACGAAATCGGTAATTTATATTTCAGCAGCCGGTTATACGATTCTGCATTATATCATTTTGATTTTGCACTTATTCTTTCCCCCACGTGGGCTGTGCCGTGGAGTAATAAAATTAGATTGTATTTGGCCCTTAATAATACTCAAAAAGCAAAAGAGGCTTTTCGTATAGCAGATTCGTTGCAGCGAAACCTTGCATACACAAATGTGAATGTAGGGCTGGTAATGGAAAAAGACAGCAACCTGCTTGCTGCCGAAAGCTACTATCTGAATGCCATTGCACAAAACAATGTTCACTACCTGCCTTATGAACGGCTTGGCTTTGTTTACCTCCAAACAGGAAGATATGCATTGGCAGATTCTTTTTTTATGGAATCAAAAAAACGAAAAGATCCATTTGCTGTAAACAATTTTGCTTTTACTTTCGGCATAGTTCAGAGTATTGCTGGAAAGCAACCCGCAACAAAATTTTTTAAAGTTTGTAGCCTCGCTAATGATCAAGCTGTAGTAGGTTGGCAGCCTTTATCTGCTTTGGCAAAGGCATTAATAAAGTTGGTTGCTCCCGCTGAAAAAAATGTGGAAGGTGAAAAATTAATGAAAGAGGCAATTGATAAATCACCTGGTCTGGTGCTTGCTCATCATTATCTGGGACAAAAATATTTTACAGATAAAAACCTAAAAGAAGCAGAAAAATACATTACGGAAGCGGTCCAAAGATATATCCCAATTGATAGCTTTTTGCTTCTCATTAAAGCTCAACTGCAGGCTTCGTTACATCAAAACATAAAAGATTTACGGATAAAAAATAAAATTAAAAGTGGGGCTGTTTCTCAAAAAACAAGCAACAACAGTTCTATATCTTCCCGGACTGATACTACCTGCCTACAGGCTATATTATCGTATTATCATTACGATGTTCGTGAAGATCATTATTTGTTGGCTAACATTTACGAACAGGAAGAAAGATGGAACGAAGCATTAAATCAATATAAAATCATTGCTGCAGCTGAGAATAAAAAGCTAATGGCACAAGCTATTTACCAGGGTTTCAAAAAAATTACACTTGACAGGAATAATATTAATGATGATAATGATGAACAAATTAATTTTTACGAAAGTCCGGTTCGGGCGGGCGCTACTTTAAAGGCTGCAAGACTCTTGGAAAAACAGGCACGATATGAAGAAGCCGAAGATCTTTTAAAACAGCAGTTAATCTTCAATAGAAAAGCAGGATATGCCCGACAGGCAGAAATGAATAAGGGCAATTTCGGACCTGTCGGTCATTCAACTTTTAATTTTTTTTGGTTAAATGCCAATTACGATATGGAAACTGAGACTTATAATTTTTATAACCGTATGGTCTCCATTTTCCCCCGTAATGCCGATTGGTATAGTAAAGCCGGTATGTTTCTTTATGAACGATTATCACTTACTTATCCTTTTATACAAATAGCAGAACAAAAAGGATTTTATGAATATTCAAAGAAACATGCTTATCCCTACATAGGAGGAACGGAGCAAAATATAGAAGGCTTTGATGAAGTTGAAAAATATTTTAGAAAAATAAATATGTTTAAATTGCCGGGAACATTAGAAAAGATTTCTATTGAAATGCAGGATTATGAACCAATTCAAACAGCATTGTCATGGCTGCAGCAAGCTGTAAAATTTTCCGGGGATGATAAACCAAATTATGAACTGACTAAAGCCATGACAAACCTGCAAAAATGGATGGGCAACTATGATGTAGCCATAGCGGGTTATAACACGCTTCTGAAAATACAGCCCGATAATACAGTGTTGCGAAACGCATTAATTGAAATACTTCAACTTAATAAGTATTTACCGGCAGTCGCCAACCAATTAGACAGTTTACATAAAAGAAAACAATTAAGCCATGAACAAATAATAAAACTTGCTTACTATAAAATACTCAGCAATTCTCCGGATAAAGACATGAGCTTGTTGGCGCAGTATACACCTCATAACCCTACAGAAAAAAACCTGAAAACCTCGGTGTTGATACAACAGTTTATGATGACCGGTGAGTTAAAAAAAGCATTCAAATACCTTCAGGATTCATTACAAACCCCTGAGAAACCGAAGAAAGAATTTACTAAAGAATCTGTTGCACAAATTGGGGCTTTTGACAACCCTTATTATACAGAAGCCCGCATACTTGCCATGACCAAACAAGATTCAGCAGCTTTTGCATTTGTAAAAGAATTACTCGATTCAGGTTTTGCGTACAAAAACATTTTAATGAATGATCCTGCTTTTGAAAGATTAAGAAAAACTAAAAAATGGATAAATTTATTGGATGGCCATTCCTTTCCAGTATCTGTTAAGAATGATGAACCGCAAAAAAAAATTGATTATAGTGCGGTAAAATACCGCATTCCCGGGTCAGATTAATCAAATTTTCCGGGTTTAATTCGTTGTATTTTTAAACTGTTATTGGGGTGGGGTTACATCAATTTCTGCTTCCTGTATGCACCTGTCATTTTCTGTTTTGCCGCATTGTTTTGCCTTTGATTTCCAATAAGTATTTTCCCGGGCGTTGATCAACATGCGTAGCCAGGATGCTTTATTTTTTCCACTCTCCGAAAATTGAAAACTACTGTATCCCCATAAATTTTTTTCCAGTTCAGTGGTAAAAAAATGAGTGTAATAACCACCAATTTCAGGATGGCCCACAGAAAGATGACCCTGTTTTACACTCCCGATAATAATTGCTACCGGTGCCGGTGGAAAAAAAAGTTTGCTACCGCTTTCTAAATTAAAATCTCCAAGAACTCCTCCGCCTTTTGGCTTAATGACGTCATTGCCTAAAACAGGATTTTCAAATAAATCCGCATTGCAGCAATCACCCAATACTAATGTTACACCGGGTTTCATTGCTTTAATCCTGTTGTAAACATCTTCAAGGCCGATATTATCACCTATTTCTTTATTCGCTTTATTTTTTGCAGTGCGATATGACATTCGGGGATAAATACTTTTGTCGCCCTGTAACCGAAAACCATGTCCGCTGTAGTAAAAAACTACTATATCTTTTGGCGATGGTTGTTGTTTTTCAAGAACAGCGAGTGAAGCTTCTACCGCAGATTTACTGTACTCATTGCCTGAGACGTATAAAGGGAAAAATTTTATTATGCCAAGGTTTTGTGCCAAATTTTTAAACAACTGAGATACATTTTTAAGGTCTGTCTGAGCACTGGCACCCACAGTAGAATCATTTGTATTGGCGACCACAATTAAAAACATTTTTTCTGTTCTTAATATTGGAACGGACCTGGTACGTTCGCCAAAAATGTATCGGTAAAACGGGTCAGATTCAAAATAGAAGGAACTTACAAAGGGTTCATCATCTCTAAGATCTTCGAAGGTCTTTTGCTGACTCAGCGTCATTTTTGCAGGCGACCATTTGCCATCGGAAGTTTCTGTTTCTGAGCCAGATGCTGCATAATAATAACCTGCACTGTCATAATTCTTTTTAAAAATAAATCGGGGTTTTAAGAAACCGTTCGTGTCTTCATCAATTAACGGTACAGGATTGCTCCGGGGAATAAGATATTTCCGGGTAACACCTTCTGTTTGTATGCTCGAGTCAGCGAGGTAAACATCATAGAGGTATAACTTATTATTTATACCTGCATTGTATTGCACTCTGGCGGTAGCTGTCCCATCAGGTTGCAACATTATCAGGGTTTTAAAAATATGCGTTTCACCGGCTTTGGCTGCTTCGTAAACAAAATAGTAAAATGTTTGAGCATCTGCTATTTGGCTGATATTGAGTACCAAAACCGTTACCAACATAAACATACGAACGCCACCGCAGAAGGAATATTTTTTATTTTTATTTCTGCCTTTCATTTTTAAGGAAAAAAGGGGTTTAATTTTTGATTACCTCTGGCCTTGTCGTACTGAGCGAATCTTTATTCAGTTTGGGCATAGAATCGGTTTTCATTTTTGTAGAATCTTTTTGAATTGTTTTTTCCTTATTGCTTTCGCATCCTGTAAAGAATGTGGCTGTCAAAAAAATAACAGCCAACAGGCGAAATAGATGTAAAGTTGCAGTGTATTTTTTCATTTTTGTAGTTTTAGTTGGGAGTAAGATAATTATTTCTACTAATATTTAAGGAATTTAATATACAAATTTCAATAATTGTTTACGCATGATTAAAAGTGATTTTACGAATTGCTTAAAATCAATTATATTCAATGTGTGGTAAAACTGTATATATATTTAAACCAATTGCATGAGATACTTTTTGCCATTTGGGCTTTTGTTTATTGTGATGAACCTTACTTTCTGTTATAATATTGCAGCACAAACGAAAAATCTTTCAGAACTGAAACAAAGGCTGCATACATTGGAAGGGAGAAACAACCACAGCATTGATACTGCTTATATAAATGCCGTAAACCGTGTAGCTTTTTTATATGCCGATCAATACCCCGACTCGGCCTTTATAATTTTAAAAAATATACCAGCACAAAGCGAGGAACTGGGTTACTACCGCGGAGAAACGGACAGTTACAGGATACTCGGAAATGCGCAGCAGACAAAAGGTGATTTTGACAGTGCACTTCAATATTACGAACGTGCTTACCAACTTGCTGATAAAAAAAATTACAAAAACATGTTACCTGCTTTATTGGGCAACATTGGAATAATATACCTGAACAAAGGAAATTACCCGGTTTCCCTCCAAAAATTTTATGCATCTTTAAAATATGCCGAGGCTGCAAATGATAAATTGCTTATTCGCAGCAGCCTAAATAATATTGGTACCATACATTTTTATCAGGGTAAAATGGATGAGGCGGAAAAAGCTTATCAAAAAACTTTAGTGCTTTCGCAAGAGCTTACCGATACTGCCAATATGATTCTTTCTTACAACAATCTTGGTGAGGTAAGCCTTGAGCAAAACAACCCTGCTAAAGCGCTTCGGTATTTAATACCGGCTTATAACCTGGCCCTTTTAAAAAATGTGCCTGATATGTTGGTAGCTGTCACCAACACATTGGGCGATACTTATTTCAGGCTCGATAGCTCCCGGGAAGCCATCAGCTATTTTACGACAGCGCTGCGTTTGTCCAAAGAACTTGGCAATGCAAGAGCAACATGCAAAGCACTTTTAGGGCTGGCCAAAGTACAGAATAAACAGGGTTTGTTTAAAGAAGCATTGGCAAACGGATTGGAAGCTTTGCACAGCGCCGAAGAAATGGGGCAGGCACAGCTGCTGCGTGATGCCTACGAAATTGTTGCAGGTATTTATGAAAAAATGGATGATGGTAATAAGGCCATAAAATATTACAGGAAATACAAATTATATGCAGATAGCCTGACCAGTATAGAAAGCGAAAAAGCCGCAGCAAGTTATAAAGCAGGTTATGAATTTTCAAAGAAAGAACTTGAGTATGAGCGCCGATCCCTGCAGCAGCGCTGGTTTATATTTTCTGTATCTGCGGCATTGTTTTCTCTGCTCATCATACTGGGGCTCATCATACGCAACAGGAAACACCTTACACGAGCTTTTCAAAATTTACAGCATAAAAATGAAATTATAGAGAAACAAAAAATTAAAGCGGAAGAAACTTTGGTCAAACTCAAAGCCACCCAATCACAATTAATCCAAGCCGAAAAAATGGCAAGCCTTGGTGACCTCACCGCAGGTATTGCACACGAAATTCAAAACCCTCTGAACTTTGTAAATAATTTTTCAGAAGTAAGCAATGAACTCATTGATGAAATGAAAGAAGAATTGGCAAAAGGGAATTACCAAGATGCAAAAGAGATTGCGGATGATGTAAAACTAAATCTTGAAAAAATTAACCACCATGGCAAACGGGCAGATGCCATTGTAAAAGGCATGCTGCAGCATAGCCGCAACAGTAGCAGCGCAGCAAAAGAACCAACTGATATCAACAAATTAGCTGATGAATATTTGCGGTTAGCCTACCACGGCCTGCGGGCGAAAGACAAATCTTTCAACGCAACCATGAAAACGGATTTTGATAAAACGATAGGAAATATAAATATTATTCCGCAGGATATTGGCAGGGTGATTTTGAATTTAATTACCAATGCGTTTTATGCAGCTGATGAAAAAAAGAAATCAGGTATTGAAGGTTATGAACCAACAGTTTCTGTAAGTACAAAAAAAGTTAGTGATAAAGTTTTGATTAGCGTAAAAGACAATGGCAACGGCATTCCACCAAAAGTATTGGACAAAATCTTTCAACCTTTCTTTACAACCAAACCCACCGGGCAGGGAACCGGGCTGGGGTTGAGTTTAAGCTATGATATTGTAAAAGCGCATGGGGGAGAGTTGAAGGTAGAAACAATGCAGGAAGAGGGATCAACATTTATTATTCAGTTACCAACAAATTAATAAAGTATGAAAACGGTTCTTAAAATATTTTTACTGTTATTACTTTCTCCTTTTTGCAAGGCACAAACCAATACCGTTGATAGCCTTAAAAAATTATTGCAAATTGAAAAACAGGATACCGGCCGGGTAATGCAGCTTTATCAGTTAGGCAGAAGTTATTTATACTCCAAACCTGATACAGCACTGTTGCTGGCACAGCAAGGTCTCTCGCTTTCAAATAAAATAGGCTTTGTAAAAGGAGAAGCCCTAAGCATGAATCTGATTGCAAATGTGTTTCGGCTAACAGGTAATTATCTCAAAGCATTGCAACTACACATGAAAGCACTTAAAATTGCAGAAACTTCTCAGGATAAAATAACCATTGCAATTGTTCTAGCGAACACAGGCGCTGATTATACTAGCACGGGCGATTATCGCCGGTCCATTGATTATACATTTAATTCACTTGTTATTAATAAAGCAACTAACAATCTACATGGTGTTGTAATTACCACATTAAATCTGGGAGACAGTTATGAAAAATTAAATATGCTCGATTCTGCTTTAATCTATACCAGCCGTGCATATGATTTGGTCGTACAACAAAAGGATATATTTCTAACGGGATTAGCCTTATCAAATCTTGGTAACATCTATTTCAAAATGGGGCAGCCCGGGCTTGCCATGAGCAAGTACCGGTTAAGTATCCCTTTTCTTTTAGAAATCAATGATCCTGAATCACTTTCCGAAACCTATCTCGGTATGGCCAGAGTGTTTCAAAAAACGGGTTCATCAGATTCCAGCTTGTATTATGCAAAGCTGTCATTGGCATTTGCACAAAAAGTAGGCTTTACCATCACCGCAATTAATGCCGGTAATTTTTTAACGGGTTATTATATGGCTATACACAATATTGACAGCGCCTTTGTTTACCAGAACATATCTATGACTGTAAAGGACACTCTGTTCAGCCAGGAAAAACAAAATGCAATAAAGGGGCTTAGTTTTGATGAAAAGATGCGCCAGCAAGAGTTACAAGATGCAAAGGAGGAGGCGCAAACACAATTAAAATTTAATATATTATTTGGCGGTCTTTTTAGCCTTTTTGTAGTTGCCTTTATTTTATACCGGAACAACAGGCAGAAACAAAAAGCCAATTTTTTATTGCAAAAGCAAAAAGAAGAGATCGACAGCAAAGCAAGCAATGTGGAATTGCTTGGAGACATTGGTCGTAAGATCACTTCTTCTCTTTCGGTTGAAACAATCATTGGTACGGTCTACAATAATGTAAACATTTTAATGGATGCATCGGTATTCGGCATTGGCATTTATCATGACGATACCAAGCGCATTGAATTTCCTGCCACTTATGAAAAAGGTAAAGCCTTACCGGTTTATTCAAATTATATAGATGACGAAAACAGGCTTGCAGTTAAATGTTTTAGCAGCGGTAAAGAAATTGTGATAGGTGATTTACATGCAGAATATAGGATGTATTTACAAAATGTTCCAACCCCAAGTCAAGGCGATCAGCCGATTTCACTTATTTATCTTCCACTAACGGTAGGGGAGAAAATGCTGGGTGTTATTACTGTTCAAAGCTTTAGCAAAAATGCGTTTAGTGCTTACCACTTGTACATGCTGCGTACCATTGCCATTTATGCAGCCATTGCTTTGGAAAATGCGGAATCATTCAATAAACTTAACCACACTGTTGACAGTTTACAACAGACACAAAAACAATTAATACAATCAGAAAAAATGGCTTCGCTTGGAGAACTCACCGCCGGCATTGCACATGAAATACAAAACCCTTTAAATTTTGTAAATAATTTTTCAGAGGTAAATCAGGAATTGCTTGCAGAAATGAATATAGAAATTGAGAAAGGAAATTATAGTGAAGTGAAAGAAATTGCAAAAGATGTTTCAGAAAATGAGCAAAAAATTAACCACCATGGCAAACGGGCAGATGCCATTGTAAAAGGCATGCTGCAGCATAGCCGCAACAGTAGCAGCGCAGCAAAAGAACCAACTGATATCAACAAATTAGCTGATGAATATTTGCGGTTAGCCTACCACGGCCTGCGGGCGAAAGACAAATCTTTCAACGCAACCATGAAAACGGATTTTGATAAAACGATAGGAAATATAAATATTATTCCGCAGGATATTGGCAGGGTGATTTTGAATTTAATTACCAATGCGTTTTATGCAGCTGATGAAAAAAAGAAATCAGGTATTGAAGGTTATGAACCAACAGTTTCTGTAAGTACAAAAAAAGTTAGTGATAAAGTTTTGATTAGCGTAAAAGACAATGGCAACGGCATTCCACCAAAAGTATTGGACAAAATCTTTCAACCTTTCTTTACAACCAAACCCACCGGGCTGGGAACCGGGCTGGGGTTGAGTTTAAGCTATGATATTGTAAAAGTGCATGGGGGAGAATTGAAGGTGGAGACAAAAGAAGGAGAAGGCGCTGAATTTATAATTACTTTACCAATAATAAACTTAAAAACATCCAATGAAAATTTTAGTAGTTGACGACGAACATGATGTTCAGATTTTGTTTGAACAAAGGTTTAGAAAAGAAATTAAAAGCGGCGAAATAGATTTTATTTTTGCCTTTTCTGCTGAAGAAGCATTGGTCTATCTTAACCACAACGAGCATGAAGCAGTATTAATATTATCAGATATAAATATGCCCGGCATGAGCGGACTTGATTTACTGAAGTATATAAAACAAAAATACCACAAACCGCCTCCTGTGGTAATGATGATAACTGCCTACGGTGATGCAGAAAATTTTAATATAGCTAAGGAATTAGGCGCTGATGATTTTTTGACCAAGCCCCTTGATTTCAACTTATTAAAAGAAAAACTTAAAAACACAAACTCATGGCAAAAATTTTGGTAGCAGATGATGAAATTGATTTGGAAATGCTCATCAAACAAAAATTTCGGCAAAAAATACGTGATCAACAATACGAATTTATTTTTGCTGTAAACGGCAACGATGCATTGGAAAAAATCAGGATGAATCCGGATATTGATATTGTTCTTAGCGATATAAATATGCCGGAGATGGATGGGTTAACGCTGTTATCAAGGTTAAGCGAAACCAGTCCACTTATAAAATCAGTTATAGTTTCTGCGTATGGCGATATGGAAAATATACGTACAGCAATGAACCGTGGCGCCTTTGATTTTATTACAAAGCCCATCAATTTTGAAGACCTTTCTTTAACGATGGAAAAAACCATTAAACATGTAGATCAAATAAGGAAAACACTTAAGGCAATAAAAGAAAACAATATTCTGAAAATGTACGTAGATGAAAATGTTTTAAATTTTATGGGCAGCCGGGAATATGAAGCGTCTTTAATGGCTAACGAAACTGTAGAAGCCACAGTGGTTTTTATTGACATATGCAGTTTTACATCTATCAGCGAAAAAGAATTGCCTGATACCGTTGTTGAATTACTTAACCAATATTTTGATTTGATGGTTAAAGAAATAATTGCACAAAACGGTTTGATAGATAAATTTATTGGTGATTGTATAATGGGTGTATTTAAAGGCCCATATCATTTAGACAGGGCTATTGAGGCCTGCCTTTCAATTAGAAATAAAATAGAAGATCTGCCTGGCAGTATCGGTTTTTTACCAAAAGTATCTGTTGGTATTAACAGTGGTGAAATGATTTCCGGAAACATTGGCTCAGCTACTTTACGAAGATTGGATTACACTGTAATTGGAGATACAGTGAATACCGCACAACGTTTACAAAGTATTGCTGCAAGCGGTCAGATATTGATAAACGAAGTCTGTTACGAGAAGGTAAAGCAGTCTTTCAATTGTCAAAAAATTGGGACATCTAACCTAAAAAATAAAAAAGAAGAAGTTGTATTGTATGAAGTACAAAATTAATAATAATGTGATATTTAAGTGGGAAGCATGACGATAATAAAGAAATAATAAATATGGGATTTTTTATAATTGATTAAAAATATCCGTAATATTTTATAGTCTTAAACGAAACGGTGGAAGTAATGAAATAAAGTGGGTGAACAGAACACAGGTTGCTGCCCGAACGAAAGGATGGTGTACTGCAAG
>ENA-OBIO01000454-OBIO01000454.1-metagenomes-genome-assembly--contig:-NODE-454-length-21759-cov-39.8469_pt1 | contig 21759 bp, 29 predicted proteins | sample MGYA00153383_OBIO01 | MGnify analysis MGYA00153383 | reverse complement strand
TCTTTGGCGCACTTGATGATGTCTGCTTTTGCGATAAATTCGGTTTAGCAATTTCAACGAAAGTGGATTGATATCTCGAAGTAAAAACATATAAAACCTATTTAAATACAACTTAATATTTTTAGTATATCATATTAGTTGTTTTGTGTAATTAATTTTGTTTGACTACTTATTTCATCAAGAAGCCGTCCGTTTAGACGAACTCGGAAAACATCCGCAAATCCCCAACTTATTAGCCTGTTTTGAACAAGAACACCAGATTTATTTAGTTCAAGAGTTTATAGAAGGCCCGACTCTCAAACAAGAATTAGACGAAGGTATATACGATGAAGCTCAAATTTGGCAACTGCTGCAAGACTTATTGCCCGTATTGCAATTCATCCACGACAGGCGCGTCATTCACCGCGACATTAAACCAGAAAATATTATCCGCCGCCAGTCAGACAACAAACCCGTATTGATCGACTTCGGCATTGCCAAATTAATGACTGATACAGCGATACTTCGTCCAGCAACGCTCATCGGTAGTCAAGATTATGTAGCACCCGAACAAATGCGCGGCAAAGTATTTCCAGCTAGCGATCTTTACAGTTTTGGTGTTACTTGCATTCGCCTGATGACGCAAGTTCCTCCCTTAGATATGTACGACTATAACAATGAACGTTGGTGGTGGCGGAATTTTGTCCCTAAAAATACGAGTATTAGTGACGAGTTAGGTGAAGTTTTAGATAAATTGCTGCAAACTCATCTCAATCAGCGGTACGGTTTTGCTGCGGAAGTTTTGCAAGATATCGATGCAGCTTTGGATAGACGCGATCGAGCTTTGCTTTTGCCCAAAATGCCGATCGCCCCTACTCTCACTAATACCGACAACTCAGCAGATTCTAGCGCGCCACAAACTCCCGATTATCCTATTTTACCCGCACAATCCTTATCTGTTAATTCAAATTTGGAGTTGAGTCTGGTTTCTGAACGCGGAGTTGATTATACCAAACTGCGGGATTTTTTGTCAAACAAAAAGTGGCAAGAAGCCGATCGCGAAACTTGGCTTCTGATGTGTCAGTCTCTCTCGCTGGAACCGGGAACTGCGCTAGAAATTAGGCAAATTAATCAGCTACCGTGCGAAGATTTGCAAATAGTCGATCGCCTTTGGCTCCACTACAGTCAAGGTCGGTTTGGCTTCAGCGTCCAAAAGCAGATTTACGAAAGCGTCAAGGGAGATTATATCCGATTTTGCGATCGGGTAAACTGGCCGACATACAACTCTGCGACTGCTTCAGGACAAATTAAATTTACTCAAAAAGCACCAATCGGACACCTCCCGTCTCGCAGTTGGGTTGGCGGCATTCAGTGGCTGCGCCACCTCGATGCCCTGTCAGCAAAACTAACCGAGTGCAACAATAATTCGGCTGCTAAATTGTAATATTGTCTGTCAATTAAGGAACTAAAATTTCATATTTAAACTCTACCTGAAAGCAGATAAATCTGTCCTGTTAGATGTATCTAGCGACCGAGGTTCTGTGCGATCGCTCATCGCACAATAGATTCTGAAGCGTAAACACAGATACAAGTCTGCCACAGAACTAAAGAGAGGTATCGATCGATGTTTTTTCACAAAAAGCAATTAATGTCTCCGGTGACAGTAGACGAAGCCAACCCCCGTTTTGCCCAATTACTTCTAGAACAGTTTGGCGGAGCAACCGGAGAACTAACAGCAGCTCTGTAATACTGGGTGCAGTCCTTTCACTGTGAAAATGCAGAGATCAAGGATATGCTCCAAGATATTGCGATCGAAGAATTCGGTCACTTAGAAATGGTTGGCAAACTAATTGAATCTCACACCAAAAACGTTGACCAAACAGAAGCTTACAAAAGCACTTTATTTGCAGTTCGTGGCGTAGGCCCGCACTTATTGGACAGCGAAGGTCAAGCTTGGACTGGTGCTTATGTCAACGAAGGCGGCGATGTCGTGCGCGATTTGCGCGCAAATATCGGTGCGGAAGCAGGAGCTCGCCAAACCTACGAAGCATTGATTAAACTAGCGCCGGATGCCGGAACGAAAAAGACCCTACATTTCTTGCTGACTCGGGAAATTTCCCACACTCAAATATTTATGAATGCTCTGCAATCTATGGGCAAACTTACCGATCCCATGTTCGGAAATATTCCCCCAGATTCAACAGTGGATCTTTTCTTCAACTTGTCTAGTGATGGCAAAGACCAGCCAAATGCTTTGAACTCTGAACCTAATTTCAAGTACGTCGCCGAGCCGACTCCTCAAGGTTAATCGGAATACTAGGCAACTGAAATCCCCGACTTCTTAAAGAAGTCGGGGATTTCGCCATGCTGTTTTTTTTTAGGAGTTTCGGCTTCGGGATGTTAGAATCATATAAATTCCGGTTGCATCGGAATTTATATTACCCGAGATTAGGACACGGCAGTGCCGTGTCCCTACAATAAATCGCGGTAGGGAAACGGCACGTGCAGTCTCCTCTATATCATTTCGGCGCAGCCGGAATTGATATCATTCAATATCTCGATCGACCATTAACACAAAATCCCTATTGAAATTGCGATCATCTACTTACTTATTAGTTTCTCACGGCAGCCGTGACCCCAGACCCCAACTAGCTTTGGAAAACCTCGGTCAACTGCTGTCACAAAATTTGCCTGACTCGTCGGTGACAGTCGCAACCGCTACCCTAGAACTCGGCCCCACGCCACTCCACGATCAAATTTGCAGTTTTGGCGATCGTACTCTCTCCCTCGGACTGACAGAATTGCAAATTCTGCCCGTATTTTTACTCCCAGGAGTTCACGTCGCCGAAGACATACCCGCAGAGGTGGAAATTGCGCAACAAACTTTTGGTGACAAGCTAAAAATTGAATTGCGCCCGCACTTAGGTTCCCAGGAAGCAGGCTTAACAAACTTGCTAAAAATTCAGATGCAGCAGGTGGCTTTTCTCCCCAATTTATGCTCGCCAAAATGGATTTTACTATCTCACGGTAGCCGTCGCCCCGGAGGCAACTCGACTGTTGAAGAAATCGCTAGCAAACTTGGTGCGCTAACAGCTTATTGGTCAGTAAAGCCGAGTTTGGAATCACAAATTGACAGTTTAGTTCGTGGTGGACAGCAGCAAATCGGAATTGTGCCATACTTCTTATTTAATGGAGGAATCACAGATGCGATCGACAAAAATGTCGAACAGCTAAAGCAGCAATTTCCCGAGGCGGAAATTCATCTGGCAAATCCTCTCGGCGCAAGTGTAGAATTAGCAAACTTAATCGCGGATTTAATTCAAGAATGAACCCCAGAGGCAAAGAAGGCGTAAAGGAAGCAAGAAAAATGTCTTTAGGTAAAGTGTATTTAGTAGGTGCGGGGCCCGGAGATCCAGGTTTGATGACCTTGAAGGGAAAAGCTCTGTTAGAGTGTGCGGATGTGGTGATTTACGACGCTTTAGTCAGCCCTCAAATTTTGGCAGCAATCAACCCCGAAGCAGAACGAATTGATGCTGGAAAACGCAAAGGCCGTCACTCGTTAATGCAGGACGAAACAACTCAACTAATGATCGAAAAAGCTCAAGATAATGCGATCGTAGTTCGTCTCAAAGGTGGCGATCCGTTTATTTTCGGCCGCGGTGGCGAAGAAATGGAAGAGTTGGTAAAAGCTGGAGTGTCAGTAGAAGTCGTCCCCGGTGTAACTTCTGGGATTGCGGCCGCTGCTTACGCGGGAATTCCTTTAACACATCGATCGTACAGTTCGTCAGTCACCTTTGTCACAGGTCACGAATCAGCGGGAAAATATCGGCCGGAAGTAAATTGGCAGGCGATCGCCCGTGGTTCCGAAACCATTGTAGTATACATGGGAATCCACAATTTGCCTTACATCATTGGCCAGTTGACAGCAGCCGAATTGAGTACAGAAACCCCCATAGCCTTAGTGCGCTGGGGAACTCGGCCGGAACAAGAAGAATTGATCGGGACTTTGGCTACAATTGTAGAGCAAGTTGAGGCGACTGGATTTGCAGCACCTGCGATCGCCGTAATCGGAAATGTCGTCAATTTGCATGAAACATTGTCTGGATGTCGCCCTGTTTATCAAACTGTAGAGTAAATTTAGATATTGCATCTGTAGTCATTAGTCATGAGTAAAATGACTAATGATATCAATTCCGGTTGCATCGGAATCATAGCAACGGAGGACACGGCAGTGCCGTTTCCCTACCCCGATTAATTGTAGGGACACGGCATTGCCGTGTCCTGACTGTGGGTAATATTAATTCCGAGGCTACCGCATTTGATATGACTACTAACTAATGACTAATGACTAATGACAACTCACTAATAACTTAACGCGCCACCTGCCGCATATACTCCCCCCATAACTGAGCAGCATTTGCACTACCTCCCCCAGTCGGAGAATTATCATCATTTCCCAACCAAACCCCTGTCACAAGTTGCTGACTCGGAATATAACCAACAAACCACAAGTCTTTATTATCATTAGTCGTGCCTGTTTTTCCAGCTTCTCCCAATCCCAAAGCAGCACTGCTTCCAGTACCTCCCCGCACCACACCTTGCAGCATATCAGTCATCGTATCCGCTACACCTTCAGAAATTAACTGCCGATTGGCAACGCCATCTTTTTGATAGTCATAAATCACCCGGCAATTCTTAATATCGCTCCGATCTTTGCAATCGCTGCTATCAATAATTCGCTTGATTACGTGGGGACGATTGCCCAAACCCCGGTTCGCTAAAACCCCGAATGCACCCGTCAATTGCAATACATTAACTTCACTTTCACCTAATACTAAACCAGGCGCAGAACGCAGTGGAGATGTAATCCCCAAACGCCTAGCCATTCCGACTACATTGTCTAAACCGATATCTTGTGCGACTCTCAAAGCAATTGGGTTTTCGGACTGTGCTAAACCCCGATACATATCAGCACTGCCGCTAGTTCTTTCGCAGCCACTGTAGCTTTGTCCGCCCCAAGAAAGAGGTTCGCAAGAATAAGTTTTGCTTGGTGGTATGCCGCGTTCTAGGGCGGCTGCATAGGTGAAAATCTTAAATGTAGAACCGGGCTGTCTCAAAGCTTGTGTCGCCCGATTAAACTGACTTTGCAAATAATCTACGCCGCCAACTAAAGCTAAGACTTCCCCAGTTTTAGTATTGAGAGTTACGACTGCTCCTTGAGAAAAGCCAGCACTTGCTCCGGCATTTTCTACCGAATTTCTGAGGGAACTTTCTGCTACTTTTTGCAGGCTGGGATTCAAACCTGTTTCTACAATAAAATTGCCTTCTCTGGCTAACTGTGCTCCTAACAAAAATTCCAATTCGTCAAATACATAATTGTAGAAATAAGGAGCGATCGTACTTTGGAGAAATTCACGAGCTTTGGGATTGATCTCAATTCGCGATCGCCTGGCGCGATCGGCTTCTTCCTGAGAAATCGTCCCCATCGCCCGCATCCGTTCGATCACCCGATCGCGATACTGCACCGCCAACTGATAATTTTGAATCGGATTGAAACTGTTTGGTGCTGGCAAAATTCCTGCCAAAGTAGCAGACTCTGACAGAGTTAAATCCTTCGCCGACTTACCAAAATAAAACCGAGAGGCATCCTCAAAACCGTAAAGGTCAATGCCCAAAAACACGCGATTTAAATAAGTCAGCAACAGCTCATCTTTGCTATAGTAACTCTCCAGTTTCAAAGCAACTACGGCTTCCCGGAACTTGCGTCCCGCCGAATCTTGAGTTCCGACATAATCTCGAAACAAACTCCTCGCCAACTGCTGCGTCAGAGTGCTACCGCCTTCGCGAATTCCACCCCCGCGAACATTTGTTAAAAGTGCTCGCAAAACGCCGATCGGATCTACCCCCAAATGCCAATTGTAGCGGCTGTCTTCGGAAGCAAGTATTGCCTTGGATAAATAAGGCGAAAAATCCTGCAATTGCTTTAATTCTAAGTGAGCGTTATTCTGAGGAGGACGCAGCGGAGTTTGTCCATCGCGGGCGTAAACAATTACTGGCCCGTTGACGCTTCTCGGTAAGGGACGTACTTGAAATTTTGTCGATTCAACACCTACCAACATCGCCATCAAAGCGGTGATTCCGCTGACACCATAAAAGCCATAACGGACAACTTCCGAATACCAAGGTGGCGGATCTACGTACTGAATTCGGACGGCGGCGGCGAGTTCTGGTGGCCCTAAAGTGAACACGTCTCCGTGACGCAGGGAGATGTTGTTAACTCGCCTTTTGCCTCGGTAAATGCCGTTAGTAGAGTCTTCATCCTTGATTACAAAAGGGGTTCGCCGTCTACTATCCCGCGACAGGGATAAGTGTACGTGACTGACAACGGGATTGCGAACTACAATATCTGAAGATTTGGACGATCGACCTAACAGATATCGATCGCCCAATAGCGGATAAACCTCAGCTTTAGCTGCACCTGCATCCTGCACCCACAATTCGGGTACTTTGGCATTCGGTTTCAGCGCTAGCTGGTTAAAGTTAACCTTGGCAATAGTCTGGACTGCTTGGGTGATTGCACCCAAGACGGTTTGAGGTTTGCGGGGCGGCTGCGGTGGGGTCATATTTAGCTATGGACTACGATCGAGTGATCGGCTCTTGCATCATTCTACTAGCAAGTTTTGGCTATTTTCACAATCGGGCCCACAAAGAGGCAATTGTTGGCTAGGGCGATCGATTTTGGGACTAGGTACTTATGGCACACCTCAATCCGATTAAACATCAGCCTGCATCGAAAATATACTCCACAAATCCAGAGAAAATTCTGGAAAACTTATAATTCCTACCGTCTCATTCGGCAAAACAATTCTTTTCAACCTGTAACCAAACCTACCTTGACTATCTTGATACGGATCGTTATAAATTTCCAGGCAATAATCAACTAAGTTAAATATCCAGTAATCCGAGATGCCATCTTCAGCATAAACCGATATTTTTTTCCCCCGATCGTAACTCAAAGTTGCATCAGCAATCTCAACTAGCAACAAAATATCCGCAGGTTGTGGCTCAGAAGACAAATAATCATCAGCTCGATTTCTAGCAACCACCACATCCGGCTGAGGTTCCGTATCATCCGTCAAAATAATCGGTTTTTGTCCCCGCACGATCGCGAGATCGCCCAAAAGTATAACTAGAGAATCCAACAAATTAGCATAACAATCCGAGTGTAATGTTGTATTTTTGGGTAGCAATACGATTTCTCCTCGAATCAACTCTACCCGATCGTGCTGTTCAAAAAAACCCAATTCACCCAGGCGGTGATATTCAGCTATAATAAAGCGTTTTGCAGTAACAACAGTCATAGCTAAGCAAATAGTACATATCAATACCTCATACTATTGTAGCGACCAAAAATCCGGAGTTATATCATTTCCGGTTTCATCGGAATTCATATTACCCGAAATGAGGACACTGCACGTGCCGTTTCCCTACAATTGATCCTAGTAGGGAAACGGCACTGCCGTGTCCTCGCTTGTCATTCCGGTGCAGCCGGAATTGATATGATATAGCACTTTTAAGGTATGTGAGATACATAGTTCTTGTAGGGACACGGCAGTGCCGTGTCCCTACGAGATATTGAATGTACGACCTAAACCTGGAATCTGCTGTATAGCAACCGCCTTCGCAGTTACGATAATTAAAACCCCCCTTTTTTAAGGAGGGTTAGAGGCATAAAATACGCCAGATTCTCCTTACATCGAAGAACCTAAACCGGCATAAGCACCGTAGAAGAAAAGACTCAAAATGCTCAGAGCACCGAGACCAGCGACAGTAGCTACCAGCCACAAAGGAATTTTGCCACCACTAGACATAGCCATCACCTCACTAATTTACAGCTAAACAAATTTGATCGAACTATCGATAGCAAACTCAAACACCAGTTAGTTAAAGAAATAACTGGAGAACAAAATACCCAGACTGAAAATCATTAACAAACCCAAATAAAGCGAAGTCCGGTTTAACTCAACAGGCTGCTCGTTGGGATAAGGGGCACGTTCAGTCATTGTAAACTCCTATCGTTGAATAAATTGCATTGCTGCGATCGCGCCCAAAAAGAAAAGAGTTGGGACGCCTAAAGTATGAACTGCTAGCCACCGTACCGTAAAAATCGGATACGAAATTGGCTCATTGTTTGGGGTTCTGCTCGTCATTTTTTCAGATCCTTGTTAAATTACTTGCCAATGAACTGATCAACTTGTTTCTTAGCTTCAAAGCGATCGGAAATAATCGGTAATTCTTCCCGTTGCGGGGTGAAATACTGGTTAGGGCGAGGAGTTCCGAAAGCATCGTAAGCCAAAACCGTTTGCACAAACAGCCATCCAGCCACAAACAAAGCTGGAATGGTGAAAATCATTAACAAACCCAAATAAAGCGAAGTCCGGTTTAACTCAACAGGCTGCTCGTTGGGATAAGGGGCACGTTCAGTCATTGTAAACTCCTATCGTTGAATAAATTGCATTGCTGCGATCGCGCCCAAAAAGAAAAGAGTTGGGACGCCTAAAGTATGAACTGCTAGCCACCGTACCGTAAAAATCGGATACGAAATTGGCTCATTGTTTGGGGTTCTGCTCGTCATTTTTTCAGATCCTTGTTAAATTACTTGCCAATGAACTGATCAACTTGTTTCTTAGCTTCAAAGCGATCGGAAATAATCGGTAATTCTTCCCGTTGCGGGGTGAAATACTGGTTAGGGCGAGGAGTTCCGAAAGCATCGTAAGCCAAACCCGTTTGCACAAACAGCCATCCAGCCACAAACAAAGCTGGAATGGTGATGCTGTGAATTACCCAATAACGGATACTTGTAATAATGTCCCCAAACGGACGTTCTCCGGTTGTACCAGCCATTTAGAATCCTCCTTTCAACAACAAATCGACAGACAATCTCTATTACTATTCTACTATCAAGCAGCTTGCGCTGAACCTTGATATTTCAGCAGAGTACCGTTTGCACCGATCACAAATCCGCGATCGGGGCCCATAAAGACAATCCTGTAGAAATTAGCAGGAACATCCTCAACTTCGCGGTCTTTTTGCCAAGTTTTCCCGCCGTCCAAACTGCACAGCAAATTGCCGCCGCCACCAGCTACCCAAACTTCCTTATCAGTCCGGTAAGCCATGTCTAGCAAACCCCAACTCGCCTTGCGATCGGGAAAAAACGGTTTTCCCCAGCCTTCAGCCTCAGACGCATCACTAAACTGAATCTGACCACCGCGGGCGATCATCCACAAACGTCCGTCCTTGGTAAAGCCCATATTTTGAAGGCGACGAGAACTGTTACGGTTGTGAGGTTCCCAAGCATCCAGTCCCGGTTTCCAGACAGAATAGAAATTTCCCTTCGAGGAAACCGCAACATACTTTCCATCTTCAGAACGGTTGATATTGCGAACGACTCCAAAGGAATCTTGCACAATAGCTTTCCAATTTTTGCCACCGTCAATAGTTCGGTAAATCGCTCCCACATCGGTCGTCATGTCGGCCGAATTTGGGCCCAAAGCGGCGATCGTACTCGGAGAACCGGGTAACTGAGAGCTCAAAGCAATCCGCGTCCAAGACTTGCCTTCATCTTCTGTGTGAAGCAAAACTGAAGGCTGACCAACAATCCAGCCTTCGGAACCCGAAAAACTCACCGATGCAAAACGCGACCTAGTATCGTCGATATCCAGGGCGATCGGCTTCCAGTTAGAACCGCCATCGGAGGTTTCAAACAAAGTCGCCTCAGAACCCACCACCCAGCCGTGCTGAGAATTGCCCGTAAAGGCAATATCCTGTAAATTAGCTTCCGTGGGCAAGGCAATTACCTGCCAGGGGTTGTAACTTACAGAACCGATGGTACTACAACTCGTACAGATGAGCGCAGCCGCCAATAACATTACAATTCGTTGCCAAAATCTCACAATCGTTTTACTGCAAACCATACATACTAAGTAACAACAAAAAACCAGCGACCAGGCCGCCAAAAATCAGCAAACTTTTCTGACCTTCGGTCATGCCGTTGACACCGACACCGTAACGTTGATTTGCCTTAAATCCCGATACTCCTTCCATCTGACCGAGATTTTGAAACATCGGCTTGCGCGCTGCGCAAACGGGACATACCCAAGTCATCGGCAAATCTTCAAAAGCCGTGCCCGGGGCAATATCAATTTTAGGATTCCCCTTTTTCGGATCGTAGATGTAGCCGCAGGCGCGACACTCATGCCGATCGAGGGTTTTAGTCTCAGTGGCTGGATCGCTCATAAGTCCAAAATTATGCGTAAGCTAATCGTGAAGTACCTCAGCTAAACTTCGCTATAGTTGGGGCTTCCAACTAAAACTCAGATTAGGACGGTCTTATTCGTCTTCGAGATTTCCCGTCTCAACCGCCGATGCCACGTTGGGACACCACAAGGATGTTTGACATTTAAGTCGATCGTGGTCTTACTTAGCGTCCACAGGCAGCCGCCCGTCTTCCACAGGCAGTTCAAAATTATTGGTTTAATCTTGATATTGCGGTTTTATTAAAATATACATTAAAAATTATTGCAGAAGATGGATGATTTATCTCAACCAACTGGCAATCTCAGCTACACAAAATCGATATAATACGTAAAGACAAGTTACAGAACCCTTTCACAGAGGCAGTAATTATTCACTGTGTTTGCACTTAGCGGCTACGAGTATTTTTTAGGTTTTCTGTTAATTTCCAGCCTAGTCCCTATCCTCGCCCTCACGGCGTCTAAGGTACTGCGGCCCAAAAGTCGTCCCTACGACCGACGGACTACCTACGAATCTGGCGTCGAGCCGATCGGCGGAGCCTGGATTCAGTTCAACATCCGATATTATATGTTCGCGCTGGTCTTCGTCATTTTTGATGTAGAGACAGTCTTCCTCTATCCTTGGGCGGTTGCTTTCAACCAACTGGGACTCTTGGCTTTTATCGAAGCCCTGTTTTTCATTACGATTCTCGTTATAGCTCTTGTATATGCTTGGCGCAAAGGAGCCTTAGAATGGTCTTAACTTCTGACAAATCACAAAAATCGCTAATTGTCAACCCCGCAGAGCGACCTGAAGTCACATCTCAACTCTCAGAGAACATCATCCTGACGACAGTTGATGACCTCTATAACTGGGCGAGACTTTCCAGCCTGTGGCCGTTGCTTTATGGTACTGCTTGCTGCTTCATCGAATTTGCAGCTTTGATTGGTTCGCGCTTTGACTTCGATCGCTTTGGCTTAGTACCTCGATCGAGCCCACGACAAGCCGACCTGCTAATCACCGCCGGCACAATCACCATGAAGTACGCCCCCATCTTGGTACGGCTGTACGAACAAATGCCCGAACCCAAGTACGTCATCGCGATGGGCGCTTGTACCATCACGGGCGGAATGTTCAGCGTAGACTCCCCGACAGCAGTCAGAGGCGTTGACAAACTAATTCCCGTAGACGTGTACATCCCCGGCTGTCCCCCGCGTCCAGAAGCGATTATTGACGCAATTATCAAACTGCGGAAAAAAATCGCCAACGATTCGATGCAAGAACGCGGCAACTTGCTACCAACGCACCGCTACTACACCAGACCCCACAAAATGAAGGTAGTAGACGACATTTTGGATGGCAAATATTTGTCAATTCCCGGCCGGATGGCCCCACCAAAGGAACTCACCGAAGCTATGGGAATGCAAGTTCCACCAGGCCTGCTGACTGCACAAAAACAGGAGGTAAACCGTGGCTGATCAGGAATCTGCGATCGTTGAAGCAGGTAAAGTTTCCCAGTGGTTGACTCAGAATGGCTTCGATCACGAAGCACTAGCGGCCGATAATTTGGGTGTGGAGATATTAAAGGTCGATCGGGACTTCTTAATTCCCATGTCAACAGCACTGTATGCCTACGGGTTCAATTATATGCAGTGCCAGTGCGCCTATGACCAAGGCCCTGGACAAGATTTAGTCAGCGTTTACCACTTGACTAAACTGACAGATAATGCTTCGCATCCCGAAGAAGTCCGCGTCAAAGTATTTATTCCCCGCAACGATCCGAGAGTACCATCAGTCTACTGGATTTGGAAAGCAGTTGATTTCCAAGAGCGGGAATCCTACGATATGTACGGCATCGTCTACGAAGGACATCCGAATCTGAAACGCATTTTGATGAACGAAGATTGGGTAGGCTGGCCGTTGCGGAAAGATTACATTTCCCCTGATTTCTACGAATTGCAAGACGCTTATTAAGCGAGTTTTGCGAGGGCGGGTTTAGAGCATAAAATTAGACTTTAAAAGTTGAGTTTTATGTAAAACCCGCCCTCTATTTTTTGCTAATTAACTGGTTCCTAGGCTCTGCCTAGGAACCGATGTCTAGAGGCTCTGCCTCGTTGGTAAAAATTGGAGGCAGAGCCTCCGGATCTGCGTTCCCAGGCAGAGCCTGGGAACGAGTAAACGAGTGAAACTCGCCATCTGTTTTTTAAATTAACTGGTTCCTATTTTCTATGCTCATTCCAAATGCAGAGAATGCAGTTGTTGATATTCGTAAACTTCGTGACTACTGCCTAAATCCAGAACACGATGATGGTAAACACAAAGCGCGACTTTTTTCATCAATTCTGGGGATGATGCCTGACAATGCTGAGGAATTGCGCCAAATTTTGCTTGAAGTAATTCAAAGTCATGAAGCTCAGTTAGGGAGGCGGGATGGGTTCGGGCAACGCTACACCCTAGATTTCACAATTGAATGGCAAAATAGAAGTGCAACCCTTCGGAGTGGCTGGATTATTGAGCATGATTCGGAGATTCCGAGATTAACAACCTGTTATCCTTTGTAGTGCCTGGAGGTAATAAAAGTGGTAAAGAATACAATTAAATTACTAGATGTCGTTGCCTTGACAGTTGATATTCCTGAATACAACCTGTGGCGCGGACAAGTAGGGACTGTGGTTGAACTGTTGGCTGATGGTGCAGCATTTGAGGTGGAATTTAGCGATCGCAACGGACGCACTTATGAATCTGTCGGGCTGCATCCAGAGCAAATCATGGTGTTGTATTTTGAGCCAGCATCACCCGATCGCAAACCCGAAATGGTTACAGCATAAGCGGCCCAATAACTTGCGGACTTTATAAAAAATTGGAGTTCAGGTTGATAAATGAAATAGCTAATAAACCTGCGATCTTTAATGATACCGTTCAATTGGTCAGCAAATTAAATAATCTGGTGGTTCATCAAAATGGCAACTCTGACCGTAGAAATACTTTGTTCTGAGGCCGCAATATTCTCAGCCGCCGAGTCTCAACACCCAGAACCTCTGCTTTATGGCATCACAGACGGAAAGGCTGTTGGGACATATTTGGAGCAAAAGTTCAGACTCTATCTCAAGCAGCAATATGAATTTATAGATGGCAATTCAGCAAGTGGCATCGACTTCCCAGGGATATTGGTTGACGTGAAGGTAACAAGCGTTAGGCAACCGCAGTCATCATGTCCTTTCAAATCTGCAAGGCAAAAGATTTTTGGGCTGGGATATTCACTGATTATCTTTGTTTATGAAAAGACAGACAACAGTACGATCCGAACTGCAACGCTGAATATTTTGCATACAATTTACGTGAGTGCTGAAAGAACAGCCGATTTTCAAATGACTCGTGGAATTCGCAATATTTTAGACAATGAAGGCAATAAAGATGATTTGCTTGCTTTCATGTTTGACAAAAATCTACCAGTTGACGAAATTGAAGCAGGTAACATTGCAGACGAAATACTGAGAAATCCACCATTGCAAGGATTTTTGACTATTTCTAATGCGTTGCAGTGGCGACTTCAGTATGGCAGAGTCATTGAACGCGCTGGACAACAGGAAGGCGTTATCGCAGTTTATAAGTATAACCGATGAATTCCAACGATCGCAAAACAAAACTAGAATACGGCGATTTTCAGACACCGCCGGCATTAGCCGAGATGGTATGTCGAAAATTAATAGAACTTAATGTCAATCCAAACACCATCATTGAGCCGACTTGCGGTGTCGGTAATTTTATTGAAGCTGCTGCACGTTCGTTTCCATCCGCAGCCAAGATTATCGGGGTTGAAATCAATCAAAATTACTTAACACAAATTAGACTAAATAAGCAATTATTTCAGGATGAGAGATACGATATTTTCCACGGAGATTTCTTTCAATTTGATTGGGAATCATTAGTCAATCAGTGTAGCGATAAACTGCTTGTACTAGGCAATTTCCCTTGGGTGACAAACTCCCAACAAGGAACTATTGGCAGCGAGAATTTACCTAAAAAAAAAACTTCCAAAATCACATCGGCTTAGATGCTCTCACAGGTAAGAGTAACTTCGATATCTCAGAATGGATGCTGATTCAGGCGGTGCAATGGCTGCAAAAGCGGGATGCCACTCTGGCGATGCTTTGCAAGACTTCGACTGCTAGAAAATTACTGAATTACCTTCACTCTCAAAAACTGTATCTCGCTGACTGTGCGACTTACACAATAGATGCTAAAAAATATTTTGATGCAAATGTTGATGCTTGTTTGTTAGTCTGCAAATTTGACGCTGATTCGCGCAACTACTTCTGTGATGTATTTAGCAGTTTAGAAACTTCAGATTGTCACAGAATAGGGTATCACAATAATCTCCTGGTTAAGGATATAGATGCTTTCAGTAAATTGAGCGATCTATATGCGGTGAATTCAGGGACGAAATGGCGATCGGGTGTCAAGCATGACTGTTCTAGTGTGATGGAGTTTCGGAAAATAGACAATTATTTTGTAAATAAATTGGGAGAAGTTGCTGATATTGAGGAAACTTATCTGTTTCCGCTGATCAAAGGCTCTGGTGTTGCTCAAAATCGAATTAATGCTACGGATCGCTATATGCTCATTACTCAAAAATTCATTGGAGAATCAACAGAAAATATCCCAAAAATTGCCCCTAAAACGGGGCGTTATCTGGAGTCTCGCGGGCAATATTTAGATAATCGAAAAAGCAAAATTTATCAAAACAGTCCTCGATTTGCGATTTTTGGAGTGGGCGATTATACCTTCAAACCTTGGAAAATTGCGATCGGCGGGCTTTATAAAAAATTGGAGTTTAGGTTAATCGGTGAAATAGCCGATAAACCTGTGGTTTTCGACGATACTGTTTACTTTCTCGGCTTTGAGGACGAGGGACTTGCACGTCAAACTTTTGAGCTTTTGAATTCACCGACGGCAATTAAGTTTTATTCGGCGATCGTATTTTGGGATGAAAAGCGTCCGATCAAATCCAGTGTCTTAAATTGTCTGAATCTAGAGCTGCTGAATAGCAAGTCTAATCTAGTGCCGGGAGGTCATAAAAGTGGTAAATAATACAATTAAATTACTAGATGTTGTTGCCTTGACCGTTGATATTCCTGAATACAACCTGTGGCGCGGACAAGTAGGGACTGTGGTTGAACTGTTGGCTGATGGTGCAGCGTTTGAGGTTGAATTTAGCGATCGCAACGGACGCACTTACGAATCTGTCGGGCTGCATCCAGAACAAATCATGGTGTTGTACTTTGGGCCAGCATCACCTAATATCAAACTCGAAATGGTTACAGCATAAGTGGGGTGGAGGCGGGTTTTTATAATTTAACGCTACTTTCTGGGATATGATGAAAGTATGCTCATCACCTTGCCACATTTTTGATGTCTGCTTATGCCCAAAAAGATTAGAGAACTCAAAAGCCTGTTGCTAAAAGCTGGGTTTACTTATCGTTCGGCAAAAGGCAGTCATACAAGATGGCTTCATCCTTTACTACTATCATGAACCGATTACCATTGCTGGAAATGATGGCGATGATGCGAAACTGTATTTAGAGAGAGAAGTTAATCGAAAAATTGGAATATTGAAAGCAATTGAAGAACCGGAATCTGAATCATGAAATTACCTTATATAATTGTTATTCAATGGTCGGATGAAGATAACTGCTACCTAGTTCACTTACCTGATTTTCCATCTCAGCAGTTCCATACTCACGGAGACACCTACGAAGAAGCTTTGCAGAATGCAGTAGAGGTATTAGAGCTTTTAGTTGAAGAATATCAAGTAGATGGTAAATCTCTGCCAGAACCTAAAACTCTAGTAGAAAACTTGCTGTTTGCTTGAATGTAGATTTGAAGTCATTGAGCATGATTCGGAGATTCCGAGATTAACAACCTGCTATCCTTTGTAGTGCCTGGAGGTAATAAAAGTGGCAAAGAATACAATTAAATTACTAGATGTTGTTGCCTTAACCGTTGATATTCCTGAATACAACCTGTGGCGCGGACAAGTAGGGACTGTGGTTGAACTGTTGGCTGATGGTGCAGCGTTTGAGGTTGAATTTAGCGATCGCAACGGACGCACTTATGAATCTGTCGGGCTGCATCCAGAACAAATCATGGCTGCGATCGCGATTAGAGAAACAAACTAATATCAACTCGGAAAAAATCGGCTAATTTCCTGGCTTCATCTATTTCAATCGCCCTTCCACTAACAAAAACTTTCTCAACTTCTGTTTCCGTTCCCAAAACTGGAATCAAATCAGATTTTTCCAAATCTCTCGCATCCATTAAATGTCGCAACATTGAGGCAGAGTCGCCTTTTGGAATTGGATAATTTTCCGCTTCAAATTTTTCGATCAGCGTTATCAAAAGCTCCAGAAATAGCTCCTCCTCTACCGATCGCATAGGGCTGTGTTCTAGTTCGCAAGCAAGGGCGATCGCGGCATCGTTTTCTGCGCCCGTTGCGATCGGTTTGGGTTGATACCGAACCAGTAAATCTGTATAAGATTTTGCATCAAAAGTACGGATCATTTTTCCACTCATCCTTCTCGTACTCAGCGTGAGTCAGAACATATTTGATGTAGATTCTTTGAAAAACGTAAACCAAATCAACAATCAGCCGATATCGATTGCCCTTAATATTAAATACTGTAAAATTTCCGACTGACTCAGCTTTTGGATAAATCTGCTGAATATCAATTAGGTTCTGCCATTGGGCTTTAGTTGACACTCTATACCAGTCATAAAGTGCATCACAGGAATCGGCATGGCTTTCACAGAAATCTCGCAGGATTTTTCGGCTGATAACACGCATTACACGCTTGTTTTCCAAACTACACCAGACTTTGTTCTGGACTTACGCTCTGGTCATATTATAAAAGATTTTGAAGAACTTGCCCTTCTCAAAAAAACAGCCGATCGCTCTTTTGTGTGGAAGGGCGATCGCGCTTTTTTGCGTAACTCCTAACTTCATTCCAACCGGATTAATTTGACCAACAAACTCATGATTTCTCCTTGTTCCGGTGTAATGATGATGCGATCGTCAGGAATGGCGATTGGATGAGTCCAACGAACAGCTTCCTCGTACCGCAATGCGTGTAGTTGGTGGATTGTTCGGCGTACTCCCAACGGTGAACCGATGATGATGTGACGGACTACTTCGCGTGAGCCCTCAAAGGTTTGGTTGGTTTGGTTGGTTAAAACATTCGGCGATGTTTGGTTCGATGATGAATCTTGCAACATAGCTTTGACGAATAATTTTGGATAGGTTTGATGCTTTGTCACAGTAAAACCGCGTACAATAACAAATTGAAGAAAAGACAGCAATTCCCCTACAGCACAAGTGGCTTAGCTGGTGCTGTCTAAATCTCTATGGTTTAAATCTAAATTAATTTAGGGCAGATGTCAATCATTTTAGGCAAAGCCAAAATAATTTAATATAAGTTAACAAATAGTCTATGGAAATCTCAGAAAGAGCCGATCGATCGCCCCTAATGCGACTGAGAGTTCAGCGGTTTATGACTCAAAAGCAGCTAGCAGAAGCACTTGGCGTTACGGAAGCGACAGTCAGCAACTGGGAATCGGGGCGATCCGTACCGAAGCTAACGCCTGTTCAATACAAAAAGTTGCTGGAGATTCTGCAAATTACCTCTGCTGAATTACCCGACCAATTTGGTTATCCTAACGAGCTTGATGGATAAAATCTTAAGAGTGGCAAATAATACAGTGTTATACTTTAACCCACTCGGCGGTTGAAACCGCTTCTATACAAACAAAGTCCGCCGACGCAGACTAAGAAATAAACGGTTTTGATTGCACTCATTTACTTAACTTCAATCATTTCGCAAAGCGGCGATCGGATCTAAGCGAGCCGCATTCCGAGCGGGTAGAACTCCAGCTAATAAGCCTACAGTAAAGGATAGCCCAAAACCGGCTGCGATCGACCATACTGAAATTACAAAGGGAAAACTAAATGTTGTCGCGGCCCCAAAGGCGATCGCAATTCCCAACCCAATACCCGCCGTACCCCCCACCGTGGAAACTAAGACTGATTCAGCCATGAATTGAATCAAAATAGCTGCATTGGTAGCGCCTACCGCTTTCCGAATCCCGATTTCCTTAGTGCGCTCCACAACAGACACCAACATAATATTAGCAATGCCAATGCCGCCAACTACCAGGGAAATTCCGGCGATCGCCACCACCATCACTGTAAACAAACCTACCACATTGCTGAAAGTATTAACAATATCAACTTGATTAATCACTCGAAAATCATCCGGTTGTGGCGGATAAATATTGTGGCGCAAACGCATGATATTTTCAACTTGAAACTGAGCATCAGCTAAATCCGATTCCCCGGTAGTTTGCAACCAAAAACCAGAGATGGCAATTCCAGCTAAAGAATTTCTGCCCACAATTCGAGCCGACATATTTTTGAGGGGAATATACACGCGATCGTCCTGATCTGTACCCCCTACCGACCCCTTGGTTTCCATCACTCCAATGACTTTGTAGCGCCCTCCCTGAATCCGAACATCGGTCGATAGGGCATTAGCACCAACTCCAAAAAGTTCATCTCGCACCTTAGAACCGAGAACAACTACTGGTTCAGCAGCATTCAATTCATCCTCATTAAAAAACCGTCCTGCTTGAGGTTGAATGTTCTTGACATCGGGATAATTTAAATCAGTTCCCAATATAGAAGTAGATGAATTTTGCCCGCCATAAACAACTTGCACTTGGCGCTGCAAAAAAGCTGAAATCGCCTTGACTGCCGGTGCTTGTTTGCCGATCGCCCTAGCATCATCCCATGTCACAGTAGAAGCAGAACCGCTACCCTGACTCACACCACCCGATCGCGAAGCACCCGATAAAACCAACAGCACATTAGTACCCAAAGCCTTCAACTGTTCCTCAGTAGACTTTTGTACACCCTGTCCCACGGAAGTAATCGCAATTACCGAAGATATGCCAATAATTACACCCAGCATCGTCAAACTAGTACGTAACTTATTATTCCATAGCGCCTCAGTCGCCATGAACACAATTTGAAGATTTGAGATTTTGTTAATAACTGGGGGAGTCTTTAATTTCATGTTATTAGTTATTAGTTATTTGGTGGCAACTTCTAAGAATTATGCTAAATTGCCCCCTAATTTATTACCTGACGATGCAACCGGAAACGATATGATTTGTGGCACATTCCGCCGGGGGTTGAAACCCCCGTCTCATAGCTAAAGTCGGTTGAAACCGACTGAAAATTCGTTTAAAACCAATGTACATCAACTAACTCTTCAGTCCTCTTTCAGAGGACTTTCGCGATGAGACAGGGATTTCAATCCCTGTCGGACTATCGGACTCACTCGCGGACTAACAACTGACAACTAACTACTAACGCAAGCGCGTTCCGCCACCCGGTTGCAAAACCGGAATTCCTCCCCCGGCTGCATCCTTAGATTTCGGCCGCAATCCGGGCGGGAAACTAATAAAAACTTTTTCATTTCCCTTCAAACCCGATCGCACTTCCGTCTTATCATCAACCGTCATCCCAGTCTTAATCGGAATAAACTGTGGTTTCCCATCCTCTCCACCAGCCACAAACACCCCAGTTTCCTTTTGTTGGCGAACAATTGCCGCAGTCGGTACAACCAAAACATCCTTCAATTCACCCGCCTTAAACTCCACATTCACATTCATGCCCGATCGCAAGAGTTTTTTAGCATCATTAACAATCGAAGTTTTTACCTCAAAACTGGTAACATTTTGTTGGACGATCGACTGAGGCGAAATTTGGTTAACTTTGCCTGTAAAAGTCTTTCCCGCAAAAGCATCAGCTTGAATAGACGCATTTTGGCCGAGGCGGATTTGAGCAATATTGCTTTCTGCGACATTAGCCACAACCTGATTTTTTGAAGCTAAAGACAAAATCGAAGAAGAAGTCGCCGAAGACACCGCGCTACCAGCCGTTGTCGGAGTCACAAAAGCCCCCGGATCGGCATATTTCCGAGTAACAGTACCGCTGAAAGGAGCACGAATTCTCGTATCGTTAATTAAGGCTTGGACGGTTTGGAGACTACCTTGGGCGGAGAGAACTTGAGCACGGGCGATCGCAATTTCTTCGGGGCGAGCACCGGCTTCAATTAGTGCCAAAGCTTGCTGTTTTTGCTCCACTGCGGCCTCAGAAGCGGCGATGTCTTCCGATCGCGCCCCCGATCGCACTCCTGCCAAAGCTTGCCGTTTTTGCTCCACAGTGGCTTGGGAAGCAGCGATATCTTCCGGGCGAGCACCAGCTTGGACTAACGCCAAAGCTTGCTGTTTTTGGTCAACGGCGGCCCGCGCAGCAGCGATGTCTTCCGATCGCGAACCCGATCGCAACAGGGCTACAGCTTGTTGGGCTTGTCTGACTTGAGTTTGAGCTCGATCGCGCGCCGTGCGAGAAGTATTCACAATTTGCAGGGCGATCGCTCCCGATTTGTAGAGTTCCTGATTTCTTTGAAAGTCTTCTTCTGCCTGGTTTTTGGCATATTCAGCATCCCTGAGTTTAGCTTGAGCTTGAGCAATATCTTCGGGGCGATTCCCCTTGAGCAATTTTTGGAGAGTTGCTTGTTGTTCGGCTAATTGTGCCTTTGCTGCTGCAATATCCTGACTGCGACTACCGTTGAGCAATTTTTGGAGAGTCGCTTGTTGTTCAGTTACTTGCGCTTGGGCGACGGCAATATCCTGAGTTCGATTACCATTGAGTAATTTTTCCAGACTGGCTTGTTGTTCGGCTACTTGCGCCTTTGCTGCTGCAATATCTTCAACTCGATTACCGTTGAGTAATTTTTGCAAATTGGCTTCAGCAGAAGCAAGTTGTCCGCGATTTTGGATAAGTTGTCCTTGGAGGTTGGAGTCATCCATTTGGGCGAGAATCTGCCCTGTTTTAACGGTGTCTCCTTCCTTGACGAGCAAGCTTTTGAGCACTCCTGAAGTTTTGGGGCTGACGTTAACGCTGCGTTCGGGTACTATTGTGCCATTTGCTGAAATGGCGATCGGCAAATTCACCCTTTCTACAGCAACAGTTTTTTGCTTGCGTCTGCTTTCACGACTGGATTTGACTGTGAGTTGGCTGTAAGCTATGTAGCCAACTCCGGCGAGTAGGGAGGCGGCGAGGAACCCGATTAACCACGGAGTCAGCCCTTTTTTAATCTGAAAGTGCTTTAGGAAATACATATAGGTTAGACCGATCGGGCGTCTGTTTCATTTTGACCGATCGGGAACCGAAAAGGTTCAATTTAAGAGATATGGGACTTACGCATGGGGGCCGATGAAACCGGGTTTTTTTACGAAAAGACGCGTTGCAACCCACAGATTCGGTAAAAAACCCGGTTTCGAGGAGTCGGAGTGCAAATCCCGAATTTAATATTTCAGTCTAATTACACTTGCGATTAATTTTTTCGTATGTTAAACCATTAA
>ENA-OBIO01000450-OBIO01000450.1-metagenomes-genome-assembly--contig:-NODE-450-length-21856-cov-5.37379_pt1 | contig 21856 bp, 16 predicted proteins | sample MGYA00153383_OBIO01 | MGnify analysis MGYA00153383 | reverse complement strand
TTTAGGCTTTAGGCTTTAGGCTTCAGGAGGACGCTTGCGTCCCGAAATCCGAATTCTAATTCCAATTCCAACCTAAAGCCTAATTCCAACCTAAAGCCTAAAGCCTAACACCTAAAGCCTTCCTAAAGCCTAAAGCCTAACACCTAAAGCCTAATCCCTAACCCGATGATTACTTCAGATCAAGAACAACAAGTCAAACTCCAGTTTTTGGACGAAGCGACAGATTATTTAGATACGATCGAGTCGGGACTGCTGGGACTGGGTACTGGTAAAGTGACAGGCAAGCAGTTGGACGCGCTGCTGCGCGCGGCGCACTCGATCAAAGGTGGCGCAGGGATGATGGGATATACCACCCTAGCTAGTTTAGGGCACCATCTGGAGGATTATTTCAAGATTATCCAGTATGGCAAATCTGCCGCCCCCGATAGTGAGGTAGAGCAATTGTTACTTGGGACGATCGACAAGTTACGGCAGATTGTCACGCTCAATCGTCAAGGTCAAGATGCCGACGATGCTTGGTTGAATAGTCAGGTAAATCCGATCTTTGCTCGGTTACGGGAGCGGCTGGGAGAGTTCAATCCTGAAGATGAGGCAAATATGTTAGCCTCGGAATCGGGCGAGGATATTCTGACTTTTCTGTTTGAGTCAGAAGTAGAACGTTCCTTAACACAATTAGAAGCATCTGTCAATAGCGAAAATTCTAGCAGTTTATATGATGAGTTGGTCATCAGTGCCGAAGAGTTGGGTGGTTTAGCCGAAATGGTCGAACTACCAGCATTAGGACGTTTGTGTGAGTCGGTGCTGCTCCATCTCAATGCCCAACCGCATCAGCTTCGATCGATCGCGGCTCTGGCTCTAGCTGCATGGCGACGGACTCAGGCAATGGTATTAATCGGTCAAACTAGCAACCTACCTAAAGAAATCGAGTTGCCAGGATCGGGGATTGTGGCGATTAGTGAAGCAGAGACAGTACCAGAATGGGATCTGCTCGACTCATCCACTAGCCCGATCGATCTTAATAGTTTTACAATGATTGGCGGAGCCGAGCTGCAACATCGATCGATGACTATGGCCGATCTCGGTGGTGAAGACACATCCGAATCCGCCTTCCTCTTTGAGGATTCCAGCTCGATCGATTTTCAAACGGCAGATCCATTTGCTGACTCTAATACTGCCCCTCCACCTTTTTCGACAATTACCAATAGTGACGAACTAGATGAACTCGCTACCAACGACCAATATTTAGTCCCCCAGCAGTCGTTGATGAACGACTCGGAAGTCATCTTTACCCCAGCAGAATCCACCCTCTCGTCGATTACTAATGGCGATTTCGATGAATTCGACACCAACGAACAATTTTCAGATTCGTTCCACTTCCAAACCACTGTCGTACCCGAACCAGAACAAGAAATCGTCGATGCGTTTGAAAGACTCGATCTCAGCGGCGATCTCTCCTTTGATACCGATGTGCCAGAGCTATTATCGGCTTTGTCTGGCTTCCTATCCGAACCCGAACCAGAGGAAGTATCTTCAGCAGTATTTAAAATCACACCCAAGCCTCAAGTAGATTATTTAGCACAAGAAGCAGCAGATCTACTCAACGCGCTAGACGCAGCACCAGAACTCATCGACGATCTACCCGCCGATAGAGAACACACCTCATCAGTCAAGCCTACAGCCCTAGCCGAGCAAACTATCCGCGTCGCCACCAAGCAATTAGAAGAAATCGGGGATCTATTTGGCGAACTAACGATCGATCGCAATGGACTAAATCTCAACATTCAAGGACTCCGCCAGTTAGTCGTCAATCTTCAAGCCAAAGTCAAACAACTAGAACAGTCCAACTTCAATCTCCGCGCAGCTTATGACAGCACAGCCGGAGAAATATCTAGAGATCCTGAGACAACTTGGACTCAGAGCACTACTAGTGCTAGCGATTTTACTAATCAATTGGATATCCTTGAATTCGATCGATATAGCGAACTTCACCTCCTCTCCCAGGAAGTGATGGATAATGTCGTCCAAATCGAAGAACTAGCCACCGATCTCGATCTCCAACTCAACGATACCGAACGCACCAACCGCGATCTCAATCGTACCGCCAAGCAACTGCAAACAGGCTTGACTCAAGTCCGAATGCGCCCGATCTCCGAACTATTCAATCGCTTTCCCAGAGCGATTCGCAACCTATCGATCGAACATGCCAAACCGATCGATCTCCGACTCAAAGGTGGTAGTACCCTCATCGAGCGCAGTATCCTCGAAGCCCTCAACGATCCCTTGATGCACCTCGTCCGCAATGCCTTCGATCACGGGATCGAGCCGAGCGCAGTCCGCCGCGCTCATGACAAATCAGAAACAGGGACGATCGAAATCGGTGCGACTTATCGCGGTAATCAAACGGTAATCACCATCAAAGACGATGGTGGCGGGATCGACCTCGACAAAATCCGCGCTAAAGTCAAGAAAATGGGCATGGACGATCGCGAAATTGCTAATTTCAAAGATAGCGAACTGATCGATCTGATTTTTGAACCGGGCTTCAGTACCGCAGCTAAAGTTACAGATTTGTCGGGACGCGGCGTTGGGATGGACGTAGTGCGGACGAATATTCGCGCCCTCCGAGGCGACATCAGTGTCGATACCAAGTTTGGTGAAGGTAGTACCTTTACGATCTCCGTTCCCTTTACCCTCTCTGTCGTCCGCGTCTTGCTCGTAGAAGTAAATGGATTGTGGCTGGCAATTCCGAGTAATATCGTCGAAGAAATTATCCTCCTCAACCCCGAACAAATCATCACTACCGCCGGACAAAAGCTGCTCCAATGGGAAAACTTTACCGTCCGGCTGATTCAACCCGCGCAATACTTAGATTTCCCCCATCTGAGATCTCCAGTAGCCACCGCCACACTCCCCACCATCAACTGTCCAACAGTATTAATGATCGACCAAGGACAAGATCTAGTTGCAGTCGAAATCGATAAATTCTGGGGAGAACAAGAAGTCACTATTCGTCAACCTCAAGGTAATATTAAAATGCCCCCAGGTTTCACTGGCTGCACGATCCTGGGTGACGGACGCATCGTTCCGCTGCTGGATGCGATCGAATTCGTCCGCTGGATCGATGGCGATTTAGCTACATCCACCGCCAATAGCAAATTTAACTTCCTCACCAAACCCGCCACGCTCACCCCTACTCCTGCCGCCCCCGCCCCACGCTCCCGCATTCTGGTTGTCGATGACTCCATCAATGTCCGTCGGTTTGTCGCTCTGACGCTCGAAAAAGCTGGCTATCTAGTCGAGCAAGCAAAAGATGGTCAAGAAGCAATCGAAAAACTCCAAGCTGGTCTCCATCCTCAAGCTGTTGTCTGCGATGTCGAAATGCCTCGGATGGACGGATACGGCTTCCTTGCCACCATCAAAGGTCTAGCTCAGTTCAAAAACATCCCCGTCTTGATGCTCACCTCCCGTAGCGGCGATAAGCACCGCAAAATTGCCATGAATCTCGGTGCCAGCGGCTACTTCTCCAAACCCTTTAAGGAGCAAGAATTGCTGGCTACTTTGACACAATTGATTAGGCTTTAGGCTTTAGGTTTTAGGCTTTAGGTTTTAGGCTTTAGGGGTTGGGGATTAGGTTTTAGTAAGTGTAGTAAGTGTAGGGTCTGTTAGGCATCAGCCGTAACGCACCAGGGTAGTGAGTGAATGGTGGATCGGATCTAGATTGGGTGGGAAGAGTGAATGTAGGGTGTGTTAGGCATCAGCCGTAACGCACCAGGGTTGAGACTCCCTTCCCACTCAAGAAATAGACATCATGATTCACCATCCACCATTCACTCACTACCCTAGATGTCTAATTTGTCACTAGGAAGGGAGTAAGATTGCTATATCTCCGCCAAACGCAATAACAGCAGTAGAATAGTAGCAATATTGGTGAACCTCAATCGCATATGTCCAGTGTCAAACTCGAACAAATCAGCCGTAAATTCATTGACGCAGCCGCCCTGCAACAACAGCGATTTACTGGTATCGATGATATATCCTTCGAGATTCCCGACGGTGAATTTTGGGTACTAGTCGGCCCATCTGGATGTGGTAAATCGACCCTCCTCCGTATTATTGCCGGACTAGAAACCGCTACTAGTGGGAATATCTATATTGGCGATCGATTAGTCAATCAAGTTCCAGCCAGACAAAGAGATGTGGCGATGGTATTCCAAAACTATGCCCTTTACCCCCACATGACAGTTGCCGAAAACTTGGGATTTGGGATGCAAATGCGCGGTATCAACAAATCTGTTATTCAACAACGGATCGGTGATGTTGCTAAATCCCTCAAGATCGATACCTTACTCGATCGCAAACCCAAACAATTATCTGGCGGACAGCAACAACGGGTAGCTCTAGGTCGGGCGATTGCTAGATCGCCCCAAGTATTCTTATTAGATGAACCCCTCTCAAATCTCGATGCTGGACTCAGAGACAATACTCGCAGCGAACTAAAACAACTGCATCAACAAGTTGGCATTACGACGATTTATGTCACCCATGATTGTGTTGAAGCCATGACATTAGCCGATCGAATTGTCGTACTCGATCGCGGCTACATTCAACAAATCGGCACACCCAACGAGATTTATCATCATCCTACCAATCAAATGGTAGCAACTTTTATCGGTACCCCACCGATGAATATTATTCCAGCTATCTATCACGATCGAAGCTGGAATATCGGCGATAGTAATATTTCCTGTTCCTCAGAATTAGCTACCCAATTACAACTCCGCAATGGACAAGGCTTAAATCTCGGCATTCGTCCCGAATATCTCACGATCGTTCCAGATTCGACCCCAGACACCCTATCCCTCACAGTCCAAGGTGTCGAAACCCTCGGTCGCGAAACCCTGCTCAAAGCTCGAATTAACGCTACCTCAACAGACCTCAATCTCCTAGCTCCTTCCAGCACATCGGGACAATTTAACGATCTTCCAGACCAAATGTTGCGTAAACAATTAACCATCCAATTAGCCTCCGAGTGGCTATTTATCTTCGATCCAAGTACTGGACGCAGATTATTTCCCACCAACAGTTGACAGTTGACAGTTGACAGCGAGTTTTTAGGGTGGGCACTAACCATCAGCTAGGTTTCAGACTCAAATCCCAACTTCTCAGACAAATCAGGGTTCGATCGCCATTAGCTTACAAACCCAAACTGAGAGTGATTATCTCAAAACTGCACAACGTAAATCTACTTGACTTAGATCGACACCCATCAATGAAATATCACTGATATCTGTATTCTCAAAAATTGCATAAGTAAGCGTCACCCCGTTCAGATTTGCCTTAGAGGCTGTTTGAAAAGGGTCGGCTGAGGTAATAAAAGCTACTTGAGCCATTCTGCGAATCGCACAAACACTGATTCTGTCGTGGGAGATATGCTGTGTCCGAGGTATCAAAAAGCGTTAAGGAAAACTTTTCAAACAGCCTCTAACACACCCGACATAAATCTAACTTCTTACTTACGATCGCTTAATATGTTACTTAATAGTAAGCCTAATCGTTGTACAACAAGATTTTATAAGTTTCGGCTGTTGGTTTGGTTGCTTGAGCTACCGCTTTATCGAGATCTTTGAGATGATAGCGATCGCTAATCAAGGCATCGACATCAATCTTGTGGTTAAAAACTAGATCGGCGGATAAAGCCTGAACCTTGAACGAAGAACTATAACTACCCATCAGATCGATTTCGCGTCGATACAATACGTTGGGATTAATTGGGATTTCCAACTCATCGGGGAACTCTGCAAAAAACAAGATTTTGCCACCTTTGCGGGTACAGTCTAGGGCTTGAAAAAAGGCTTTATCGCTGGGTACCGCGAGGATCGACGTATCTACACCCATGCCACCAGTTAATGCTTGAATTTTGGCAGTGAGATCGGGATCGCGAGCGTTGAAGGCGGCTTCAGCCCCTACAGAGAGAGCTTTTTCGACACGGGAGGAGAGCAAGTCGGTAGAGATGGCTCTAGCTCCAAAATGCTGGACGAGCATAATAAACATTAACCCGATCGGGCCTGCTCCGGTAATTAGGACTGTATCTCCGGCTTGAATATTGGCTTTCTTGACAGCTTTGAGACAGCAATTTGTCGGCTCGACAAAACTAGCTTGTTCGTCGGTAACGCGATCGGGAATCGGGATCAAGCCGCCATTGCGGACGATGTGTCCTGGAACCTTGACATATTCAGCAAAGCCGCCCCCACTGGGCGTAAATCCCGCTGTTGTGGTGACATTTTTGTAGACATCACACATGGAATAATTTTCATGCAGACAGTATTTGCAGTGCATACAAGGAATATGGTGCATCACTACCACTCTTTGTCCCACTTGCCAATCTTTTACATCAGCACCGACTTTACTAATTACACCAGCGGTTTCATGTCCAAATATTCGGGGCGGTTCGTAAAGTGGATACAGGATTTTTTTGATGTCGGATTGACACAATCCGACTACTTTTACCTGTACTAGTACTTCGTCTGCGGCTAGTTCGGGGATTGGGACATCTTCATAGCTGAGTCGATCGACTCCACGGAATACTTGTGCTTTCATATTAGGCTTTAGGTTTTAGGCTTTAGGCTTTAGGTGTTAGGTACAACAGTAAATGACGAATCGCTATCAACTGTCAACTGTCAACTGTCTAAGATTTTTTAGCTTCTAATAATTCAAACAATCCATCATCTAACTCGTAGCCGAGCATTTGCGTCATAAACTTGAGCCTGGATCGATCTTCTACCTGCTGATGATTCAACCAATCTGTCAGCAGAAAAATCCGGTGCATCACCCAGATTTCCAAGGCTTCGGGGTTGTACTGAATTCCGTCCTTGCGACTGAATTGGTGGGGAACGAACATGGCTACATATTTGGCGAGTTCTCCCGCTTGCCAATTGAGAATCAGCGGTATGTAAGGGTGACGGGCATCCAGGCGCATAAACCACAGCCGGACTTCAGGGATTTCTGACAATTCTCGCGGATCTTCTGGCTCTTGGGGATAGTCGATCGCTATTTGTAGCTCTAGATCGAATGTTTTGGGATTTGTAAGCAACCATTGTTCGATCGGAGCGGCGATCGTCGATAGGTCTAAGTTTAGGAGTGCTCGATCGTCAATACTAATAGTCATCATATGCTCAAATTGGGCTGAAGTTAACAGAGTCAGTTGCTCTAGATCGAAAATCGCTGATGAATTAGGGAAGGGGTAAAGGGTAGGCGAATGTAGTCATCAGTGCTGTTTGGCTTCGCTGGACACTCTGTTCATCCTTTCCCTTTCCCCAGCATGACGATCGACTACAGTGCTTAGGGCAAAATGTGAGTGAATATCCTATTACTTAACGTAACTGAAAAAAGTATTGTAGGTGTTAAAATACCCGAAGAAATATAGCCGATCGTCAGGGCAGATTTCCTCAGCGATCCGATCGTCCTTTACTCTGAGCCATTATCGATCGCTAGTTTTGAGATCTCTGGCACTTTATATCTGTCCACCGATCGCCAAAGCAATCGCAGCATCCGAGCGAAAATCGGTAAGTCGATCGACCACTTATAAAAATAGTGTAAGGAAATCTAATAAACATTGAAATAAATGCTATGACTGGTAATAGGGACATAATGCACATTTCGATACTTTAATACTAAGCGTATAAGCGGATTCTAGGCTTAGAAGCTACGCCAAAATAACCAGCACCAGTACTGACAGGTAATCGGCTAGTCTTGGGCTATAAAAATATATATTGTTCAATAAATTTAATACTTTAGATTTCTGGGAGGAGTCAATGGAGAATAGTAAACGGCAAGCGATCGGGAATCAGTTGACTGCTGTATGGAAAAAGTTTCAGCATCGGCACTCATCAAGAGCGGCTAGGGAAAGTGATGTTGATGTACCACAGTCGAGCCAGAGGAAGGTTGATGAAGATCTAACTTATGACAGATATCCACAACCGGATACAATAGGTAATAGTATTGTCACATCTACCTTGACAGAGCGCGCTGACGATGGTTTCTTCAGCGATGCGATCGCCCCAATGAGTAAACTCAATCTACCTAGAGTAAATGTCGATCCTTGGTCGGCATTTTGGGCTGTTTTGGCAGCGATGGTAGGTGGGACGGGGATTACGAGCTATTTGTTACTGATTGCAGTACCACCAACGCCTAATTGTCAAGGCATTTTACCAATCTCGACTGATGCCGAACGCCTCTACTGCGCCCAAGTTGGAGCTGATACGAAAGAAGTACCCAAGCTGCGTAGTGCAATCGATCTGGTCAAAGGGTGGACAGATCGCCATCCGCTCTATGGCGAAGCGCAACGGTTGCTAAAATCCTGGTCTGAGGATTTGATGAGAGTCGGACGCAAGCAACTAGATGAAGGTAATATCGATCGGGCGATCGCTACCGTAAAAATTATTCCAGTTAGCAGCCCTGTCTACGATCGCGCCCAAGAATCGATCGCTAAATGGTCGAGCCAATCCCAAGTTAGTGCCAGCATCGATGCTAAATTTGAGCGATCGATGAAACTGGGCGAATGGGATCGAGCATTTGGCACTCTGCAATCAGTACAGCGGATGCGAGGTAGCTACTGGAACACTTATAAATATGACAAAATGTCATCCTCGCTCGTCCTAGAGCGAGACGCGTGGGACAAGCTCCAAGAAGCCAAAGATGCCCTAGAAGACAAAGAAAGTGATGGTTATGCCGAACGTGCCAAACGGTTGGAATTAGCAGTTAAGGCGACAGCGAGCGCAGGCAAAGACAAAGTTAAAATTGTCGAAGCACCTTTGCCTAAAGAGCCAGAACCGATCGTCAAAGCGATGAAACTGGCGAACCAAATCAACCCGAACACATATGTCTATCAACAGGGGCAGGTGCTACGCAGTAAATTGAGCAAACATCTAGTCCAGTTGAGCGTCGGTTTATACAAAACTCAAAATTTTAACGAAGCGATTGCACTCGTCCAAAAAGTGCCCCAGGACGTATCGATTTACCCAGAAGCACAAGATTGGGTCAAGCTCAATCAGGCTCACGTCTGGGCGGGCAAACAGCACATGCTGGCACTGATGAATGCAGTTGCCCAAGTCAAAAAAATTCCCAAGACTAGCTCGATTTATACCTTGGCGCGGACGAAGCAATCCAACTGGCAAGGGATGCTCAAACAGCAAACTCAACTCCAGTGGGCAAAAAGTATTGCTAGCTTCCAGCAGCCAGCTACTCTCGCGCTGGCGATCGAAACTGCCAAGCAAGTCCCCGCTCAAAGTGATGTCGGACAAACGATTCAGGGGGAGATGGCGACTTGGAGTCGGCAGATCGAAACCGTTGATAATCGCGTCACCCTCGCTAAAGCTAGACAAATAGTTCGTGCGGGTGAATCTCTAGCCAATCTCAAAGCGGCTGTGCGTCTGGCTGGGAAAGTTACGATCGATCGACCGTTGGGTGAAGAAATTACCGCATCTGTAGCCGAGTGGAATGAGAAGATTCAGACGATCGAAGATCGACCAATTTTAGCTCAGGCGATCGCTGTAGCAAGCAAAGGTAATCTGACTCAAGCCATTGCCATCGCCAATCGGATCGCCCTTGGTAGAACACTCTATCAAGATGCCCAAGCCGAGGTGCGATACTGGCAGCTAGAACTCCAGGAAATCGCCGATCGACACACGCTAGAACGGGCGATCGGGATTTATCGTCAGGGGCAAATTTCGATGGCGATCGATATCGCCTCGACGATCGCTCGGCGGAGTTCGATTTATAGCGATGCTCGTTCCTGTATGGCTGATTGGCGGTTGCTGTTGACACCAAGTTCGATTCGTAATTAGTCGATAGTAAATTGTCCCTAGCTGCATGAAAAATATTCAAATCTCGCTATGGGACGAGCACCGGACTCAGATCTCACAGCAGTGGCAATTTACCCCACCAGCCCCAATTCACATCGGTCGATCGCCAGAACATCAAGTCGCGATCGATCGACCATCAATTTCGCGACTTCATGCCACCATTTCTTATACTAGCTTGCGCCAAGGTGGTGGCTATTGGGAAATTAGCAATCATGGTGTCAATGGTACTTTAGTTAACGATCTCTCGATCGAACGCGTGTTATTGACAAATGGCGATCGCATCCAATTATCCACAGCAGGTGCATTACTAACCATTCAACTAGATATCGCACCAGTCAAACCCAACACCCCAAATCCAGTCCACTGCGAACACCTAGACAATCCCCCCGATACGCTATTTTGTGTCCACTGCGGTCAACCAATTACTGTCACCGAGCAGATTCATCAATATCAAATCCTCAAAATCTTAGGTAAAGGAGGAATGGGCACAACATATCTAGCTTGGGATACAAAATTGCTAGTACTCAAAGAGATGAATGCAGATATGGCTCAAATTCCCAAAGCACAGGAATTATTTGAACGAGAAGCCAAAATTCTCCAAAGTCTCCACCACCCTGGCATTCCCGAATATTATGATTTTTTCGTTGCATCTGGGCGCAAATATCTAGCAATGGAACTTATCCACGGACAGGATTTGGATCTGTACGTGATGGAGCGGGGTAAAGTAACTCTAGCCCAGGCGATCGATTGGATGATGCAACTCTGCGAGATTTTGGGCTATATTCATCAGCAACAGCCACCACTAATTCATCGCGATATCAAACCAGCCAATATCCTCGTCCGCACGATCGATAAACGGATCTTTCTGCTTGACTTTGGTGCAGTCAAAGAAATCGGTACCCTCGGCGGCACAAAAATCGGCGCACCAGACTACATGGCACCAGAACAAAATAACGGTCAACCCTGCACCCAATCAGATCTATACGCGATCGGCCCTACCTTAATTTTTCTCCTCACCGGACGCAATCCAGCAGACTTTATCGAACTACAGCCCGATGGCTACCGTTTCAACCTAGCCTCTGTTCCGAGCGTCACTCCCCCAGTCCAAGCCCTCATCGATAAAGTCACCCAACGTCGATCGCGCGATCGTTATCTCACCGCCGCAGAACTAGCTCAAGCCCTAGATGAAATCGATCGCAAGTAAGGGACATTCAGGAAACTGAGAGGGTAGCGGGTAGAGGGTAGCAGGTAGCGGGTAGTTCTGTAGTTTGAATCGAATAACTCCCAACTAAAATCTAAAATGAAGCGAATGCCGCACCACGCTTCCCACAGATCGAACCTTACGCAGGAGAGTTTGAGAGGGCGGCGACCGAAATCGCGCTGAGGGAACCTCAGCGTGCGTTTCGGTCAAGACGCGTTCCGCCTCTGGCACGGTGGGTCTGGGGGTCGGAGCGACGCGCCATACGTAGGCTGTGCCGAGGGTTTAGCGCGTCAAGACAACCCCCAGATCCTGGTTCTGCCCACACTAACAATGTTCGTATCCCACAAATTCTATTTGCCTGCCGATTGGCTTATTACAAGCAATTAAAAGAGTATCCCATCGCCAACAACACACAAGTTCAATCCAACCAACCCCCGCTTTCCAATTAAAACTGGGCACACTACAAATAACAGAGGCAACAATGTGTCAAAATTCAATATAGTCGCAACAGGGAGCAGCAGTTGAGCAACTCAGATCGGTCTAGACCAGCAAATAACTCCGCTCTAGGTAAAGCCGAAGAAATCCCAGCAGCCTTGCGGGATGGAGATAAAACTCGATCGCCCAGCCTCAAGCGTGGCTCACGATCCAAGCAACTCCCGATCTCCACGATCGCGATCGGCCTCGGTGTACTCCTCGCTGGTGGAGCTGCTTTAATGCTAGCACTACCACGCGATCGCACTTCACCAACACCGATCGCCAGTGCCAATTTTAGCAATCCCACCAGTCAAACTGCTGCTAATCCGCAGCCTGCTGACATAGATAACCTTTTAAACCATCTTTCCTACACCGAAGCTCCCGACGTAGAATTAGTCTCCATTGGCGGTGGTTATCGCTTGCGAAAAACTGCTGCGGCGAAGTTTCAATCAATGGTAGCTGCGGCGCGATCGAGTGGTGTAAATATTACGACAATTTCGGCATTTCGATCGGTTGAAGATCAGAAACGACTCTTTTTTGGAGTTGGAGCCGAACGCGGACAACAGCCGACCAAACGTGCCGAAGTCAGCGCACCGCCAAAGTATAGCGAACATCATACTGGTTACGCGATCGACGTCGGCGATAGCTCCGTACCAGCTACCAATCTCAACCAAAATTTTGACACTACACCTGCTTATAAATGGCTAAAAGCTAACGCAGCCACTTATAGTTTCGAGCTATCTTTCCCTAAAGATAACATCCAAAAAGTTAGCTACGAACCTTGGCACTGGCGGTTTGTCGGCGACATCAACAGCCTCGAAACTTTCTATAAAGCGCACAATCTCAACAAAAAATAACCTCAGATCCAAGTAATTGGGGACTGGGAACGTGATGAGTGCTGTTAATTTAGGCGATTTCCCCTCACCCGATCCATTAGGTAATTATCGCAATCCTAAATAACAAGTCAGGTTGATGTAGGATGTGTTGGGCTGCTGCCGTAACGCACCAGTACTTGATACTGATTTAGGCTCACTAACAATAGGTAAATCGAACGACGACAAATTTATTTGAATAATTACTAACTATTAACTAGACTTTAATAGTACGACAGACCTATAGTAGTTATATATTAAATTTGCATGGTGAATAATGGAATTAACTAAAGCGCAACAACAACTCTACGATTGGTTAGTAGAATACATTCGCGAACACCAACACGCACCTTCGATTCGTCAGATGATGCAGGCGATGGATCTCAAATCCCCCGCCCCAATCCAAAGTCGATTGGAACATCTCCGCAATAAGGGTTTTATTGGCTGGGCTGAAGGCAAAGCGCGGACGATTAAAATTCTGAAATATGCGGCTAGTGGCGTACCAATTTTTGGGACGATTGCGGCGGGGGGATTAGTCGAACCGTTTACCGATGTGACTGAAAAATTAGATTTGTCACCCATCTTTCATCAGTCCGATTATTTCGCGCTGCAAGTCATGGGCGATAGTATGATCGATGATTCGATCGTCGAAGGCGATATGGCAATCATGCAGCCTGTCAAAGACTCCGCTGATGTCAAAAATGGGACGATCGTTGCTGCCCAAATCGAAGGTCAAGGTACAACCCTCAAACGCTATCATCGTCAGGGTGACTATATTACCCTTCAACCTGCCAATGCTAAGTACAAACCGATCGAGTCTGAGGCTCATTTAGTCCAGCTCCAAGGAGTATTGATTGGAGTTTGGCGCGGTTATCACTCCGCGAAACGCTAAGTTTGGATAGTTGATAGTTGACAGTTGACAGTTGACAGTTGACAAGTAGGGGGGCAGTTCATGAACTGCCCCCCTACTTGCGAAGATCGAGAGTCTACCCTCTACCCTCTACCCTCTACCCTCTACCCTCTACTCCCTAAAGCCTAAAGCCTAAAACCTAAAACCTCTACTTGCATAGAAGCGTGGCTAACACCTAAAATTCAAGCGAGAGCTATATCGATCGCGACGATCGCAACCTGATGAAACTAACATTTATAATCGACCCGATCGCCAAACTAGATCCCACCCATGATACCAGCGTGGCATTGATGGAAGCGGCCGATCGACTGGGACATCAGGTATGGATTACCCAAGCTGAAAAATTGAGTGTCGTTGAGGGTAGAGCCTGGGGATTTCTTCAGCCAGTCAAACTTGTGCCCGTACAGCTTCAGGATGGTCGCTGGGTGGCTCAGGAAGACTGGTATCAGCTCGGAGATGTAGAATTCAAACCTTTAGAAGAAATGGATGCCGTATTCATGCGGACAGACCCACCTGTCGATGTTCCTTACCTGTATACTACTTACATTCTCGACTGTATCGACCCAACCAAAACCCTAGTTCTAAATAGTCCATCGGGACTACGTGCAGCGAATGAAAAGATGTTCGCGCTCCAATTTGCCGAATGGATGACTGAAACAATCGTCTCACGCGACAAAGCTGTGATTCGGCAATTTGTGGAAACCCACGGCGCAGCAGTATTAAAACCGCTCGGCGGTAAAGGTGGAGAAGGAATTCTATTTCTCACGCCAGACGATCGCAATTTTAATTCCCTAATTGAAGTTAGCACCAGACAGGATCGAGAACCGCTGATGATTCAGAAGTTTCTCACCGCCGCCAAGGATGGTGACAAGCGGATTATCTTACTCGATGGTAAGCCGCTAGGTGCAGTCAATCGGATTCCCACTGGCAAGGAGTTTCGCGGCAATATGGCAGTCGGTGGACGCAGCGCACAAGTAGATATTACCGATCGAGAATACCAGATGTGTGCCGCGATCGCTCCAAAACTTCAAGCTGCTGGTTTATACTTCGTGGGGATTGATGTCATCGGCGGTTATTTGACAGAAGTAAATGTGACTAGTCCCACCGGAATCCGCGAGATCGACAGGCTAAATAATGTCAATTTAGGTCAGCAAGTCATTGAATGGCTTGAGTCTCGGCAATAATGTCACTCAATCGTTACAAAATTAGTAATCTTCAAGCAACATTAAACACTTTGAGTGATATTAAAAAGACAGCAGATGGGGTGCGTGAGGGCGCAAATTCGGTTCAAGAGGGCATCAATAGTATCCGTAGACTTTTTGGGAGATAATCTCAATCGAACTTTAGGACTTTAGTTAAATACGCTCGTTTTTGATAGCCGATCGCAAGTATTATTTGCGATCGGCTATACTTTTCTAAACTCATCATCTAAAATATAGTGATAATCTATGAATTTCTCCTATATATTATGATATGAAAAATCTAGTATTTCTGACACTTCTAGTCATTCCTGGGTTGACTGGAGTACTACTATCTGGATATTGGGGGTATGCTGATTTTATGAAATTGACCCAGACAGAGCGTAACTTTCAGCAGTTAGTTATTAGTAAAGCCAACCAAAGAGAATTGTTTATCGCCGCTCATCGTGAAAATATTCATCGTCTCAATGTGGCTGCTGAAGGTGTCTGGTTGGGTTTGGGTTTAATTACTGTGGGTGTAGGTATGATTGGCATAGTTCAGAGGGATTAGCACGAGCAAAATATATCCTTACCCAAAATCCAAGGAACCACCCCGTGCCTACGGCAGGCTAAAGCCAACGACAGGCTCAGTGCAACGTCCCTAGCCCCTCCCAGGAAGGGATTAATACGGAAAAAAGTTTGAATCGAAGCTCTCCTACAAGGAAAAGCAGAAGTCTCACCACCACTTAGATTTTGAGCTGCTTATTTAGGATTTTATTTCATCAATTATTCATTTACCAATATACCTGTACAGTGCCTCAAGTTTCTCTAGATCGGATCGTAGTTGCTGCTAAAACTGGTAATTTAATTAGCTTTCCTACGGATACTGTTCCCGCATTAGCAACACTACCAGAATCCGCCCAATCAATCTTTCAAGCTAAACAAAGAAGTCAAGATAAACCGCTAATTTTAATGGTAGGTAGAGTTGTAGATTTATGGGGATATGTCGAGGGAACTGAGCGAGAGATTGAGATTTGGCAAGCAGTCGCCGATCGATATTTACCTGGTGCCCTTACCCTAGTTTTACCTGCATCCGATCGAATACCATCAGTAATGAATCCCCTTAAAAATCAAACGATTGGTTTACGAGTACCCAATTGTGAGATCGCTCGATCGATCCTGCTCCAAACAGGTGCTTTAGCAACTACTAGTGCCAATTTATCTGGAGCACCACCACTTCTAACAATGGCAGAAATTAGCGATTGTTTTCCTCAAGTTTTTACTCTAGATATCGATTTAAATACACCTACTTTAGGACAACCATCTACAGTGATTAAATGGGATAATTCAAGTTGGAAATTACTCCGTCAAGGCGCAGTCGAATTCACAGATCTAGATTAGATCGCCCAAGTTGCTACCTACGCTCAAAGTGGTTTTAACCACTCCTTTTGATACAAAGTCCGCCTAAAGCTGTACTAATATGTCAGTCCGCGTAGGCGGACTTTGCATCATGAGCCACGATTTGCGATTCGCGCTCCGGTCGGGTGACCCGATTTGTGACAAGTTAAGAAAAGTCGAGGTTTGTCAAGAGGGGAAAGAAAAGATGTCAAACTTGGGCTAGCAAAGAGTTAGAACCAAGTTTGACCCATGCCCAAAAAGCGGACAACAAATCGCGACCATGCCAAGCGACTGCTTGGGTTCGTTCCATGGTCGGGAAACCCGACCGGACGAACTCCGCAACAACGCCCGATGATGGAAGATGAGGAAATAGCAGCACAATTATCTGAGCTAGTCACGCCAGCACTAATCGCCCAAGAGAAGTCCTATCGTCAGCTCGGAATGAGAGACAGAATATTGAATCTGCCACTGATGGTAGCAGCAGTACTGACACTAATCTGGCGAAATGTAGCTGGGGTGAGAGAACTAACCAGAATACTCAACAGGGAAGGATTCTTATGGTGTGAACCAAAACAGGTGAGTCAGCAAGCATTATCACAGCGATTTCTGACATTTCCCGCCGAAATATTTGAGAGCATATTTAGAGAACTACTCCCAGAATTCGAGCAAAAATGGCACAGCCGCAGCCAAAGACCACTACCAGAAAGTATTCAATTTGCTCGCACTAAATTCGCCAGTATTTGGGCTAGTGACGGCTCAACAATGTCAGCAATTTTTAAGAAATTAGACAGTCTGGCAGAAGTGCCAAAGAATCAATTAGCTGGAAAAATCGGAGTAGTCATCGATCTGGTAACCCGACTACCTGTAGAAATTTGGTTTCAGGAGAAAGCCACAGCTAGTGATATGAAGTTTGAGTCAGATATCCTGAATTTAGTTACTGGAGTTTAGACTAAAAATGAGCGCAGCTAAAATAGCGGCTTTGCAAAAAGACAAACCGTTGCTAAAAAAATTGTTCTTGTTATGAGATTAAGCGGATACTTTTGGGGACTTTTTAGGTCGAGTCACCCGCTTTTTAACGGTTGGATAACGAGGTGGCTTAGTACGTGTGTTTCCTCTGGTCCAGCCAGGAGATTTTCCCCTGGGTTTGGGCGATCTCGCGGGAGTTCCAATCTCCACCAAAGCTTGGGTTCGTTCCATGAGCGGGAAACCCGCTCGGACGAACTCCGCAACTGAAAACATCGATTGGGCAACGCGTCCAGGAGATAAGTTAAGAGTAGCAGATTGCCACGGCAATCTAGTTTCGACCACAATATCTTTGGCTAACCATAGTTGCCAACTCATCAAAGGCATGAGATCGCTCCAGCGTTCAGATTGCTCTGGAGTTCTCAAATTAGGCAATGTCCAATGCAATCGTTGCTTGGCGAAACGATACCAATGGTCTACACCAAAGCGGCGCAGATACTTGAACCAAACAGTAGCTAAAGGCAATGTTCTTGCGCCCACCCAGGCTAACCACAAGGGCGGAAAGGGCTGACCGCTGGACATCGGTTTGATTCTTTCCACGAGAATCAAATTGATGAGATGTCCTGCCGCACGATAAAAATGCAAGTTTTGCCACTGACGAACTTTGACTTGTCCCAGTTGTGGATGCTCGTCTATTTCCATCATGGCATCTGCCTGTGACCAAGTTTCAGGGTCATTGAGTTGCATTTTCTGCCCATGTTTACGCGGTCGGCCACGACCGCCATAAGCTGGTGGCTCAGACCATAAACAGGCGTTCCGCCTGAGCCGCATCAGTGAATCAGCCTCAATCTCTGCTTGTGCCAGCACCCATGTTGCATTACCGTATTCTCGGTCTAATACTGCGAGTACTGGATTTGTGATTTGTTTACAGACTTGCTTGAGTTGCTCTGCTGCTTTGGGTATTGGTGCTTCTGCGCTACTAATGCGTTCATGTAGCAATGGTAGTGCCCAACTACCCTTCGTCTCGGGTGACCCGACACGATGTTCTTCTGGAATCCAGGCTATTGTGCTGTACCCTTGTCCGACGATTACTCCTTCTTGATATTCATGTGTTCGATCTTTCAATGTTTTGGCATCTGGCCTACCCCATGCTGTATGGTCAATGGCCACCAATACATGTTCTGTTATTGGAACTTGTTGCTCTAACTGCTTGATGTACAGCATCATTAGCTTCTTTCGCTCTGGTCTGCTGTCTTGCAATGCTTCATAGATGCTCGACCATTGACGAGTGAATAATGGGCTTAATGAAAATTCGGCTAAACATGCCGCATTTCTTGTTGTCATTACTGCGTCCATCAACAAGGGATGTAGCATCTTTGGCTTTTACCAGTAACTCGTATGCTGCTTGACGAAATTCCTTTAATGCTTCACTGTTCATATCAGGGACTGGATGGGTTTTCTTTTTCACCCTCATTCTCTCCCGCTTCGGTAGCCTCTGTTCTTCTTTGGCTACCGTTCTCTCTTTTTTAGTCTAAACTCCAGTCATTAATGGATGACCGAATAGCAGGGATTTAAATCTCCGTTCTAATCACTTCGCTGTCAACTGTCAACTGTCTAACGTTGGAGCATCGACGATCAGACACCGAATCGCTTCGAGTAGCCCTCTAGCTTTATTTAGAGTTTCCTCATATTCTGTCACTGGGTCAGAATCGGCAACTAATCCCGCTCCTGCTTGCACAGAAACGGTATGGTGTCCCGCACCGTCAGGACGAACTACCATCGTCCGCAAAGTAATCGCCGTATTTAACTGCCCTTCAAAATCATAATAACCATATACTCCTGAATAGGCACCCCGCCGACAGCCTTCGAGAGCGTGAATGATTTCCAGTGCGCGGATTTTGGGTGCGCCGCTGACTGTACCTGCCGGAAAACAGGCTTTGAGCAGATCCCAAGCTGTTTTGTCAGCCGCGAGTTGTCCGACGGCATTGCTGACAATGTGCATCACATGAGAATAACGCTCGATCGTCATTAATTTATCAACTACTACCGTCCCACTCCGACAGACTCGCCCCAGATCGTTGCGCCCCAAATCTACCAACATGATATGTTCGGCGACTTCCTTGGTGTCTGCGAGTAGTTCCAATCCCAGAGCTTCATCTTCTTGTGGGGTTTGTCCGCGCCGACGGGTACCTGCGAGGGGGCGGAGTGTCGCTTTGAGCATACCATGACGATCGCGATCGGCTCTGACCATCACTTCGGGACTAGAACCAATAATCTGCCAATCCCCAAAATTGAAATAAGCCATATAGGGCGATGGATTGACCAAACTTAACGATCGATACAGGTCGAATGGATCGCCAGTGTAGCCAGTAGATAGCCGTTGCGACACGACCACTTGAAAAACATCGCCAGCGGTAATATGTGCCTTGGCTGTTTCTACATTCTGACAGAATTGGGCTTTAGAAATATTACTGGTGTAAGCAGCAGGAAGTTCGGTGAGGGCGGGACTGGGTTGCGGTGGTGTCCATTCGAGGAACTTGGGCGCGAGCGGCTGTTGGAGTTTTTCGACCAGGGTTTTGACGCGATCGCTCGCCTGAGCATAAGCGAGTTCCAGATTACCATTACAACCCTGGATATCAGCATAAGCGATCGCCCAAATCTTGCGCTTGACTCGATCGAAGACAATCAGATGGTCTACCTGCATCCACAAGCCATCGGGCAAGTCTTCAGCGGTAGCTGGATGGATCGGAACTCTAGATTCGATCCATTTCATCAATTCATAGCCCCAGAAGCCAAATAAACCGCCGATTCCACCTGGCAGTTGTGGGAGTTTGACAGGTTTGTAAGGTTCTAAACACTCAGCCAGCGTCTGAAATGGATCGCCCGTAAACATCGAGACAGTCCCATCGCGATGAGTTTTTGTCGTCTGTTCTCCTCTGTTTTCTAACACCCACAATGGGTTACAGCCCAAGAAACTATATCGTCCGACAGTTTCTCCACCCTCGACGGATTCCATCAAAAAGCTGTAGGGTTGACCCGCGCAGACCTTATACCATGCAGAGACTGGAGTATCGAGATCGGCGACCCACTCTTGATAGACGGGAATAAAGTTACCTTGACTTGCTAGCTGACTGAATCGATCGAAACTGGGGAAGATCATTACAAGGAGTGCGGCAGGATATCTATCTTATTGTGCCTGTTGGGGTGAGTCTAGAGCAATATTTTTTTGTTGACACTCACCATCCACCATCCACCATCCACCGTTCACCCTAGATGTCTAATTTGTGACTAGAAAGGGAGTAAATCGATTTTATTTCCGATCCTGTTGCAAAAATCTGTAAAAAAGTAAACAAATGTTGCGATCGATTTGTTAGGCTTACTTAAATACGTGTTATGGAAAAGGTCGGATCGATCGTGGATATTCAAATTGGGAAAGGGAAAACAGCTCGGAGAGCATACGGCTTTGATGAAATTGCCCTAGTGCCTAGCGGCAAAACACTAGACCCCAGTTTGGCAGATACTAGCTGGCAAATTGGTGGCGTCAAGCGCGAAATTCCGATTATTGCTAGTGCAATGGATGGGGTAGTTGATGTCCGCATGGCGGCTGAGTTGTCCAAGCTCGGCGCACTCGGCGTACTCAATTTAGAAGGAATTCAAACTCGCTATGAAGATCCCAATCCTATTCTCGATCGCATTGCGGCTGTGGGGAATGATGGATTTGTGTCTCTGATGCAAGAACTCTACGCCGCCCCCATCAAACCAGAATTAATCGGCGTACGAATTGCCGAAATTAAAGCCGCTGGTGGGATTGCCGCAGTCAGCGCGACTCCCGCAGGTGCGGCTAGATTTGGTGCGGCGGTAGCCCAAGCAGGTGCGGATCTATTCTTTATCCAAGCTACAGTCGTCTCGACGGAATTTCTAGCTCCAGAGGGGGTCGAACCGCTCAATCTCGCTAAATTCTGCCAAGAGATGCCCATGCCAGTCATCTTGGGTAACTGCGTCACCTACGATATCACGCTCGAATTGATGCAGGCAGGTGCAGCCGCTGTCCTCGTCGGGATCGGCCCTGGAGCGGCTTGTACCTCGCGGGGGGTACTCGGTGTCGGCGTACCGCAAGCGACCGCCGTGGCGGACTGTGCAGCAGCACGAGATGAGTTTTTCAAGCAGACGGGTAAGTATATTCCTGTGATTGCTGATGGCGGCTTAGTTACTGGTGGTGATATCTGCAAATGTATCGCCTGTGGGGCCGATGGCGTGATGATTGGTTCGCCGTTCGCGCGCGCAGCAGAAGCACCTGGACGCGGTTTTCACTGGGGAATGGCGACTCCTAGCCCAGTACTACCTAGAGGAACGCGAATCAAAGTCGGTACTACTGGCACCTTGAAGCAAATCCTCACTGGGCCAGCTAAATTAGATGATGGTACTCACAACCTCTTGGGCGCACTGAAAACTAGTATGGGTACCCTTGGTGCAAAAACTATCAAGGAGATGCAGCAGGTGGAGGTAGTTATCGCTCCTTCGTTACTAACAGAGGGTAAAGTTTATCAGAAGGCTCAACAGTTAGGGATGGGTAAATAGATTTGATGTATGGAAGAGGGGGGATTGGGGGACTGGGGGACTTGGGGACTTGGGGACTTGGGGTCTTGCGGACTGGGAGCTAGATTAGTTTTAAAAATCCATCAGTACATCAATTCAGCAATGCTGGATAGATATTCGATGAGGGGTTGATTTCGATCGCATTTTTGAAAAGATCGGCGGTTGGGATAAAGCGAAGTTAGCAGTAAATATTTATCTGAAAACACTTTTTATTCACCCCAGATTGCTCTCCCCGATTTTTAGTGGTGCTGTTACAATTAAGATCGACGGAGACTGATGTTTCCGTTCACTCCTCACACCACATCCCGCTCAGGACACTTAATTGTGTCTTGGGCGGTTCCTTTATCTAGGCTTTAGGCTTTAGGTTTTAGGGTTTTGGGTTTTGGGTTTGGGTTTAGCGTTTT
>ENA-OBIO01000449-OBIO01000449.1-metagenomes-genome-assembly--contig:-NODE-449-length-21894-cov-5.09492_pt1 | contig 21894 bp, 24 predicted proteins | sample MGYA00153383_OBIO01 | MGnify analysis MGYA00153383 | reverse complement strand
CAGCACGACCTCGAGCCCGGCCTGCTCGCGCAACGCACGCGCAACGGCCAGCCCGCCCCACAGCGGCAGCCACCCCACCCGCCCGGCGGGCAGGTCCGGACGCAGCAGCACCGAGAATGTCAGCCCGGCCCGCGCCGGCGACACCCACTGACGGTCCAGCCGGCCCCGGCCGGCGCTCTGCTGCTCCGCGACGACGACCAGCCCGGCCGGCTCCCCGGCCCGTGCCCGGCCGGCGACGACCTGGTTGGTCGAGCCGGTCGAACGCAGCACCTCGACCCGCCACCCGTCGGGCGCGAGCGCGCGGGCCAGCGCGGCTGCCCGCAGCGGCGGCCGGCCGAGGTCGTCGTACACGCAGCCAGTATCGGCCACCCCGGCGCTACCCTCCGCGCGTGACCGCTGAGCCGCTTCCGGAGCCGAACGATGTCCACACCACCGCCGGCAAGCTCGCCGATCTACGCAGCCGCAACGAGGCTGCGCTGCACCCCGGCTCCTCCGCCGTCCTCGAGAAGCGGCAGGCGGCCGGCAAGAGCACCGCGCGTGAGCGCATCGAGCACCTGCTCGACGAGGGCAGCTTCGTCGAGATGGACGCGCTCGCACGGCACCGCGCCCGCGACTTCGGGCTGGAGCAGAACCGGCCGACCGGCGACGGCGTCATCACCGGCCACGGCACCGTCGACGGCCGGCCGGTCGTGGTGTTCAGCCAGGACGCCGCGGTCTTCGGCGGCGCCCTCGGTGAGGTGTACGGCGAGAAGATCCGCAAGGTGATGGACCTGGCGTTGACCACCGGCGTGCCGATCATCGGCATCAACGAGGGCAGCGGCGCGCGCATCCAGGAGGGGATCATGGGTCTGGCGCTGTACGGCGACATCTTCTACCGCAACGTCATGGCATCGGGGGTCGTCCCGCAGCTCAGCCTGATCCTCGGCTCGTGCGCCGGCGGCCACGTCTACTCACCCGCCCTCACCGACTTCACCCTGATGGTCGACGGCACGTCACACATGTTCATCACCGGGCCCGACGTCATCAAGACGGTCACCGGTGAGGACGTCACGCTGGAGGACCTCGGCGGCGCGCGCGCACACAACAGCAGGAGCGGCGTCGCGCACTTCATGAGCGAGAGCGAGCAGGAGGTCCTCGAGCTCACCAAGACGCTGCTGAGCTACCTGCCGAGCAACAACCATGGCGAGCCGCCGGTCTTCGATGCCGGGGACGCGCTGCTGGAGGAGCCGCTCACTGCGCTGGACACGTTCATCCCGGACAGCAACAACGCGCCGTACGACATGCACACGGTCATCGAGGCGGTCCTGGACGACGGCGACTTCGTCGAGGTGCAGGAGCTGTGGGCGCTGAACATGGTCGTCGGCTTCGGCCGGGTGGAGGGCCGCAGCGTCGGCGTCGTGGCCAACAACCCCATGCAGCTCGCCGGCACGCTGGACATCGACGCGAGCGAGAAGGCCGCGCGGTTCGTCCGCACCTGCGACGCGTTCGGCATCCCGGTGCTGACGTTCTGCGACGTTCCGGGCTTCCTGCCGGGTGTCGGGCAGGAACACGCAGGCATCATCCGACGTGGCGCCAAGCTCCTCTACGCCTACTCCGAGGCCACCGTTCCGAAGATCACAATCATCACCCGTAAGGCGTACGGTGGGGCGTACGTCGTGATGGGCTCCAAGCACCTCGGCGCCGACGTCAACCTGGCCTGGCCCACAGCCCAGGTGGCCGTCGTCGGCGCGCAGGGCGCCGTCAACATCGTGCAGCGCAAGGCGATCGCGGCCTCCGACGACCCGGACCGGACCCGCGCGGAGTTCATCCGGCAGTACGAGGACACTTTCGCGACGCCCTACATCGCCGCCGAGCGAGGCTTCGTCGACGCGGTCATCGAGCCGTCGCAGACCCGCCGCGAGGTGGCCAAGGCGCTGCGGCTGCTGCAGACCAAGCGCCAGACCCTGCCGCCGAAGAAGCACGGCAACATCCCGCTGTGACCCCCAGGAGGTCGTCTTGACCGGACCCACCGGCTCCCCGGAGCTGCGCACCGCTGCCGACGCGCTGAAAGCCCGCATCGACGACTGGGTCGCGGCCGTCGAGATTGTCGGCGCGACCGCGGACGGTGGCGCGCAGGCGCTCGAGGACCCGCGCCTGGACGCCGCCGAGGAGGAGTTCGAGGCCGCGGTCGTGGGCTTCCACCGGGCCGCCGCACCGGTCCTCGGGCTTCCGGCCCCCGACGACGACGACGAGGCCGACCTCGAGGTCGAGGAGCTCGCGCTGCACCTGCTCGTCGGCGTCCCCGAGGGCGGCCCCGACCCGGCCCGGGACGCCGCGACGATCGTGCACGAGGCCGGCGAGCGGCTCGTCGGCCAGCTCACCAGCGCCGGCTACCAGGTGCCGGCGTGGCAGTTCGGCTGCGAGGTGGAGCTACTGCTCGACGACGACGACGACGACGAATGACCGCTGCGCTGTACGTCGTACGCGGCGCCCCGACACCCGAGGAGCTCGCGGCCGTGCTGGCGGTCCTTGGGGCGCGGGTAGCCCCGGCCGCGGCGCCCCGTGCCCGGCCGCTGTGGTCGCGACCGGTGCTGCGCGCGCCGATCGCGCCAGGCCCGGGTGCCTGGCGCGCGTCGACCCTGCCGAGGTAGCGCCTCAGACGACCGCGAACGTGGTGCCCGGCGGGGGTGCCCAGGGCGGCCGGCCTCCGTCCGGTTGCACGGTTGGCGAAGCAGCCTCGCTAGGCTCCACCCGCGCGTCGTCACGGTCGCGCCCGACCCTCGGGAGCCCGCCGCGTGCGCAAGGTGCTGATCGCCAACCGCGGCGAGATTGCCGTCCGGGTCGCCCGCGCCTGCCGCGACGCCGGCCTCGCCTCCGTAGCGGTGTACGCCGAGCCCGACCTCGACGCCCTGCACGTCCGGGTCGCCGACGAGGCGTACGCCCTCGGAGGGACCACCCCGGGCGACTCGTACCTGCGCATCGACAAGGTCCTCAAGGCGCTCGCGGACTCAGGCGCCGACGCCGTGCACCCCGGCTACGGCTTCCTGTCGGAGAACGCCGAGTTCGCCCAGGCCGTGATCGACACCGGCGCCACCTGGATCGGGCCGTCGCCGGCGGCGATCGCCGCCCTCGGCGACAAGACCACGGCCCGGCACATCGCCCTGCAGATCGGGGCGCCGCTGGTGGCCGGTACCGCCGACCCGGTCAAGGGCGTCGACGAGGTGCTGGCGTTCGTCCGGGAGCACGGCCTGCCGGTGGCCATCAAGGCGGCGTTCGGCGGCGGCGGTCGCGGTCTGAAGATCGCGCGTACCAAGGACGAGGTCCCGGAGCTGTACGAGTCGGCCGTCCGTGAGGCCGTCGCCGCGTTCGGCCGGGGTGAGTGCTTCGTCGAGCGTTACCTCGACAAGCCCCGGCACGTCGAGACGCAGGTCCTCGCCGACAGCCACGGCAACGTCGTCGTCGTGTCCACCCGCGACTGCTCACTGCAGCGGCGCTACCAGAAGGTCGTCGAGGAGGCCCCCGCCCCGTTCCTCACCGGCGAGCAGACCGCGCAGCTGTACGACGCCTCGAAGAAGATCATTCGGGCAGCCGGTTACGTCGGCGCGGGCACCTGTGAGTTCCTGGTCGCCGCGGACGGGCTGATCAGCTTCCTTGAAGTGAACACCCGATTGCAGGTCGAGCACCCGGTCACCGAGGAGGTCACCGGCATCGACCTCGTGCGCGAGCAGTTCCGGATCGCGGACGGCGAGGCGCTCGGGTTCGGCGACCCCGCGCCGCGCGGGCACAGCTTCGAGTTCCGCATCAACGGTGAGGACCCCGGCCGCGGCTTCCTGCCCGCCCCCGGCATCGTGACCAGCTTTGTCGCGCCCTCGGGTCCTGGCGTACGTGTGGACTCCGGCGTGAGCTCCGGCGACGTCATCGGTGGCGCCTTCGACTCGCTGCTGGCCAAGCTGATCGTCACCGGATCGACCCGCGAGCAGGCATTGCAGCGGGCCGCCCGGGCGCTCTCCGAGATGCAGGTGGAAGGGCTGGCGACGCTGCTGCCGTTCCACCGCAAGGTCGTGCTCGACCCAGCCTTCACGGCCGAGCCGTTCCGCGTACACAACCGCTGGATCGAGACCGAGTTCGACAACGACATCCCGCCGTTCAGCGGTTCCGCGGACGTCGGCGAGGACGCCGCGCCGCGCGTCACGCTCGTCGTCGAGGTCGGCGGAAAGCGCTTGGAGGTCACGATGCCGGCGGGCCTCGGTGCCGCGGGGCCTGTCAAAGCCCCGAAACGCGGTAGTGGCAAGCGCAGCGGCGCAGCGGCCTCCGGCGACTCCCTCACCTCACCGATGCAGGGCACCATCGTCAAGGTCGCCGTCGAGGACGGCGCGCTGGTCGAGGCCGGCGACCTGGTTGTCGTGCTCGAGGCGATGAAGATGGAGCAGCCGCTCAACGCGCACAAGGCCGGCACCATCGGCAACCTCACGGCCACGGTTGGCGCGGTCATCCCTGCCGGCACGGTCATCTGCGAGATCGCGGACTGACTACCCGGCCTCCCGGGCCGGCGCGAACACGCCGTCGGGGATCGGCCGTCCTGTCGGTGGCGTACGGCCACCAAGGCCTTTGCGGCAGACACCTTCGCGGCGCGCCGAGTGTCCGAGGTGTTGCTCTCCTGCTTGCGATCCGCCGACGCCGCGGGCGGTGTCCGCATCGGCGGGCCTGGTCGTCTGCGGACGCTCCAGAAGTGCGGGCACAGGGTCAAGCTCCGCGTTCCCGCGTGGGACGACACATGGAGCGCAATTGCCCAGCGTCGGCCGGGCGTCAACGCCGGTGAAGGACGGAAAGACTTCACCCCGTACAGACTTCGCACCGGTCATCCTGGACGCATGCTTCCCTCGCGCAGGAACCGTGCGTGCCATGACAAGGCTTCGTCGAGCAGGTGCGGGGTGTGTCTGCCTCCCCCACCGGCGCAAGCGCGGTCGAAGTAGTCCTGAAGCGCTGGTCGGAAATCGGGGTGCGCGCAGTGGTCGATGATCTTCTGTGCGCGGCGCCGGGGCGCCAGCCCCCGAAGGTCGGCCAGTCCCTGCTCGGTGACGATCACGTGGACGTCGTGTTCGGTGTGATCGACATGGCTGACCATCGGAACGATGCACGAGATCGACCCGCGTTTGGCGGTCGAGGGGGTGAGGAACATGGAGATGAACGCATTGCGGGCGAAGTCTCCCGAGCCGCCGATGCCGTTCTGGATACTCGAGCCCATGACGTGGGTGGAATTCACGTTCCCATAGATGTCGGCTTCGATCATGCCGTTCATGGCGAGGCATCCCAGTCGGCGGATCACCTCGGGATGGTTACTGATCTCCTGCGGGCGCAGGATGATGTGATCTCGGTAGTAGGCGATGTCAGCGGCGAACTCGCGGGCGGCAGAGTCGCTCAACGAGAAGGCGGTCGCCGACGCCATGCTGAGTGTGCCGGTCCGCAACAGTTCCAACATGCCGTCCTGGATCACCTCCGTGTAAGCGGTCAGCGGCCGGAACGGGCCCGCGCCCAGTCCGGCCAGCACCGCGTTGGCGATGTTGCCCACGCCCGACTGCAGCGGTAGCAACGTGGCCGGGAGCCGATCGTGCTTCACCTCGGCGGCAAGGAAGTCCAGCACGTGGTTGGCGATCAGGTCGGAGCCGGCGTCCGGCGGGCTGAAGGCGGAGTTACGGTCCGGACGGTCGGTCGGCACGATCGCCACGATCTTCTCCGGCGGGCACTGGAAATAGGGCGATCCGATCCGGTCCGCTGGCCGGAGGATCTGGATGGGCCTGCGGTCGGGCGGAAGCTCGGTGCCGTAGTAGATGTCGTGCATGCCTTCGAGTTCGGCCGGCTGCCAGGAGTTCACTTCCAGGATGACACGGTCGGCCTGGTCGATCCAGGTCTTGTTGTTGCCGACGGAGGACGACGGGATCAGCTCGCCGTTGGCCGTGATCCCAGACACCTCGACCACCGCGAGGTCGAGGTGTCCGAAAAAGCCTTCCCACACCATCTGCGCGACATGCGAGAGGTGTACGTCGAGGTAATCCATCAACCCAGCGTTGATCTTGGCCCGGCTGACCGGATCCGACTGGTAGGGCATCCGCAGCTCGACGCCGTCGACGGCGGCCAAGGCACCGTCGAGCTCGGGCGCCGTCGACGCACCGGTCCAGACGCCGACCTTGAAGCTGTCACCGCGTGCGGTCGCTTCGCTGATCCGCTCGACCAGAGCGGCGGGCACGGCCTTGGGATAGCCGGCCCCGGTGAATCCGCTGAGCCCGATATTGGCGCCGGGCATAATCAGCGCTGCGGCCTCCTCCGCGGCCATCACCTTCCCGAGAAGTGCCGTGCACTTGATACGCGACTCGTCTGCCATCGTCACACGCTCCCATCTGGACCCAACCCGTTGGCATGTTCAGTGGGCGCATCGCTCTGAAGAGCTTGTCGTGTCCACCCGAACGCGACGGTAACGCCGTCAGGCTGATTCAGCCCGGATGCACCGCGTAGTTCCTGAAGTTGCTCCGGCTCTTGATCGGTGGTGGTGCCGGGCTGGGGCGGATCCGGGAGCCCGTCTGTGTCGATCAACGTCAGAGCGCCCCTCACGTGATCTCTGCGCCGTATCGCGTCAGATATCCAGGAAGGGGGTTGCATCGTCGCCCTGACGGCGCCATATTGGCGCCATGCCAAGCGTGCAGATCAAGGATGTCCCGAGTGAGACTCATATCGTGCTGCGCCGGCGCGCGGCAGCGGCGCACCAGTCGCTGCAGGAGTACCTGCGCGCAAGGTTGATCGCGGAGGCCGCCAGTCCGACGCTCGAGGAGGTCCTGGACCGAGTTGGCGAACGGACCGGGGGAGATCTGTCGCTCGAGGTGGCCGTCGCGGTGTTGCGGGAGGACCGTGATCGTCGTTGATGCCAGCGTCCTCACACCCGCGCTGACCGACGACGGTGCGGACGGAGACCTGGCCCGGGCGCACCTGCGAGGTCAGGTGCTCGCCGCGCCCGGGTTGATCGACCTGGAGGTGTCGTCGGTCCTTCGGCGACTGGTGCTGAGCGAACGACTGCCGGTGCCCCGGGCACAGCAGGCCTTGGCCGATCTGATCGCGCTACCGCTACAACGGGCGCCGCACCTGCCCCTGCTGCCCCGCTGCTGGTCCCTGCGCGACAACCTCAGCGTGTACGACGGTTCGTACGTCGCGCTTGCCGAGTCACTGGACTGCGTGCTCCTGACCGCGGACGCCAGGCTGTCGAGAGCCCCGGGCCTGCGGTGCGTCGTCGAGGTCGTCCAACGCCCCTGACCCGTCTGCCTGGACAGCCTTGTCCCGCTCGGCGCTGGCCCCCGTGTCAGCGCTCGCTGCCGTGCAGCATCAGCCGGCGGGCCGCCTCGGTCACCGACCCGGACAGCGACGGGTAGATCGCGAAGGTGTGCGCGATCTGGTCGACGGTCAGCCCGTGCTGCACCGCGATCGAGATCGGCATGATCAACTCGCTCGCCGTCGGGGCGACGACGACGCCGCCGAGGACGGTGCCGCTCCCCGGCCGGCAGAAGAACTTCACGAAGCCGTCCGTGATGCCCTGCATCTTGGCGCGGGCGTTCGTCGCGAGCGGCAGCATGACGGCGCTGGCCGCGACCTCGCCGGACTCCACCTGGCGCTGCGTGACGCCGACGGAGGCGACCTGCGGGTCGGTGAAGACGTTCGCCGACACCGTACGCAGACGCAGCGGCTGGACGGCCTCCCCCAGCGCGTGCCACATCGCGATCCGTCCCTGCATGGCAGCGACCGACGCCAGCATCAGCACGCCGGTGCAGTCGCCCGCGGCGTACACGCCGGGGACCGAGGTGCGCGACACCCGGTCCACCTCGACGAACCCGGCGTCGGTCAGTCGTACGCCCACGTCTGCCAGCCCTAGACCACCGGTGTTCGGGACCGAGCCGACCGTCATCAGGCAGTGGCTGCCGAGCACCGCGGTCCCGTCGGTGAGCTCAACGCGTACCCCCTCGGCCGTGCGCGTCACGCCGGCCGCCCGGCCGCGGCGGATCGCCATCCCGCGCCGCTCGAAGATGGTCTGCAGCAGCTCGGCGGCGTCACCGTCCTCACCGGGCAGCACCCGCTCGCGGCTGGAGACCAGCGTGACCTGCGAGCCCATTGCGTCGTACGCGCCGGCGAACTCCGCGCCGGTCACGCCGCTGCCGACGACGACAAGGTGCTCGGGGAGCTCGGACAGCTCGTACAGCTGGCGCCAGTCCAGGATGCGCTCACCGTCGGTCTCCGCGCCCGGTACGACGCGCGGGCGGGCGCCGGTCGCGATCAGCACGGCATCGGCGGCCAGCACCTGGGTGCCGTCGTCGCCGGTGACCTCGACCTTGCCGGGCGCGGTCAACGTGGCCCGGCCGTGCACGAGCTCGACGTCCTGTCGCGACAGCGCGGCGGAGATGTCGTGGGACTGCGCGAGGGCCAGCGCCTTGACCCGGGCGTTCACGTCGGCCAGGCGCGTCGAGACCTCCCCGTGCGTGCTGATCCCCACCCGGTCGGCGTGCGAGAACGACGTCATCGCCTCACTCGTCGCGATCAGGGTCTTGGAGGGGACGCAGTCGGCCAGCACGCACTGGCCGCCGATCCCGTCGCGGTCGATGAGGGTCACCTGCGCCTCGAGCTGGACAGCCACCAGGGCCGCCTCGTAGCCGGCCGGGCCGCCGCCGATGATCGCGATACGTGTCACCGGTCCATTGTCGCCCCGCGACGAGGGTGCTCGCCGGGCGTCTCGTAAGGTCTGCTCTATGGCGATCTACGCCGCCTACGGCAGCAACCTGGACCCGGCGCAGATGAAGCAGCGCTGCCCGCACTCACCCGTCCTCGGCACCGGCTGGATCGAGGGCTGGCGGTTGACCTTCGGCGGCGAGGAGCTCGGCTGGGAGGGTGCGCTGGCGACCCTCGTCGAAGCTCCCAGCGAGCACGTGTACGTCGGGGTCTACGACCTCACCGATGCCGACGGCGAGGCACTCGACGCCTGGGAGGGCGCCGACAGCGGGCTGTACCGCAAGATCAAGGTCCGCGTGCACACGCTGGAGGCCTCGCAGGTGGCCTGGGTGTACGTCCTGGACGGCTACGAGGGTGGCCTGCCCTCTGCCCGCTACCTGGGGGTGCTGGCGCAGGCCGCCGAGGACGCCGGCGCCCCGGATGACTACGTGGTCGAGCTGCGTACCCGTCCCTGCCGCGCGACCGGCGCCTAAGCCCGCGACGACGCCAGCCAGTTCCGTTCACCGGCCTCAGCGGCGGGCGGCCTCGTGGAGCGCGGCGTCGGCGGGCACAGCCGGCCGCAAGGCGCGCTTGCGACGCCCCTCCTCGGCGATGACGACGGCGACGGCCAGCAGCGTCACCCCACCGCCGACGAGCGTCGTCGAGGTGATCTGCTCGCCGACGAAGGCCGCGCCGAGCAGCACGGCGACGACCGGGTTGACGTAGGCATACGTCGACACCCAGCTGATCGGGGCGTGCCCGAGCAGCCAGGAGTACGCGGTGAAGGCGACGATGGACCCGAACACGACGAGGTACGCGAACGCCAGCACGGACGACGTCTGTACGCCGGTGAGCCGCACGGACTCGCCGCGCGCGAAGCCCAGCGCAGCCAGGCCGATGGCGCCGCCGAGCATCTCGACGACGGTCGTGACCAGCGGGTCGGCGGGCAGCGACACCCGGCTCGCCGTCCAGGACCCGAGCGCCCACAGCACGCTGCTGGCGATGACCAGGAGCACGGCCCCGAGCCGTACGCCGTCGGGCCGGGCGCCGGGCAGCAGCAGCACCGCGAGGCCGACGAAGCCGAGCAGGACGCCCACGACCGTGATCGGGGTGGGCCAGTCACGGCCGCTCGCCCGCAGCACGACGACCCACAGCGGTACCCCGGCGACGAGCAGCGCGGCGAGCCCGGACGGCAGGTGGGCCTGCTCGGCCAGCGTCACCCCGCCGTTGCCACCGCACAGCAGCAGCACCCCGATCGCGACGGCGTTGACGAGCTGTCGCGGGGTCGACCGGAAGACCGCCACGCCCCGGCGGAGCAGCAGGAACACCGTGACCAGCACGGCGGCGGCCAGGAAGCGCGCGCTCGCGGTGAGCAGCGCCGGCAGGCTGTCCACGACGTACCGGATCGCGAGGTACGTCGAGCCCCACACGACGTAGACCAGGCCGAGCGCGGTCCAGGTCCGCCAGGCAGCCGGTGTCACACCGTCAGGGCGGCCTGCGCCGCCGCCACGAGCACCCGCACCCCGACACCGATGGCGTCCTCGTCGACGTCGAAGCCGCTCTGGTGCAGGTCGTAGGGCCGGTCGGACCCAGGCGCACGGACACCGAGCCGGGCCATCGCACCGGGCACCCGGTCCAGGTACCAGGCGAAGTCCTCGCCGCCGAGCGACTGCAGCGTCGGCACGACCGCGCCCCTGCCGAGCGCCGTCGTCGCGGCCTCCGACAGCAGCGCCGTCGCGGCCGGCTGGTTGACCACCGGCGGCACGCCTCGCTCATATGTCACGTCGGCGATCGCGCCAAATGGCGCGGCGAGGCCCTCGACAAGCCGCCGTACCAGCTGCGGGGCAGCCTCCCAGGCGCCCTTGTCGAGCACCCGCAGCGTGCCGCGCAGCACGCCTTCGCGCGGGATGGCATTGGACGCGGTGCCAGCCGAGACGTGTCCCCAGACCAGGCACAGCCCGGCCCGCGGGTCGACCAGGCGGCTGAGCGCGTCGGGTAGCCCGGTCGCGACGGTCGCCAGCGCGTGCACCAGGTCGACGGTGTTGTGCGGCCGCGAGGTGTGCCCGCCGGGGCCGGTCAGCCGGACCTGGACGAGGTCGGCGGCGGCCGTCAGCGGACCGGTCTTCAGCCCGATCCGGCCGACCTCCAGCGACGGGTCGCAGTGCAGCGCGAACAGCGTCGACAGCCCCTGCGTACCGCCCTCGGCGATCACGTCGAGCGCGCCGCCCGGCATCAGCTCCTCAGCCGGCTGGAACAGCAGCCGGACCCGGCCGGGCAACGCCTCGCCGGCCAGCGCCAGGCCGGCACCGAGCACGACCGCGGTGTGCACGTCGTGGCCGCAGGCGTGGCAGACCCCCTGCGTACGGGAGCGGTAGGGCACGTCCTTGTCGTCCTGCAGGGGCAGCGCGTCGATGTCGGCTCGCAGCCCGACCACCGGGCCGTCGCCGTCGCCGAGCTCGCAGACCAGCCCCGTGCCGGCGGCCAGCACCTTGGGCGCGAGCCCGGCGACATCGAGCCGCTCCCAGAGCAGCGCGGTCGTGCGGTGCTCCTGCCGGCTGAGTTCGGGGTGGGCGTGCAGGTCGCGACGCAGCGCCACCAGGTCGTCGCCGTGTAGGGCGAGCCAGCGGTCCGCCACGCTCACCCAGCGCCGCCCGGCCGGCCGTCGGCGAACTCCCGCAGCAGGCTGTCGACGACCGCGGTCAGGTCACCGCCGCTGGCGGCTGCGACCGCCCGTTGACGCTGGTAGGACGCCCCACCCGCCAGGACGCTCGTCACCCGGTCGAGCTCAGCCTCGCAGTGCAACCGCTGCGCGGTCGGGCGCAGCTCGTGTACGAGGTCGGCGAGGGCCTCGCGCACCGGCCGTACGTGGCCGTCCTCGGTGATCAACTGCGCCGCCAGGCCGTGCCGGGCGGCGCGCCACTTGTTCTCACGCACCACCCAGCCCTTCGGCATCGGCAGCGTGTAGCCCTTGTCGATCTCGCGGTCGAACGTCTCGACAAGGCACTGCGAGATCGCCGCGACCATGCCCACCTCGTACAGCGTCGGCAGGCCGTCGCAGATCCGCAGCTCAACGGTCCCGTAGGTCGGGTGCGGCCGGATGTCCCACCAGACCTCCTTGATGGAGGCGATCGTCCCGGTGGAGATCATCGACTCCAGGTACTCCTCGAACGCCGGCCACCCCGACAGCTGGTAGGGCAGACCCGCCGTGGGCAAGCCCTCGAACACCTTCGAGCGGGCCGACGCCAGCCCGGTGTCGGCGCCGACCCAGTACGGCGAGGAGGCCGACAGCGCGAGCAGGTGCGGGATGTAGCCGGAAAGGGCGTTGACGATCGCGATCGCCTTGTCGGCCGAGCGCACGCCCACGTGCACGTGCACCCCGAAGATCTGCAGCCGGCGCGCGAGCCACTGCATGTCGTCGATCAGCTTGGCGTACCGCGGGTCCGGGCTGATCTGCTGGGTCTGCCAGTCGGTGCGCGGGTGGGTGCCCGAGCACATCAGGCCGAGCCCGCGCGCCTCGACCAGTGGCGTCAGCTCCGCGATCGTGGCGGCCAGGTCGGCCTCGGCCTCCCCGACCGTCGAGCAGACGTCGGTGATGATCTCGATCGTCGACTCAAGCAGCTCGTGCTTGGCCTTGGGGTGCTCGCGGCCCGGGGACAGCTCGTCCAAGATCTCGCTGGCGCCCCCGCGCAGGTGCCTGCTCTCGCGGTCGACGAGCTCGAGCTCCCACTCGACCCCGACGCTCGACGTCGGTGAGGGGGAGAAGGGGATGTGCACGTCCGGACCTTAACTGGGCGCCTTATAGGTGCAGCGGCAGCCCGAAGCGCGCGAACAGTGTCGTGTCCAGGAAGTGGTGCACGTGCGCGATCCGCCCGTCGACGACCTCCAGCACCTGCAGTGACCAGGGGGCGTGGCCGCCGGCGGGGTCGACGCGGTACTGCCCGTACGCCGTCAGCCCATTGGCGCTGGTCGCGACCAGCCGGGAGCCCAGGCAGCCGATCCCGGTGCCGAGGTACCAGGCCCGCAGGTCCGGTCGGCCGCGCAGCCACATCGACATCGGCGGCATCGAGATGCTCGCGTCCTCGCGCAGCAGATCGACCAGCGCCTCGATGTCATACGCCTCGAACGCCCGCACGTAGCGGGCCAGCAGGTCCGCGTGACCGGGGGCCAGCGCCGCAGGAGGCGTGTGACGGTCCTGCGTCGACATCGTCGCCCTGGCCCGCTGCAGCGCGCTGTTGACCGACGCGACCGTCGCGTCGAGCAGGTCCGCAGTCTCCGCCGCCGACCAGCACAGCACCTCCCGCAGCAGCAGCACCGCCCGTTGCGTGGGCGGCAGGCTCTGCAGTGCGGCGACGAAGGCCAGCCGCACGCTGTCCGACAGCACCGCCCGCTGCGCCGGGTCGGCAGCGCTGCCCAGGATGTCGCCGGTCGGCGCCGGCTCGAGCCAGGCCGAGTCAGGCAGCACGTCGACCGGCTCGGTGGTGGCCGGCACCGGCGACGACAGGTCCATCGGCAAGGCCCGCCGGCTCCGTCCGCGCAGGCTGTCCAGGCAGACGTTGGTCGCGATCCGGTACAGCCACGTCCGCAACGACGACCTGCCCTCGAAGGAGTCGAGCCCCTGCCAGGCCTTGACCAGCGTCTCCTGGACCGCGTCGTCGGCTTCGAACAGCGAGCCGAGCATGCGGTAGCAGTGACCCCGCAGCTCCGACCGGTGCTCCTCGAGAGCCTCGACACCCTGATCGGTCAGTATGGTCATGGCAGCCCCTTCACCCGGTGCCGCTCACCCTGGCACAGCGGGGACGGGTTGACCTAAGCGCTCCTGGTCATGCAACAGTTCCGCCGGTACGGCCGGCTCGACCTGCCACGAGACCCCGAAGCGGTCTTTCAGCCAGCCGCACAGACCCTGCTCACCGCCCTCGGACAGCCGGTCCCAGTCGTGCAAGAGCTTCTCCTGGCTCAGAGCACCTGGAAGGACACCGCCTCGCTGAAGGTGAACTGCGGGCCACCGTCCCGCGACATAACTCCGAGGACCTGCGAACGAGGGAAGGTCGCCGTATCGTGCGCGGCGGCCTGCTCGGCCTGCCCATCGAGCCACGGACACGGGATCGGCATGTCTGGCTCATCGGTCGCGCCCACCTCCCCTCGAGGGGTTCATCTCCCCTGTGGGAGGTCGCTTCTCGGGGTCCCTGGATAGCTCCCGGGCCCGGGAGCGTGCTCTGCCCGCCTCGGCCCGAGCGGTGTCAGCGCCAGGCTGAACAGGACGCGGTCGTGGCCGGGCCCGGCGTAGTCGGTGACCGGCTCGGCGGTGAAGCCGAGCCGCCGGTGGAAGGCCACCGACCCGGCATTGTTCGGCGTGGTGACCGCCTCCACCCGACGCGCACCCTGCGCCCGGGCGCTGTTCAGGAACGTGTCGTAGAGCAACCGCCCCACACCGCGCCCGCGGGCAGGCAGCCGGGTCGCGACCGCCTGCACGTACGCCAGCCGCCCGGCGGTCACCACGCCCAGCAGGTAGCCCAGCAGGACCTCACCGCCGCGTACGACGACCGCGTCGCCCGCGAACTGCCGCAGCCAGACCGGCTGGTGCAGGCTGCGCACGTCGCGGTCGCCCCAGAACTCCGGCAGCGCGGCCAGGATCTCGGCGTGCAGCGCGGGCCCCTGCTCGGGTGTCGGCCTTACGGCGATCACCGGCCCACCGGCCCTGCCGGCGGGGCCTTGACCCATCGCGACCACTCCGGCGGCTGCTGGTAGCCCGCCGCAGCCCAGACGGGCCGGCCGAGCTCGTTGCCGTCCAGCACCATCGCGTCGATGCGGCGTGCACCCAGGACTGCGGCTCGCTGCCCCGCGGCCTCCAGCAGCGCCCGCCCTATCCCCTGCCGCCGACGGTCGGGGTGCACAGCCAGCCGGTACAGGTGGCAGCGCCACCCGTCCCACCCGACGATCAGCGTGCCCACCAGCTCCTCGTCCTCCGCCAGCAGCAGGGCCTGCGGGTGGCGGGCCACGAGGGCAAGGACCCCCTCCCGGGTGTCCGAGCGGTCCGTGCGCTCGGCGGCCAGCAGCCAGAGCGCAAGGACCGCGTCCACGTCATCGAGCGTCCCTGTCCGCAGGGCGTACGACACGCGTCAGCTCTCCAGCAGGATGAAGTGGTCGTGCGGTAACCACGGCTTGTCGGGTACGGCTCGCTGCACCTCGTGCCACGCGTCACCCGCCACGTCCTGCGCCACCCGCCGCCAGAACCGCGCGGCGCCGGGGTTCTCCTCCTGAAAGCCAATCTCCCAAGGGCCCGGAGCGCCCCGCAACAGCGCACGGGCAGCAGCGCCGCCGACGTCCTGGCGACGCAGGGCCCGCACGATGAAGAAGCTCTGGATGTGCTGGCGGCCCTCGTCGGTGACGTACACGAGTGCGAAGCCGGCCAGCGCAACACCGTGCCGCACCAGGTAGGCGCGGTGGTCCGGGTCGGCGATGAAGAACGACTGGAGATTGTGCACGGGAAAACTCCCGTCAGGGTCGGGCGGTCGGTCCCGGAACTCACCGAGATCATGGCTGAACAGCTGCCACAGCCGCTCAATCACAGGCCGCAACTGAGGACCCGCGGCCTCGAGGCTCGTCGTCGCAGCCATGCCGACACCCTGGGCCAGTGCCGTCTCGACAGGCGCTGGCCAGTCGGCTCCCGGGTGACCCCGATGATCCACTGGACGCCGCTCCGCAGTTACAGCAGCCCGGGGCGACTCGCCCATGTCTTAGAAGAACTCCTGCGGCTTATAGACGCCCCAGACCTCGCGCAGCGCACCACACACCTCGCCGACGGTCGCCAGCTCGCGCAGCGCCTCCCGCATCGGGACCAGGCAGTTGGCCGAACCTGCCGCTGCCTCCCGGAGCTCAGTGAGATGCCGCTCGACGGCAGCGTTGTCCCGGCGGGCGCGCAGAGCCTCCAGGCGTGAGCGCTGGTCGGCCTCGATCGACGGGTCGACGCGCAGCGGCTCGTAGCGCTCCTCCGAGGCGGCCTTGAACCGGTTGAGGCCGACCACGATCCGCTCGCCGCTGTCGATCCCGAGCGCGATGCGGTACGCCGAGCTCTCGATCTCGCTCTTCTGGAAGCCCTTCTCGATGGCCGCCACCGCGCCGCCCATCTGTTCGACCTGCGCCATCAGCGCCAGCGCGCCGGCCTCGACCTCGTCGGTCATCGCCTCCATCACGTACGACCCGGCGAACGGGTCGACGGTGGCCGTCACATCCGTCTCGTACGCCAGGACCTGCTGGGTACGCAGTGCGAGTGTCGCGGCCTTGACGGTGGGCAGCGCGATCGCCTCGTCGTAGGAGTTGGTGTGCAGCGACTGGGTGCCACCGAGCACCGCCGCCAGGCCCTGCACCGTCACCCGCACCAGGTTGACCTCGGGCTGCTGCGCGGTCAGCTGCACGCCGGCGGTCTGGGTGTGGAAGCGCAGCATCAGCGACTTCGGGTCCTTCGCGCCGAACTCCTCGCGCATCACCCGCGCCCAGATGCGCCGGGCCGCACGGAACTTCGCGACCTCCTCCAGCAGCGTCGTACGTGAGACGAAGAAGAACGCCAGCCGCGGCGCGAAATCGTCGACGGACAGCCCGGCCGACACCGCCGCCCTGACGTACTCGATGCCGTCGGCGAGCGTGAACGCGATCTCCTGGGTGGGCGTCGCGCCGGCTTCGGCCATGTGGTAGCCGGAGATCGAGATCGTGTTCCAGCGGGGCAGCTCGGTGCGGCAGTACGCAAAGATGTCGGTGATCAACCGCAGGCTGTGCGCCGGCGGGTAGATATAGGTGCCACGGGCGATGTACTCCTTGAGCACGTCGTTCTGAATCGTCCCGGTGATCTTCTCCTTCGGGACACCCTGCTCCTGCGCCACCAGCTGATACATCAGCAGCAGCACCGCCGCCGGCGCGTTGATCGTCATCGAGGTGCTCACGTCGCCCAGCGGGATCTCGTCGAACAGCAGCCGCATGTCCTCGAGGGAGTCGATCGCCACGCCGACCTTGCCGACCTCGCCTGACGCGATCTCCTCATCGGAGTCGTAGCCCATCTGGGTCGGCAGGTCGAAGGCGACGCTCAGCCCGCCGGTGCCCTGCTCCACCAGGTGCCGGTAGCGCTCGTTGCTCTCCTTCGCCGTCCCGAACCCTGCGTACTGCCGCATCGTCCAGGGCCGGCCGGTGTACATCGAGCGGTAGACGCCGCGGGTGTAGGGGAACTCGCCCGGCTCACCGAGCCGGTCCGCAAGGCCCGGGGCGACGTCAGCCGGCCCGTAGAGCGGCGCGATGTCGAACCCGGACTCCGACGCGCGCGCCGGCGGCTGCTCTGAGCCCTGCGCGTCTGCCATGGCGCGATGCTAGGCCGCAGAGCCAGGACGTGGCACGGCCGAGCGCAGGCACGTGGTTCTGACCGCTGCTGCACGCATGCGGCCGACCAAGCCCACGGTGCGCATTGTCACAACACGTCCGCAAGCTTCGACGTGCCGCAACACCCGGTGGTCGTTACGCTCCGGTGTCGGGCACTTGGTTGACCGGCGGCGGATTCGGAGGGCCCCAGCATGGCGAAGGCACCAGCAGGCACCCTGTACCGGGGGCGCGAGGGCATGTGGTCATGGGTGGCGCACCGCGTCACGGGCGTCTTGATCTTCTTCTTCCTGTTCGCACACGTTCTCGACACCGCCCTGGTCCGGGTCTCCCCCAATTCGTACGACCGGATCATCGACACCTACAAGACGCCGATCGTGAACCTCATGGAGGTCGGCCTCACCGGCGCGGTGCTCTACCACGCGCTCAACGGGCTGCGGGTCATGTCGATCGACTTCTGGGAGAAGGGCCCGCGTTACCAGAAGCAGATGACCTACGCCGTCGTCACCGTCACCGGGTTCGTGATGATCCCGGGGGTCTACTTCATGCTCAAGCGGACCGTCGAGCAGATGTTCGGGACAGCCTGATGACCACCGTTGCCCCCGACGACACGCGCCTGGTCATCGAGGCCCCACGGACCCGCAGGCACACCACGGCACACCGCTCCAAGACCAACTTCGAGATGTACAGCTGGATCTTCATGCGGATGAGCGGGCTGCTGCTCGTCGTCCTGGTACTGGGCCACCTGCTCATCATGAACATCCTGGACGGCGGCGTGCACCGCATCAATTTTGGCTTCGTGGCCGGTCGGTGGGCGTCGCCGTTCTGGCGCACCTGGGACCTGGCCCAGCTCTGGTTGGCCGAACTGCACGGCACGAACGGCCTGCGCACCGTGATCAACGACTACGCCGAGCGCGATGGCACCCGTTTCTGGCTGAAGATGCTGCTCTACACCTCAGCTGTGCTGGTGCTGATGCTCGGCACACTGGTCATATTCACCTTCGACCCGAGTATCTGAGGGAGCCGTCATGGTGCAGTTCCATCGCTACGACACGATCATCGTGGGTGCCGGCGGGGCCGGGATGCGCGCGGCTCTCGAGGCCGGTCAGCGCTCCAAGACCGCGGTGCTCACCAAGCTCTACCCGACCAGGTCACACACCGGCGCCGCGCAGGGCGGCATGTGCGCCGCCCTGGCCAACGTCGAGGAGGACAACTGGGAGTGGCACACCTTTGACACCGTCAAGGGTGGCGACTACCTCGTCGACCAGGACGCTGCGGAGGTGATGTGCAAGGAGGCCATCGACGCGGTCCTGGACCTGGAGAAGATGGGCCTGCCGTTCAACCGCACGCCTGAGGGCCGCATCGACCAGCGGCGCTTCGGCGGTCACACCCGAAACCACGGCGAGGCCGCGGTACGCCGGTCGTGCTTTGCGGCCGACCGGACCGGCCACATGATCCTGCAGACGCTCTACCAGCAGTGCGTCAAGCACAAGATCGACTTTTTCAACGAGTTCTACGTGCTCGACATGGCGATGACCGAGGTGCCGGCCGAGGGCGGCGGCACCGAGCGTGCGGTCAGCGGCGTGGTGGCGTACGAGCTGTCTACCGGTGAGATCCACGTCTTCCAGGCCAAGGCGGTGCTGTTCGCGACCGGTGGCTTCGGCAAGGTGTTCAAGGTGACCAGCAACGCCCACACCCTGACCGGCGACGGAATGGGGATCATCTACCGCCAGGGTCTGCCGCTGGAGGACATGGAGTTCTACCAGTTCCACCCGACCGGGATCTGGAAGATGGGCATCCTGCTCACCGAGGGGGCTCGCGGCGAGGGCGGCATCCTGCGCAACAAGGACGGCGAGCGCTTCATGGAGCGCTATGCCCCCACCATCAAGGACCTGGCCCCGCGAGACATGGTCGCCCGCGCCATCTACACCGAGATCCGGGCCGGCCGGGGCTGCGGGCCGGACGGCGACCACGTCTTCCTCGACCTCACGCACCTGCCGCCGGAGCAGCTCGACGCCAAGCTGCCGGACATCACGGAGTTCGCGCGTACCTACCTGGGCATCGAGCCGTACAACGAACCGATCCCTATCCAGCCCACCGCGCACTACGCCATGGGCGGCGTGCCGACCAACATCAAGGCCGAGGTACTGCGCGACAACACGCATATTGTCCCCGGCTTGTTCGCCGCCGGTGAGGTGGCCTGCGTGTCGGTGCACGGTGCAAACCGGCTCGGCACCAACTCACTGCTGGACATCAACGTCTTCGGCCGCCGTGGTGGCATGTCGGCGGCCGACTACGCCAACTCCCACGAGTTCCTCGACCTGCCGCCCACACCGGAGGCCGGTGTCGTGGCGCTGCTGCAGCGGATGCGGGACGGCAGCGGCACCGAGAACGCCGCCGCCATCCGCAAGGACCTGCAGGAGACGATGGACACCAACGCGTCGGTCTACCGCACCGAAGGCACCCTGAAGCAGGCCGAGATCGACCTGGCCGCACTGAAGGACCGCTACACCCGGGTCGGTGTGTCCGACCGCGGTAAGCGCTACAACACCGAGCTGCTCGAGGCCGTCGAGCTGGGCTTCCTGATCGACCTGGCCGAGGCGCTCGTGGTGTCGGCGAAGGCCCGCAACGAGTCGCGCGGCGGGCACTTCCGCGAGGACTACCCGACCCGCGACGACGTCAACTTCATGCGGCACACGATGGCGTTCAAGGTCGGCGAGGGGCCGAAAAGCGAGGTCCGGCTGGACTACAAGCCGGTCGTGCAGACGCGCTACGAGCCGATGGAGCGCAAGTACTAGTGACCCTTACCGAGCAGCGGCCGGCGGCCGGCGTCGCCGACCATCTGCGCACCGTCACGGTCAAGGTCCGGCGCTTCGACCCCGAGATCGACCCGGAGCCGCACTGGCAGAGTTTCGACGTACCGGTGGAGAAGGGCGACCGGCTGCTCGACGCCCTGCACCATGTGAAGTGGTACCAGGACGGTTCGCTGTCCTTTCGCCGGTCCTGCGCGCACGGGGTGTGCGGCTCGGACGCGATGCGCATCAACGGCGTCAACCGGTTGGCCTGCAAAGTCCTGGTGAAGGACCTTGGCGACGAGATCCTGGTCGAGCCGATCAAGGGGTTGCCGGTCCTGAAGGACCTCATCGTCGACATGGAGCCGTTCTTCGAGGCCTTCCGGGCGGTGAAGCCGTTCCTGATCACCGACGGCCGTGAGCCGACCCGGGAGCGGCTGCAGTCCGCCGAGGACCGCGCCCGCTTCGACGACACCACCAAGTGCATCATGTGCGCGGCCTGTACGACGTCGTGCCCGGTCTACTGGACCAACGACAGCTACTTCGGTCCGCAGGCCATTGTCGCGGCGCACCGCTTCATCTTCGACAGCCGCGACGACGGCGCCGACGAGCGCCTGGAGATCCTCAACGACAAGGAGGGGGTCTGGCGCTGCCGGACGACCTTCAACTGCACCGACGCCTGCCCCCGCGGGATCCAGGTCACCAAGGCGATCCAGGAAGTCAAGCGAGCGCTGATCTTCCGTCGCGGCTGACGCGACCGCAACTACCGGAGTGCGGGTTGACGGTCCGCGCGAGGCTCGGCCGGCTGGCCGGGACGGGAAGCCCGGCGCCAGCCGCGGGCACCGAGCCACAGGAGCCCGGTGCCGATCAGCAGCGCCGGTACGACGATCGCCACGTGCACGAGCAGGAAGGCCGTCGGCGCTCCGCCGTCGAAGGCTCGGCTGTCGCGCCAGACCACTCTCAGGAAGGTCGGCCACACCAACCACTGGAAGGCGCCGGCGAGCAGGACGAAGCCGGAGAGGCGGCGGGACAGCAGCATCTGCCCAGTGTGTCCGACAGGGGACGCTGCGGCTCACCGGGTAACCTTGGGGCATCATGCGGACCGTCCGTCGCCTGCGCGCGCTGCTGCCGACCCTCGTCCTCGTCATGTCCGTCAGCGGGACACTTGCGTGGACGACGCCGGCTCACGCCGATCCGGCGTCCCCCGGTCCGCTCGGCGGTCCGCTGCTCACCGGCGCCGGCGTGGTCAGCGGTGGCGCGATCGCCCCACCGCCGGTGAGCGCCGCGTCGTACGTGCTGGCTGACCTCGAGGGTGGGCAGGTGCTCGCCGCGAAGGACCCACACGGGCGGTACGCGCCGGCCAGCACGCTGAAGACCCTGACCGCTCTCACGCTCATCCCCCGGCTCGATCCGGCCTCGATGGTCTCCCCGGCACGCGATGACATCGCCGTCGATGGCAGCAAGGTCGGCCTGGTGACCCAGCTGTCGTACTCCGTCAAGGACCTGTTCACCGCGATGCTCGTGGTCTCCGGCAACGACGCCGCGGGCACGCTGGCCACGGCCGCCGGCGGCCAGCAGGTGGCAACCGGGCTGATGAACGAGGAGGCCGTCCGGCTGCAGGCTGGTGATACCCACGCGGTCAACACCAGTGGGCTGGATGCCGCCGGCCAGGTGAGCTCCGCGTACGACCTGGCGCTGATCGCCCGGGCCGGGATGGCGCTGCCGGACTTCCGGACCTACGTCGCGATCCGGCGAACGACGATCCCGGCGCCCGGGGGGGCGACGATCGAGATCGACAACCACGACAAGCTGCTCGGGACATATGCGGGCGCGATCGGCATCAAGAACGGCTTCACCGAGGCGGCGCGGGCCAGTTTCGTGGCCGCCGCCACCCGGGACGGCCACACCCTGGTCGTGACCCTCATGCGCGCGGACCCGGCCGTGTGGAAGGAGGCGGCCGCGATGCTCGACTGGGGCTTCGCGGCTACCGCGCGCGGCGCCCAGTCGGTCGGCCGGCTCGTCGATC
>ENA-OBIO01000447-OBIO01000447.1-metagenomes-genome-assembly--contig:-NODE-447-length-21902-cov-4.47883_pt1 | contig 21902 bp, 24 predicted proteins | sample MGYA00153383_OBIO01 | MGnify analysis MGYA00153383 | reverse complement strand
ACGTTAATTTGATATTGAAAATAATTAACATTTTTAATAAATGGGACTTCCCATGAATTAATGGGTTTATGTTCCTCAAACCCGTTAGCCTTAAGAAGTTTCTTCACAAATTCAATACGGGCGGTTCGTTGTTGTTCGGTCATTTTACCATGTCTAAAATTACAATTTTCGTAACAAATATAGTAATTATTCGCCACTTTTAGCCACTTTTAGCCACTAATTTGTAATATTTTTAATATTATATTACTATTGGTGTGAAATTGATAATTAAAGTTTTTCGGGATAAATACCCGACAACTAACGGATGGAAGGACTAATTAAATCATTGGGGCTTATTGCCAAAGTTGAAGACGTTTCCGAAAGAACTGTTTCTGCCTATTGGTCGAATTTTGGCAACGAAGACTTTGACGGTGATATTATCGTAAAAGGTGCGTTTAAAAAAACTATTACAGACCGCTCCAAAGAAAATCCAATTCTATTTCTTAAAAACCACAATTTCAATAATCACATCTCAAGTCCTCACGAAGTAGTAGAGGACATCAAAGGGCTTTTAGCTCGCTACAAATTACCAAATACCACGCAGGGCAATGATACCCTTGAAATGTACAAAGAGGGCTTTTACAATCAGCACTCAATTGGATTTAAAACAATCCAACAGGACAGAGAAAAGGGAGCTAACTACATCAAAGAGATTAAATTATTTGAGGGGTCGGTAGTTCCGTTTGGAGCTAATCCATTAACCCCGATGGTATCAATTACCAAATCCCTAAAATTTCATTACGATACCGTGCCTAATTCTTTGCAAGAGGAATACGATAACGCTATGCGATTAATGAAGTCGTGGAAAGGTTCAGACGAAGCATTTTTGGAGATTCAAGTGAAAGCATTGCTTTTAGAATCATTCATAAAAGATTCAGAAACCAATAAGCAAGAACCCATCGAAATTAAATCTATTCGTGAACGCATCGAGCTGAAAGGAATGGATTGGAATACCTACGAAGCCTTACCAGACGAGCAAAAAGAGTGCTTTGATTTATGCCAAACCATCGAGCAAAGAATTAAAGACGTTGCCGCATCGTGCGGAATTGCACAGCTAAACCCATTAGCCAAAGTTCACGCAGAAGTAATATTAGGTCATGCCATTGAGCAAATAGCCTATCTCGAAAATGCTGAAAAAGCAATGGGAATGGGCGATGATTCACAAGAAGAAAATAGCGAAATGCCAGATATGAAATTCACTGACCCGCTTAAAGGCAGTCAGCCGACAAATCAACCAACGGCACTCGAGGAGTTAATAAAATCCCTAAAAAAATCAAAGTAATGAATATCGAAGAACAAACAGCATTGTTGTCACAAACCCTTGATTCTAAATTAGTAGAATTTGAAGGAAAGATTAAGGAAAACGGAAAACAAGCGGGCGAAGACACCAAAAACGAAATTAAAAGTCTTGCAGAGAAATTTGAAGATTTAGATCGTCAAGTTAAAAAGAGCAGATTGCCTTTTGAAAATGGTTCCGCTGATTCAGCTTACGAGCAAATCAAAAAAGGTATTGAAGGTAGAAACGTTGCCATGAAGACATCTCGTGACGCCTTTGGATTTGAAACCAAAGCCAACGTTTTAGAATCTACTAATATAGGACCAGTAAATATTGAAAATTTCATTGCTGGAGATAGGAAGCCTGGTGTAATTATCAGACCAGAGCGTAAAATCCACGTGCGTGACATTTTGCGTATCCAACCAACAACTTCTCCCAATTGGTCATACCAATATGAGGATACTTATACCGATGCAACATCTCAGATTATTGAAGGAACAACCTACTCAAGATCAGAAGTTGTGGTTAAAGTAAATACAGTGGTATTGAAGAAAGTGGGTGCAACACTTAACGTTTCGAGAGAATTGTTAGACGATGCAGTCGGTTTCCAAGCATACGTTTCCAAGCGTATGAATGATAAATTGTTACTCGCTGAGGACGTAATGTTAATGCACGGTTCGGGCGTTAGTGGCAACATCTTAGGTATCTACAATTTTGCAACCGCTTTTTTGCCACCAGTGGGAAGCACAGGGGTTCAAAATCCACAGTATTACGATGTAATTGCCGTTGCCGCTTTGCAGGCTACGATTGATAATTATATGCCAACGGCTGTAATTGTTCATCCATCGGACTTTACAAAAATGGCATTGACTAAGGACACGCAAGGCAAGTACATTGTGCCTATCATCTTTGGTGTGGGTGTTCCTAAAATAATGGAATTGGAAGTAATTCCTTCTACATATATGTACCCTAATGAATTTGTTTTAGGTGACTTTGTAGGGGCTTCTGATTTAATCCAAAATCAAGCAATCCGTTTTGACATCTCATTTGAGAACAACGACAACTTCGATAAGGACTTAGTAACCCTTAAAATTTCAGAGCGTATCCAGTTGGTTGCCTACTTAACGAAGGCATTTATCAAAGGCACGTTCTCAGGAGTTGGCGGTGGAGTTGGTTTAATCTCATAAGCCAATGACAAGGGTCAAGATAACAATGAAACGGTTCATAGTCCACGGGCATGAATCGTTTTATCCAAACAATTCTTACACGGTTGATGATGACGTGGCAAAAGGCTTTATTGAAGCTGATTACGCTACTGAATTTCAAGAACCCGTAAAGGAACTAACAACAGAAAAGAAAACAAGTAAGAAAAAAGCAGACTAATGACCACGGGTTACAGCATACAAATAATTGTAGACAGCGGACTTACATCAGCACAAAGAACTAATTTATTAGGATTGTGCAAGGCGTACATGATGATTGAACACAATGAATTGGACGTTGTAATTACCGATTTAATTATCGGTGAAATTAAAAGGGTCGAAAAGTTTACGAGTAATTTCTTATACATAAGACAAATACAGGTTAGCGTTTTGAGTGTTAAGGGCATTTTAGATTTACCTTATATTCCCGCCCTCAAAACGCCTTCACCTATTTTTTCTGACAATCAAGCCGTAATGTGGGGAGCCGATAATTCGCTAATAGCTAATTCATCCGTTCCCATTACGGTCACTTATTCAGCAGGGTACGAAGTTATTCCAGAAGATATTTTGCAAGCAATTTTTGAGGCTACCAGAATATTCTTTGACCGTGAAGATAAATTGAGTTTGCCAGACAAGCTAAAAGCCATGAAGGAGTATAGAGAATTTGCCTTGTCTAATTACAGGTTCAACGCCCTTTATTCCACTTATGTATAATGATAGGGTTATTTTCAAAACGAATATCTTTTTACCGTGCAACGGAAGTACCAGATGGACACGGTGGGTTTATCTCCAATGGGGAATTACTCTACACACGATGGGCAACTGTTAAGGACCATAAGCAATTTCAGAAGGAACAAGGCGATCAAGTAGGTAACGATAAGACCTATATAATGACCCTTGATGCCAAAGGAATTACGATACTATTAACGGATATTATCATGTACGGCTCAATTAGATGTGAGATTCTTACAATTAGTATTCCTAATGAAATGGGTAGAGAGTATGTAATCACTGCCGTAGAACGCAAAAAGGTATAGATAATGTCATCAGTAAGTGGTTTAGATAGCGTATTATTTAATCTTGAAAGTGCGAGTGCATTGTATCAAGACAAGATAAAAATAGCCGTTGCCACCGTTACCAATGACATTTTGAACGAAGCGAAAAGTAACGCACCCGTAGAATTTGGAAAACTTAGACAGTCAGGACTTGCCGAACCCCTTAATAATGGATTTGGTGGAAAGATAACCTTTTCAGTCGTGTACGCCCCTTACATAGAGTTTGGAACGGGCGGTTTAGTGGTAGTGCCGACGGGATGGGAAGACTTCGCTATGCAGTTCAAAGGGGCGGGGGTTAGAACCGTTAATATGCGACCAAGACCCTATTTATTACCCGCTTTTGAAAAGGGTGTAAGAGATTTGAAATTAAGATTAGAAACTATTACTCAAACTAGCATACAGGCATGAAAGACCCTTCACAACAGATTACAAAAGGGTATTTCGATTTGCTAAATGCAATTATCCCAGTATTCGACGGAGAAGCATTAGACAGTACGCCAAAGCCCTACGCAATTTTAACCGTGCCAGAATACGTGGCGGGTTCGACTAAGGATACTGTAAGGTTTGAGGATTTTAAGGTAATGATTGACATTGTAACCGAGTACAAAGGGCAAAAACAGTGTAATGATTTGGCTCAATTAGTAATAGATGCTATTTGCCCAAACTATCCAAGCACAGTGTTAATCCTACCAGATTACCATATCGAGTACACCAGATTATCATTTTTTATTCCGCAAAGACTAAGCACGCAAACGGGTAAAATATCAAGAAAAATACTTTCGTTTTATCACGATTTATCACAAAAGCCATGAAGTTAAAAGTATTAGAACCCGTTACAGACCGATTTGGAAGCAAAAAAGGATTTGGAGATAAGCTCATTATTGGAGAAATCTTTGAGGTTGCCGATAACGCCAGGGCTTTGGAGCTGATTGCGTCGGGTTGTTTGGAAGAAGTAAAAGAATTAGTAAAAGAAAAAGTTGCCGAAGTAACGGCTTAATCATACAACATTTTAAATTTAAAAAAGATGTCAGCAGCAAATAATGGCTCATTTATTAGAATTTTCTTTGGAACAGCAGGTAAGCCGATGATGATGGCTCAATCTGATGAAATTTCGTATAAATCAACCGAAGAAGAAACATCATCAAAGGATAGCGGATTGGATTACGAATCTATTATCACTAAACGAATGATGGATTTAAAGGGGTCGTGTGATTTGACTTTAATGGCATCCACTACAACTAAAACAACACAAGACCAAGCCGATGATTGGGTCCGTTCTGGTGAATTGGTTCCTTTCTTCTACGGATTAATTGCCTTAGCAGATGATACAGTTCTAATCACAGGCTCAAAGAAAGTTGCAGGATTTTGCCGCTTTACGGAAGTAAGTTTAAAGGCTGATGATAAGAAAAAAGCAACGTTCTCATGGAACGCCAAAGTTCAAGGAATCACAACAAAATCAACAGTAGTTTAAAAATACCAAACGCCCAATTTAATCATAATGGAATCATTAAAATCAATTCAATACAACGGTAAAACGATAAATTTTACTTTCAACACGGGAGCTTTAAAAGTCCTTAGGGAGGAATTAGGGTACAATCTTGACTACAAAAAAACGGAAGAGATTCTTTCACAAGTTGAACATCTCGAATCTTTTTACGCTGATATTCTCTTTGCCGCTGCCAAGTTTTACAGTCGTAAAGACGAAAGTTTTAATTATGATAGAGACGATGCCCACGATTGGATTGAGCCTTTTGGAGGACTACAAAAAGTAATAGAAGCCTTCTTTCAATCGCTTAATGCGGGAATAAAAGTATTAGACAATGCTATCATCCCAAACGAGAAACTGAAAGCAGCAAAAAAATAACCTTTGAGGATATTGAACATCGTGCCTTATGTGAGGTGGGACTTACCAGAGAGGAATTTTACAACATTACGTTAGGAGAATTTTACGAACGGGAATACGCCTTTGAGTACAAAAACAGTTTGGCGTTGCACAGTGTGAGGGTTTCCATTCAGTGGAAAATCATCATGAACAGCGACCCCAAAGACCCTAAAATTCCAGAACTACACGAGATTTTACCTTTATGGATGCTTGATAAATCACAGTATATCAAGGAAATAGAAAAGGAAATTTTACCGATTGAACAACGAAGAACGGCAGAGGAAATGATTAATGCCTTCGATTTTTAACAGAGTATTTTTCAAACCTTAAACGGTGCGATTTTTATAAATTGGGTGGTGATTACAAGGCAAGTTTATTTTTTAGACTTGCCTTTTTTTAAAAAACTATGACAGGATTAAGCGTAAATATTGGGGCTAACATAAGCGGATTAACCAGTGGGATTGCACAAGCAAGCTCGCAAATATCCTCTTTTGTGTCAAGTGCTAATAGTAGGCTCGAATCTTTTGGCAATAGCATATCGAGCGTTGGGCAAAAAATAAGCATTGGCTTATCCGTTCCTTTGGGTTTGCTATCAAAACAACTACTCGAAAATGGTGGTGGGTTGGAATCTTTGAAAATGGGGTTAAAGTCCATTGAAGAACAACAGTACGGAGTTGGCAAGTCAGCAGAATACGCCACGGCTCGCTATAACGAATACGTTCAACTCGCTAAACTCCCAGGTATCGGATTAAAAGAAGCAATTGCCATGTCGATTGGACTTCGTTCGGTTGGTTTTAGTGCGGATGATGCCAAACGTGAAATTTTAGCCTTTGGAAATGCCTTAGCCTTGGTAGGTAAAGGAAAGAACGAATTAAATGGGGTTGCCTTACAATTACAGCAATTAAGCGGTAAAACAACGGGGTTCGGGGCTGATTTACGGGTAATTAAGGAATACGCCCCACAAGTCGGGGGTGCATTAATGAAAGCCTTTGGAACGATTGATACGGAAGCCATTGCCAAAACAGGCGTAACGGGAAAACAGGTTATTGAAAAGATTACCCAAGAACTTGAAAAGTTACCCAAGGCAGGAGCGGGCATAAAAAATGCCATGGAAAATATTTCCGATTCCCTATTTAACGCAACGGGTCGGATAGGCGAAGCATTAAGTAAGACATTAGGAATCACAAGTATATTTAATTCAATCGGTAATACACTTACAGGACTTGCCACTGCCTTTGAGGGACTTTCGCCAACTACGCAAAAGTTTGTCGGTATCGTTGCGGGGCTACTCGTTATTGTGCCACCACTTTTGATTGGATTAGGGGCGGTAACTATGGGTATATCATCATTAGGGGGCGTCATGTTAGTGGGTGCAACCGCCATAAAAGGATTTGTTGCCACCAGCATTTTAGGCATGAGTGAATTTGTTGCAGCCGTTACCATTTCTTTTGCCGAAGCTACTACCGCAATTGGATTTTTTAGTAATATGTTACTGTTAAATCCTATCGGTTTATTCATTGCGGGTATTGCCCTTTTAGGCGGTGCGATGTACGGAATTAGTAAGATAATTGGTTCAACTACAAAGGAAGTAACTGCCCTACAACACGCTGAAAATGAGTTAAACGCAGTAAAGAAAGCTAATTACGGAACTTTTGAAGCTGAAATTTCAAAGACCACCGCATTAATTGGTATCATCAAAAGCAACGTTAGAAGCCTTGAAGAAAAACAAGGGGCATTGAATCAGTTGATTGCTATTTCCCCTAAATACTTTCAAGGATTAACAATTGAAGCCATAAAGGCGGGTGAAGCCGATACAGCCATTAAGAAATACACAGAATCCATTAAGGAAAACGCTATAACTAAAGGGGCAGAAGCTAAAATCTCAAAGTTAGCTGAGCAATTGATTAATGAGAAAGATGCCTACGATGAAGCGACCGCCAAAGCCGAGAAATACAGAAAAGAAATTTCTGGGAAACAGGTTTCAGCAGGGATGGGCGTATTCATTAAAAAAGGTCAATTCTCAAATGAAATTAACGAAGAAGTAAATGATGCTTATTCAAAAATTCAAAAAACTGATGCAGCATTAAGAAAAATATCTGAATTTGTTGCCGTCAGAACGGTAAAAACACAAGGCGGATTACCTACAACAACCGCAAACGCTAAGCCTTTAACCGACGAGCAATTAAAAGCTCAAGAAAAAGGCGTAAAAGATACCGAAGACCTACTTATCAAACTCGCACAATTCAAGGCGGATATTATCGAAGACGAAGTTAAAAAAGCCATCGACGGAGAGAACGTAAAGTTTGAGAAAGAGAAAAACAGTATTGAGCGAACCAAAGCAAGCATACAGGTTAAAAATGCCACGATACAAGCCTTAGAAGCCTCACACCTAAAAGTCATATTTGATATTAACGCAGAAGCTAAAAAGAAAGAATCTGAATTTATCATTAACTCATTTACGAATCAAATTGTAAAAGAGCGAGCATTGGAACAATTATCTTTTGAGGACAAATTAAAGAATATCCCTAAGATTATACAAGGGCGTGCCAGTCAAAACAAAGCTATTGAACTACTTGAAATAGAACATCAAGCTAAAATGAGGGAGATTGAGGGGAAAGGAAGCACTTCTTTAAAATCGAATCTAACTAAAACGGGAGGGATTGGTGATAAAAATACTAACGGTTCGGATGCCTTTGGTCAGTTTCAAGGGTTTAAAACGGCTTTTAATATTGGTAATCCAATGGATAGTCTTATTAGTAAGATGAACGCTTCATTGCCAAAATTGGAAGCAACGGTAGGTAAGAATATTGGTATTTTAATGGAGTTAAAAAACGGCATTAATTCATCTTTACAAGGAGGTGCCGCCAACGCTGCCAAAGGGTTTGCTAATGTACTTGGTCAGATTGCCACGGGTTCAGCTAAGTTTTCGGATTTAGGACAGGTTTTAATTGGTGCTGCATCTCAAATGTTCTCCGATTTTGGAAACCTATTAATTGAAAAAGGTACAGCCATGTTAATACTCGATGTACTTAAAACAAATCCAATTACGGGTGGTGGTGCTATGATTGCAGCGGGCATTTTATTATCAGCAACCGCATCGGCAGGGTCAAGTATCTTTTCGGGTGGTGGTGCATCAAGTGGTGGGGGTGTTTCATACGCTCAAAACTATTCGAGCGGTTCGGGTTCTTACGGTGGTAGTAATGGCGGTGCATTCGGAACGGGAGGTCAAACAATGACCTTAAACTTAAACCTTTCGGGGGAAATGAGAGCCAACGGAAACGATTTAGTAAGAACGATTAAGACCACAGAAAGACAACAAGTAAGAATAAGAGGATAATAATTATATGGCGTATGGACTTCAATTTTATTTTGAACTAAAATCATTTCATGGTAAAACTTCACGTTTGGAGATACTTAGAAAGGACTTTGTCGGTACGTCAAAACGCATAGATAAGGGTATTGGCGACCCTATCAACATTAAATGGGAAGGTACGAATAATGACAATCCGTATTATCCAATTTGGGGAAGTTCTTTAACATTTGATTTTTTTGAACAGTCGGGAATTGGCTTAGAACAAATAGCCACGGACTTTGAAAGGGACGTTAGGATTGATTTTTATATCAACGGTTCACTGTTCTGGAAAGGTTGGGTAATGCCTGACTTATGCAGCGATAAAGCCAATAGAGTAAACGCCCACGTAAGCATTTTTGCCACGGATGGATTAGCCGCACTAAGCAAAATACCGCTTTTGTCATCTAGTACGGATAAAGTTGTTTTAGCTGAAACAATCGGAACGAGTATATCGGATTGGAATTGGACTAAAACGGGACTAATCAGTAAGTCAGTTGATTACAACTATAACGCTACGATTAGAACACTTTTACAGATTTTAAAGGTGTGTCTTGATAAAGCAGAATTAGGGATTGGATTACAAGTAATTAACGATTTATACCCTATTGATTTAGCCACAAAAGACGATAGACAATTTGAATTTATCAGCGTAGATGTACTTTGTTATCAAAAAGATGGGGAATCAAAGACTTGCGAAGACGTTTTAAAATCTATTTTATCCACGTTTGGGTGCGTACTTTTTCAGCGAGATGGATTTTGGTTTATCGAACGCATTAACTACTTGGAAGGGCTTAGGGTACAGACGGAAGTTTACGACAAAGAGTTTAAGTTTTTGGCTAAAAAAACCGATAATGTAAGGACTTATTTACGACCAAGCGATGAGAGTACAAAAAACGAATGGTGGTTTAAGGAATATGGATTTATAAGAAGATTACGACCGCCTTACCAGTTCCAAACCATTGAATACGAATACGCTGAGAACTTAGACATTTGCCCCGATAGTTTACTTTGGAGGTCAGAAATTGACATTGACGTAACTGGTTGGAAGGCTAAGGGATTAACCGCAACAAAAGTTTATAATACGTTAAACGGCGAAGCAATTATAACAATTATAGACCCTGATTTAAACATACCAATCAACCAATGGCAGCCTAATAATCTCGTTCCTTTTGTCCCTCTTTTAGCACAGGGAATAGTGGACCTTACTTCTAATCTATTTTTTGTAAAAAGATACGGAGTAAGTCAAAACACAGGATTTTATAGCCCCCCGATTGATGTAAGAAAGAATCAAGAAATTAAAGTTCAATTTGATTTTAAAGCAATATCAACGTTTTTATTTATAAAAATTGAAGGGGTTAAAGAAGGCGGAAGGGGAGTAAATGCACCATTTGTATTGTATTGGAATCATAAAAATAACTTATGGCAATACGGAGTACAACCAAATGAAGATGTCATTTTACAAGTTGATGGTATTCGTGTCCCTTTTATCGGAAATAACGGTGGGCAAGCTGATTTTGTAAATGATTGGAAAAGCGAAGAAGTTACATTACCGCCTATTTTAGCTTCTGGAAAAATGACAGTAATTATAAAAGGGGGTTCGCAAAAGTACATTAACGAAAGAGGAAATGTATCATTAAGACAGTCCGCTAACTACCGAAATTTTAAGGTAGATTCTGGAATTGTCAAAGAAGTTCATTCTTTCGATATTCCTAAAACAGTGAGTTTCCAAGCGGAGAATTTAACGGTTTTAAACGGGGATGCACTACTGGAATTGACCGATAGAACAACGCTTTTAATCGAAAAAGAAATACAATTTTCACAAAGACCCGTTGTCACTAAAAAGGTTTTTAAAGGTACGTCAAAGTGGAGTGATTCAAGCCAGCAGGAATCGGATACCGTTTTAGGATTTACCGCAAGATCAATTCTTAACCAGTATTCAACCAGGCATAACATCATCGAGGGAACCAATAGAACAAAACAAAACCTAAAAATAGGTTCATTGTTAAGTTTTGATTCTTACAAAAAATTCGCCTATCAACGGCTTTTGATTTGCCCACCAATGAATTACAATGTTAGACAAGATACCTACGATTTAAACCTATTTCAATTGTCTTGTGATTTAGCCAAAGGTAGATTGTCAGAGTATTGGCTCAATGGAAACGGGCTACCAATTTACAAGAATATTTTTGATTATACGGGCGTGGTTTGCGTGCCAACATTTGAAGCCTACGGGGCTTGTAGTGAATTAACTTTTGAAGCCTACGGCATTTGTCAATGAAACAACCTTATATAAAAATAGTAAATGTTGATGGGTTGCCTTATGATAGCTTTTTTTGGGCTTACCTGGAAACATTTAACCGAAAGCCTACGGAGGTAATAAACTGGACAACTACGCAAATAACAGCTTTACCCAATACGGCAGACTTTGGATTTAGAGTACCAGTTGCAGGATTGTACACCGCATTCAGAAAGAGAAAAATTAACGGGGTTACTGATTTTGTCAATGTTGAAGTTTTAGCGTGCGATGGAATTGTTGATAGTCAAATCATATATTCATTAGCCACATTCACGCCATCGGACGGATTTAATTTTAGAGTAGGCGTTGAATTATTGCAATTAGGAGAATATCTATTAGGAAATTTTGAATACGGATACGCCCTAAATGCTACTGATGTTACCGCCAATTGGCAAGCATCAAATAGCTTTGATTTAATCAATGAAGGGGTTTATTTCTTCGATGTAAGAGTAAAAGGACAGACCGTAACAGTAGGCAAACAATCAATTGAACTGTACATAAATCAAGGCATTAGCAATATTGGCGGTGGTGATGAATCGGATAATCAAACACCCGCAATGGGAACAAGTGAAGACTAAAAAAAACATGAAAAGAATACTAATCATTATGTTAATTACCCTTTGGGCTTTTGTTAATGCAAAGGCTCAAAGCAATTACTTTATCACTTCCGTTGCTGATATTGAAATTACCGAAAGAGGTTCGGGGCTTTTGACTAATCAATATTTAGTGGATACCTCCGAAGTTGCCACGGCTCAACGGTTTTGGTTCTTATCTCCAAAGGGATACGATCAAGGTTCGGGACAATGGTACCAAGCGGGAATGTTAAATGTAAGTCTTCATAATTTATCATCATCTCAATTTAAAAAAGTAAGTCTTTACGATTTTACGGGAACAAATTTACTTTACACCCAAAATATTGCCCCAAACGCATCTATTACTTTTGATTTTTCTAATAACAGGCGATTAGATGCAAGTAAAGACTACTATTGGAAGTTTGAAAATGTAGCAAGTCAAACGCCATCGTGCGTAGCGGATACTAAAAATATACCCGCTTCCGATTATGATTACATTAACGTTTTAACCAACGATTTAAACCTTCCAAACGGTGCGGATTGCAGACTAAAAGCGGGACAATCTTTGTCGGGTGGATTAACGGTAGTGAAAGACCAATTCACGGGCTTAAAAGTTACAACGTCCTCACAACAAGGCTCGTTTAGTTTTGTCTATGAAGTAGTTAGTAGTTCGGGAACGGTATTAGCGGAAGGGATTGCTACTATTGTTGTGGGGGCTTCGTCTCAATACTGTACGTTAGCTATTCTGTCCGAGCAATTACAAGCGGGTTCTCAGACTATTCATGAATTTACCATGTACTCGCCAAACTCCCAAATTAACCCGTTCAATTATACGGTTAATACGGGTTCTTACACGGGGACGGTAGTAAAGTCAGGACAAACACCAAGTGCCACAAGTTCAAAAGAAATAATTGATTTTGGAACGCTACCCACTGGAACGTATTACGTGACCTTTTCAAGTTCGGTATCGTCATGTTTTGATATTAGAGAAGTGTCGCACATAAACCCGAACGATGCCTGTAATGCTTCAATTATCAGTGTTGATAAGATTAACGGGACCAATAACTACACGGTAAACAGTTCGTTTTATAACGTAACGAGTATAAAGGCATTTATTGCCGACGGTCAAACCTCATCGAGTAGCCCAAAATTAACGCAAACGGGAATTACAACGGCTTCTTTTAATCTTAATCTAAGCGGTTTGCCAAGTGGTTCATACTACGTAAATATTGAAGGGGAAGGCAAGTATTGCAAGGCTCAAAAAGTATTTGATCATACCTTAATTGTTATTTCAACGGGTGCGACCAAATTAGAAACGTGGACTAAGTTTGTACATAACTATAAAGACAATTGGTATATCAGCGGAAAGAACGATTACGAATCAGGACGGGACAAGTTCGGGTTACAGTCGATTAGCGAAAAGGCTCAAAACGTGGTTTGGAAAGCCTTTATTTCTGATTTTGATAACCCTGGAAATTCTCCAAAAGCTAAAGCCTTAATCGGTTTTAGAAAGGATACTTCACGTAATGAAGTAGGCGTTTCGGTGGGCGTTACTGGTAATAGTATCATCTTACAACAACGTTCTGCCAAGTCAGGAGTTACCAATATTTTAGCAACGGTAAATGGTGTAACCGCCCCCGTTTGGATTAGATTAACAAAGACGGGAAATGATTTTGTTGCTGATTATTCAAAGGACTTATCAATGAATCCCCTCTACACGGAATTAGGGAGGGTAAACAGCGTATTTACGGGGTGGAATACTTACCAAAAATTTATAGGAACGGCTTCCGCAAAAACGGATGTGATTGCAACGGCTCACTTTCAAGGGCATTTGGGTGGTAACGTTTTATTTGGTTCGCCAACGATAACTATTACAGCCCCATTGATTGCATCAAACATTATAAGCCCTTCGAGCGGTCAATCTATTACCCTAAGCACTACTACTTCATGTATTGCACCATCGGTAAATAATTGGTACAAAAACAGTGAAGCTAATCCTTTTTCAGCGGGTGCAACGGTAAACGTACAGGCTTATAACACCGATAGTTATTACGCTCAATGTCAAAACGGATTAAATAAATCCGATAAGTCAAATATAATTACGTTTACTATGTCTGATTTAGTTTCGTGCAATAACGGAACGCAGATATTTTCAGTAGCTACTGCCGTTTATTCAAGTGGAAGTGTTTCATTTTCATTCAATGCCAGTAACTTATCAAATACAAATTGGACTATCTTAAACGGATCTTCTATTGTTAAAACGGGAAACGTACAACCATCGTCAAATACACAAACCGTATCAAGTGGAACGTTATCAGCGGGTAACTATATATTCAAATTAGACGGAATTTCATGCAGTGGAACGGCTCAAAAAGCATTTGTAGTTTCGGGTTCATCAACAGCCCCTACGGTTGTTTGTTCGCCTTCATCTCCCGTTACAGGCGATAATATAACCCTTACCGCTTCGGGTTGTGTAGGCAATTATAATTGGTTTGTTTCTAATGCCATAACGCCATACGCAACAAATAATGGAACTTCGTCAGTATCATCTGTACAAGGCGGATCGTATTACTACGCAACCTGCCAAGGGACTACAAACCCATCAAATTATATTAACATCGGTTCATTAGCCACGGGTGGAACGGACGTAATAGGACAATCATATTTTACAAACGCTACCAAAAACGTACCTAATGAAACTCAAATTGAAAAATATAGCCCTCATTTATTCCCAACAATTTCCGTAGTAAATTCAATTGACCCAATACTTGGGAAAACTTATCCAAACTGGGCAATATCTTGGCAAGTAGAAGGCTCAAACTTTTCGGCTAATAATAGAAAAACTCCTGATGTTGGTATCCCGTTTATGTACGACCAAATACAAGGGGCTTACGGTGGGTACGGCACAAGGTGTCTTGATTATTTAGGATTTTACTATCCAAATACAAGCGACCCTACTTGTTTGAAAGTAAATGGACAGCCTTTCCAATATAACGAATTTGCTTCTGCTATTCCCTTTGAAAAAAAGGCGTGGGCGACTTATGGACAAACAGTAAAATCCGTTTGGGACAATTCCAGTTTACAGGAACTTTACAATCAAGGAATTAGTGCAAGCACAGCATCTCAATACGGTACAGCTGATAATGTAAACAATAAATCTAACATTGGATTAACAAATGCTGATATTGAAGTGGGCTATGAGACGGGACAGGACGGAAGTAACAAACATTTAGCCTTTTTGGAAGGGATGGCTTTTAACTCGCAAGGGTATATCTTTTCTCAATATTCCGCACCAATGAACGCTGGATTTATCGACCCTTCAAACTACCCAACAACCAATTCAGCAAGTAGCGGATACCCTCAATACAAATTAAATCCTGATGGAAGTCAAAGGGGAAGTAATGGGCCTCAAACAAATATAGTGCCTTTTTCAAACGATTGGAATTTCTCAAATACACTTAGTTTAACAGGAAAGGGATTAGCGGACTATAAAAACGCATTGCCTTGTGCCGAAGTCAGCAGTTACTCGGACGCTACTTTTGTTCAAGGCGAAACATTTATTTACAACAACAGTGGAAATACACGGGTAGCTAATAAATTCTACCCAAATCCAAATGTAAACCATGTTATTGCGGGCGTTATCCACGCTGGGGAGGTCAATAAATGGTACATGAAAAACAAGTTAGATAATAGAAAAATATTTTTACAGTCTAAGATTACCTGTGACCGTGGGGCTATTGGACTGCAAGATTATAACGAATACGGCTATAATATTACTAATTCAACCTTGGCAGGCAAGCAGTTTAATAGAGAATATAGCTTTGATATTGGCGGGTTTACAGCCATGACAGGGTGCGAATGGAACTTGTGGGATAGAAACACGGGCGGGCATAATTTAGATGGATATAATGGTCTTTTTGGTATCGTAAACGTATTAAACCAGCGGAAAACATTTGGCACTACATCTGTTTCTTTTGTAGACTTAAAACCACGTGCTAACTTCTTATTATGGGAATCTGAGATTAGTTATGATAATGGAGTTACTTATGCAAAAGATAAAGCACAAGATTATTTGCTAAATAAAACCCATATTCCACAACGTCAATTTATTACACCCGACGGATATTGGGGTGGATTCTTAGCAAGACCAGAAAACACGGAAGCCACGAGTTGTATTTTGAGAGTATCCTACAACGGTCAAAACTATACGCAAACGGTAACGCCCGATATGTGGGAAACAACAGATTACAATTATCGTAATTCTGCATTATCCGCACTTCCAAACGACAAAAAGGATTACTATTATTTCTTAGTCAAAGTCTCGGGAAGTTCAGTAGGACAAAGTTCTACAATTATAGCCCCGACTATTACCCAAAACGTAGCAAACCCAACCCCTAACCAATCGGTAACGCTTACTTCGTCGGGCTGTCAGTCTTTGGACTATACAACAAAATGGTACGATTCAACAGAGGGGAATTTACTTTCAACGGGATTAAATTATACACTCACAGCCGTTAATGGTAACGGGTATTATGCTAAATGCGTAGGGACTTCAACAAGTAGTGCATCATCTAATATTATCACCATATCAACCACTACCAATGTTGATGTGTACGTTCTCGTTGGGGAATCTAATGCGGGTACTCGTAATTCAGCATCTACTTTAAATTCAGGAGAAAGTGGACCAAGAAACGGGGTTCGTATTTGGAACAATAATGATAGTGTTCTTCAACAACTTAATATAGGTACTAATAATTATTTTGGTGAAAATGCTTCGATTGCCAACGGTTGGGGAATAGAAAATCAGCTTGCTAATCTTAGAGCAAACGGAACAATTCAAAATGATTTTGTGGTAGTTAAGACCGCTCAAGGAGGTGCGTTTATTGGTCAGTACAATACAGATATTTCGGGGGGCTATTACTCAATATTACAATCAAGAATCAACGGGGTTAAAGCTGCATTACAAGCCGAGGGGAAAACGCCAATATTTAAAGTAATATACTCGCAGGGTATTAACAACGCAACACCCGATGGAAGGAACTTAACCGACCCTACTCATTACCCTAATCAGTCAGGCATTGATTACTGGAAAAGTGCTACAACTACGATGCTAACTAATTTGAGGTCATTGATGGGTGCATCTACAAAAATTTGCATGATGAAATTCTTTAGTAGTTATGGCGATTACCTCAATGGAGCGATTGACAACATCGTTAGTGGTAATACCCTTAATTCATCCATTATAACCTCTGATTTAAACATTCAAGGCGACGGATTACACTTGGACGCAGGAGCAACAAGAACCGCAGGGGATAGATACGTAAACGCATTAAGATAACCATTATAAAAAAATGAAAAAACTACTCATTATTATCATATTCCTGATGTCGGGAATATGGTCACAGGCTCAAAATAACATATCTAATGCGGGTAGCCATGATAAGAATAATTACTTATTGGTTAAGCATGATTACACGCTTTCTTATAATGATAGCCTTCGTCATGCCAATTGGTCAGCTTGGACGGTTACAAAGTCTCATATCGGAAATGTAGAACGTCAAAACGATTTTATGCCAGATGGTAAATTACCGAAAGGATTTACAATTGTAACTCCACAGGATTACGCCCGAAGCGGATACGATAGAGGACATTTATGTAATAGCCAGGCATGGACGGATAACGTACAAGACAACCAAGAAACGTTTTTGATGTCAAACATGATACCGCAATCTCCTAAATGCAACCGTGGAACGTGGAAGGAATTAGAAGACTATTGTCAGAAATTGGCATTGTCTGGAAAAGTATTAACGGTTTATGCAGGAGGATATTTAACCAAAGGTAGATTCTCAAAAAAGAACATTGACGTTCCCGCTTTTTGTTGGAAGGTGGTTTTTATTGCGGGAGTTACAGAACCTATTTGCGTAGTAATGCCCAACACGGAGGACATTAAAAAGGGATGGGAAATGTATAAGGTCAATTTACAATACATTGAAAGTATTACACACTATAAATTTTAGAATATGAAGAACGTCCTATTATTCATGGCTGCCATGCTTTTGTTATTGCTATTCACTACGATAAGTATCATTGTAGCCATTGAAAAGATTATCAGAGGAAAATCATCAAGTAACTATTTTTTTGAGTGTGCCTTTGCCGTTGATGTATTGGGTAACGTAATGGGCCAGCACATTTGGAACTTCATTTTTATCAGCAAAGATGGGTATCAGTTCGGGAAAAGAGGGGAAGCGATGTCTTCGGTTTTTGGGAAAAATCAAATAACATTGACTACAATTTACTTAGGTAAAGTCATGGTAAAAGTTCTTAATTTATTCCAGAAAGACCATTGTTTAATTAGTATTACAGGGTAAATAAATCTATAAAATTAAATATGCAAGCAACATTTTTTAAAACAACAGTACCCTTAGCGATACTCGTAGTTGATACTCAGGCACGGTCAATATCGGAAGAATTTAGAATATTTTTATTTTTGACTATTTCAATGCTCGCTTTGAGTTGGTGGATCAACAAAATATCTAACGACTACATTCGAGTACAAAATATTACGTGGGGAAAATACTTCAAAAACACTTTTATAATTCTTATTCAAGGGTTCAAGCAAAAAGGAAATAAAACCATAACCATAGTAATTAAAGACGACGATAAAAAAACAGACGATGGGAAAGAAAATAATTGAATTTAACGCACCCGCTAATTTGATGGTGTTTTTAGGCGGTGTAAGAAAAGCCTTAGATTATTTAGCAATTGCAGGAGCGGGGGGCGTTGCCTTAGAAAGTAAATTTCAGTTTAAGCCGTGGGCAACCCTTATCTTTTTGCTTGCCCGTGCCTTCATAGGGTACGTTATGAATGTTTATATTACACAGACCATTTCCGATGATGATGATAAATAGAGACATATTTTACAAGGAAATACGACCCTTATTTGGAACGCTAAAAACGGGACAAATAACGGGGGTTAATTCCTATCTTGACTATTATGATGATAACCAAGACTTAATGAGTATCCCTCAATTTGCCTACGTATTGAGTACTGTTTTTCACGAAACGGGAACGAAGATGCAGCCAGTAATTGAGACGGGAAAAGGGATTGGAAAAGAGTACGGGAAGTTGATTAACGGACGGGCGTATTACGGGCGTGGTGGGGTTCAACTCACTTGGATAAGTAATTATAGAAACGTGGGTGTTGCCATTCACCAAGACTTGGTTACTAATCCAGAACTTGCTTTAGTCCCTTCAATATCGGTAGAAATTGCCATGAAAGGAATGGTATTAGGATGGTTTACAACAAGAAAATTAAGCGATTTTATAACGGATGAACGGGTTGATTTTGTGAACGCCAGACGGATTATTAACGGAATGGATAGGGCGGTTTTGATTGCAGGGTATGCCATGAAGTTTTTGGGGGCATTGTTAAAAGCAAATGTCTAAAATTCTAATTCCCCCTAATTCGGGGGAATTAGAAAAAGCAAAAGCCGACTAAATTAATAATCGGCTTTTGTAAAAGTCTAATAGAAAATGCGAATTACTATTAGTTCATGAAACAAGGGTATTGCGGTCAATCTTGGACTCGAACCAAGGCGTAGGAAACACTTGAAGTTTCCGAATCTAACCAACTGAATTAATTGACCGATAAAAAAAGACCCCCAAACTGTTCTAACGGGAAGTAAAAAGAGTACTGTTAAGACAAAATTACAAAAATATATAGAAATAATCAATTCAATTTTGCAAGATTTTCTTTTTCTGTAAAATCTACCCATGATTCAATTGAATTAAATCTCATAGGCTTTAATAGCCATGCATGACATAAGTCTTTAATGTATTGATAATATTTATTTGGAAGTAATGAATTATCAAATGGTATCTGACTTATTGTAAAAACAGTAAAAATGCTATTTCTATCACAATGACCTTTTAATGACATCATGTGTTTAGCAAATTTCTTATAATTGCCTTCCGTAGCGGAATAAATAGTTGCAAATACTAAGCAATCCCTATGAACATCATATTTATTTAATTTGTGATATTCTATTTGCGATTCATCTAAATAATTTAGAATTGTATAATCTAATTTGCTCATGTTTAGTTCTTGTTTACCTTTTGTTAAAATGTTTAAATTTCTTTATAAAAATAATATTTTCTAATGAAAAAAACCATCATACTCTTACTTTTTTTTGCCGTAACAAGCTGTACGGATAACAAGAAAATCATTGAAAAAGCCAAAGCCATGCACGCTGATAGTGCCAGACTTGATTCCATTAATTACGCAAATAAATTTCAAGCAAATGAAAAACTTAACGGTATTCTTCTTAACGGTCGCTTTTATAATACTACTCAACTCGACAGTATTTTCACAGGTAAAAAATGATAGTTGTTTTTACCAAGCACCCAAAATTACGTGCCAACAGGCTCAAAGAAATGCGGATGCTATTGTTAAGTATCCGATTGCCTTACAACTCTTAGGGCAAAGAAGTGAAATGTTAAGGATTAGGGAAAACGAGCTAAATCATACCAAAGCGGGGTTCATTATGGAACGCAATTTAGTTGAACTTGATAGAAAGTCATTAACGGAAACGTATCAAAGGGAAATTCGTAGAAAAAAAAGATGGCGTTTTGCTACGGGCGTTTTGGCAATTATTGCAGGAGCATTTTATATTAAATAACAATAAAATCAACCATTCTGTATTTAAGTAATACGACAAGTTTAATGACGGTTTGGAATGGGTCTTTTGAATAGGTTTAGCGTAAAATTTAAAGGGTAAAGTATAGAAGCAAGTATTTTTAAATAAAAAACGGATATAATGATACAAACACAAAGCAGATTAACGACTGTAATCCCGTTTAAATTCCGACCCGAAGATAATTGGCGGTTCAAGATTGCCTTTGTTGATCAAAATGGAGCACCCTTTAATATGGATAGTTCAGATTTATCTCTTTCTGTTCATTCGTCGGTGATTAGTAGAAGTTTAGGGGTTTTAACCACCGACGGGACCAATGATTTAGAACGTATTCCTTGTGAGCGTAAAATCCTTGACTTAACCGAACCATTGGAAAGCGGAATTTATTTACTTGACCAAGCTACCCAGACGTTTAGAATCACCTACGGGCAAAAAAGAGGGCAATCATTTGTAATTGGAAGCTACTTTGCGACCCTTTACCAAATTACGTCCGAAGGTGATGAAAATGCCTTAGTTAGTTTTAATATATCGGTAACTAATGAAATTGAAGACACGGGGAGCGGATCATTTGATATTGACAAATTTGTTTTGCCAGTGCAAAAACTAAACAATGCCTTGATCCAAGTAAACATAAAAATTTAATACTCGCATGAAAAAAATTATTTTCTTCTTCTTGTTATTTCCTGTTTTTGCCTACTCCCAAGGGGTTGCAAGTACGAAGGAAATGGTCGATAATACTATTTACATTGCCCCACAAACCGCATATATAGCAGGTACGAATACTATAAATGGAGCGGTTAAATTGAAACGAATACGGATAGATTCATTAATGGCATTATCCGCCAAAGGTATTTCGGCTTTAATTGCAAACAAAGCGGATTTATCCTATGTAAATGCTCAATTATCGAATTTAGGTATATCACAAGCTAACGCAAAAATGGATAGTGTCAGGGTAAAGGCTTTACTAAGTTTGAAAGCCGATTTATCCGCACTGAATAGTAAAGTAGAAACTTCTACATTCAACACCGCACTATCCGCAAAAGCTAACAGTTCAGACCTTGGATTAAAGGAAAATACAACCGATGTAAATGCAAAGCTAAACTTTAAAGCCAACTTACTAAACCCCGTTTTCCCAGGCGATGTAGAAATGGGGTCCATCGGGAAGGGGGTTATTATTAGTTCGCCAAACGGTACACGGTTTAGGATTACCATATCCAATACAGGCGACATTATTTCAACATCATTATAATTAACTTAACCATTTTATCCATTTTAAATTTTTCATCATGAAAAAAATTCTTATTGCCCTTATTATGTTTGTTAGCCTTAACGGCTTTGGTCAGATTGTTAGAACTTTGGATAAAGTTTCAAATACAACTGATACGCTTAAACCTATTTCAAACGCTCAAAGAACGGTAAACACTTCCACTGCCGCATCTATTGCCACAAAGCAAAATGCACTAAGTGGAACGGGTTTTGTCAGAATAAGCTCAGGAACAATCAGTTACGATGCAAGCACTTATTTAACGTCAATT